>Ga0181568_10003685_pt1 | contig 13756 bp, 7 predicted proteins | sample 101ome_20_FD_133758 | JGI IMG/M metagenome (GOLD analysis project Ga0181568, IMG submission 133758) | Coastal salt marsh microbial communities from the Groves Creek Marsh, Skidaway Island, Georgia - 101404AT metaG (megahit assembly) | ecosystem: Environmental > Aquatic > Marine > Intertidal zone... | reverse complement strand
GATCTGGAACAGCGCAGCAAGCTGAACTCGTTGAAGATGACGCAAGGAGCGCAGCTGTCCTTCACCTTCCGATTGCTCCCGACGTTCCAACAGTCGACGTCGGGATGCCTTCTCCATCCGTGGGTCGGCTTTGCCATCCGTGGGATGCCTTCTCCATCCGTGGGTCGGCTCTGCCATCCGTGGGAAAAACTCTTTCTTCGGCAAGCGCCGCAGCCAACCTTACTTCTTCTTCGGCCAACCCTTGTTCTCCCACCAACCGCCGCGGGGGATGTAGTCGGCATTCAGGAACTCCGCATGCTGGCGGTCGCGATTGGGGATGCCTTTCACTTCCAGGCTTTGCATCTGCTTCGCGTAGGCCTCGGCGTTCCACTTGGGATTCTTCGTGGGAAACCGGACACCAAGGTCCTTCTGCCAGGCCTGGAGTTCCTTGAGCATGGCGGCCGCGCGCCCCGGATGATCGACCGCAAGGTCGCGCTGTTCACCCAGGTCGCGAGCGACGTGATACAACTCGGCCCGGCCGTCTTCGAAATAATGGATCAGCTTCCAGTTGTCCTGGAGCATGATGGCCGAGGGCTCGCCGCCCTGGTTGCCATAGTGCGGGTAGTGCCAGAACAACGGGCGGTCCTTCAGCGTCCCGCCCTTCAGAACCGGCACGAGGCTGACGCCATCCTTGTGCTGCTCCGGCAGCAGGGGAACGCCGGCGATATCCAGAATCGTCGGGTAGAAATCCGTGCCGGTGGCCGGAACATCCGTGCGCGTCCCCGAAGTCACCCCGGGCCACTTGATGTAATAGGGCTGCCGCACGCCGCCCTCCCATTGCCGCCCCTTGCCGCCGCGCAAGGGCAGGCAACTCGTCGCAAATCCGTCGCCCGAGGAAACGCCGCCGTTGTCCGAGGTGAAGATGACGACGGTGTTGTCGGCGAGCCCATGCTCATCCAGGGCCTTCAACGCGTGGCCGACGCCTTCGTCCATCGCCTCCATCATGCCGGCGTAGACCGGGTGGTCCTGCGCCTGGCGGACCTCCTTCGTCCGGTCCAATCGAAAGCGCGGCTCGTCGCGATGGATCAAGCCCATCCGCTCGGCCTTGGCCTGGTATTTTTTCCAGCGTTTCTCGCTGCATTGAATGGGGCCGTGCACGGAATAGAACGACAACATCGCGAAGAAGGGCTTGTCCTTGTGGTCGCCGATGAACTTCGCGGTCTCGCGTCCAAGGCGCACGGGGAGTTCCTCCCCCTGCGGGCCGTCCGCCAATGCCGGGTTACGGTAGGGCGGGAAATAGCCGCCCGGAGGCGTGCCGGCGATGTGGCCGCCCTGATTGATGTCGTACCCCTGATCCTCCGGCCCGTGGCCGTCATGGCCGAGGTGCCACTTGCCAGCGAAGAAGGTCGTGTAGCCGTGCGGTTTCAACGCCTCGGCGATGGTGACCTCGTCCAGCTTCATCTCCATCTCGTAGCGGGCGGGCAGGAGCTTCGTGTTCCGGTTCCACTTGTCCGGTTGGTTGCGGCCCGTCGTGCCGCCGATGTAGTCCGTGATGCCCAACCCGGCCCGCGCCGGATACTTGCCGGTCTGGATCGCCGCGCGCGAGGGACTGCAGACCTGGCAGGCGGAGTAGCCATTCGAAAAACGCAAAGCCTGACTGGCGATGCGGTCGATGTTCGGCGTCTCATGGAAGGCGCTCCCCTCGCAGCTCATGTCCTGTCGGCCGAGATCATCGACCAGGATGAACAGGAAGTTGGGTTTCTTGTCCGCGGCCTGGGCGGAGGACACGACGGCGAGCAAAGTCGCGACGACGAGGGAGGAGAGAATGCGTTTCTTCATGATCGAGTCGCGCAGGCTAATCGACGCTGCCCGGTTTCTCAACCGGGGTTTTCGCAATCGCCCTCGAGAAGTCATCAGGGAACGGAGCGCCGAGCATTGCCCGGTCCAGGCGTGGATCGACAACCAATGCCGAGCAATGCTCTGCGCTCCGCCACTCTGAAATGCGTCGGGCCGTCCGGAATGCAACCAGTCCCAAGGCAGAAAATCGCGATTCTTCTCACTCCGGATTTGATCGACGCCCCCGGTCGCGGTAATGATCGCCCATGCAGATCTTGGGCGTCATCCCCGCGCGACACGCTTCCACCCGGTTTCCGGGCAAGATGCTGACCCCCCTTGCCGGCAAGCCGCTCATCCTCCGCGTCGTCGAGCAGGTCAAGAAGGCCTCCTCTCTCAGCGACGTCATCGTCGCCACCGACCACGAATCCATCTTCCAATGCGTCGCAGGGCATTGCCGTGTGGAGATGACCGAACCGGACCACCCCAGCGGCTCGGACCGCATCGCCGAGGTCGCCCGCCGCAACGCGTGCGACGCCATCGTCAACGTGCAGGGGGACGAACCGCTGATCGATCCGGCGGTGATTGACCTGGTCGCCGGGCGGTTGAAGGACAGCGAAATGTCCACCGCCGCGACGCCGATCCGGGACGCGGAGGAGTATTCGGACCCCAATTCGGTGAAAGTCGTTGTCAACGCCGAGGGCCGAGCCCTATATTTTTCGCGTCGAACGATTCCGTATGTGCGCGATGCCGCCGACAGCCCGATTGACGAGCAGTTGGCGGCGTTTCCATTTCTGAAGCACCTGGGCATCTACGGTTACCGCCGCGAGACCCTGTTGCGGTTGGTCTCCTTCCCGGTCTCGCCGCTGGAGCAGGCGGAGCGGTTGGAGCAGTTGCGGGCGTTGGACAACGGGATTCCGATCGCCGTGGCCAAGGTGGATTATCAGGCGATCGGGGTGGACACGCCGGAGGACGCGGCGAGGGTCGAGGCATTGTTGCGGGAACAGGACAGAAGCGAATGAGCGCAAAGAAGAAGAACACGAAATACATTTTTGTCACAGGCGGCGTAGTGAGCTCGCTCGGCAAAGGTTTGACCGCCGCGTCATTGGGCACGCTGCTGGAGAACCGCGGGCTCAAGATCGCGCTGCAGAAGTTCGACCCGTATCTCAACGTCGACCCCGGCACGATGAGTCCCTATCAGCACGGCGAGGTCTACGTGCTCGACGACGGCGCCGAGACGGATCTCGACCTCGGCCACTACGAGCGCTTCACCAGCACGAAGCTCGGACGCATCAACAACCTCACCAGCGGCCAGGTCTACCAGAACGTGCTCGATCGCGAACGCCGCGGCGACTACCTCGGCAAGACCGTCCAGGTCATCCCCCACGTCACCGACGAGATCAAGCAGCGCATCAAGGACATCGCCGCCAAGTCCAAGGCGGATGTGTTGATCACGGAGATCGGCGGAACCACCGGCGACATCGAAGGCCTCCCCTTCCTGGAGGCCATCCGCGAATTCGCGCTCGATGTCGGCCCCGACAACGCGATCTTCGTCCATGTCACCTTCGTCCCCTTCATCAACGCCGCCGGCGAACTGAAGACGAAGCCCACTCAGCAGTCGGTCGCCAAGCTGCGGGAGATCGGCATCGCGCCCCAGTTCCTTGTCTGCCGTTGCGAACACGCCCTCAACAAGGAACTCCGGCAGAAGATGTCGATGTTCTGCAACGTTCCCTACGAGCACGTGATCGAGGAGCGCGATGTGGAGCACAGCATCTACGAGGTGCCCCTGATGCTGCAGCGCGAGCGGCTGGACGAACTGATCTGCGACCAGTTGAAGATCGAGGCGCCCGAGGCGGACATGGAGCATTGGCAGGAGATCATCCGCAAGATCGTCGCGCCCCAACACCGCGTCCGCATCGGCGTCGTCGGCAAATACATTGAACTCAACGACGCCTACAAGTCCGTCTACGAGGCGATCGGCCACGGCGGCGTCGCCAATGACTGCGGCGTGGTGATCGACAAGATCGAGTCCGAGGACATCGAGAAACATGGCCCGGCCAAGGCGCTGGAGCGCGTGGGCGGCATCCTCGTTCCGGGCGGCTTCGGCGATCGCGGCACGGAGGGCAAGATCCTGGCGGCCCAGTATGCCCGGGAGAACGGCCTGCCGTATCTCGGTCTCTGCCTCGGGATGCAGATTGCCTGCATTGAGTTCGCGCGGAATGTGTTGAAGCTCAAGAGCGCCAATTCGCTGGAGTTCAACGAGAACGCCCGCAATGCGGTGATCGCCCTGATGGACGAGCAACAGAACGTCACCCGCAAGGGCGGCACCATGCGGCTGGGCTCCCAGCCCTGCAAGGTCAAGGGCGGAACCCTGGCGGCAAAACTCTATGGCTCCTCCAGGATCATGGAGCGCCACCGCCACCGCTACGAGTTCAACAACAAGTTCCGCGAACGCTACGAAGCGGGCGGCATGGTCTTCAGCGGCACCTCTCCCGACAACACATTGGTGGAGATGGTGGAGATTCCCGACCACCCGTTCTTCATCGCCTGCCAGTTCCACCCGGAGTTCCTCAGCAAACCGAACCGTCCCCACCCGCTGTTCAAAGGCTTCATCGCCGCCGCCCACGAACGCATGCATCACAAGGCGCTTTAGGGAGGTCCGTTGTCATTGGTCCGTCGTCCGTTGCCCAGCGCATCGAACAGGAGTCCCGCCAGTTCAACGGGGGCAGCCAAAGCCCGCTTCTTGCAGCCACGGACAACGAACACCGGGCAACGGACCAGTCAATGACCTACTCCGCCGCCATCCAATGGCTTTACGACCTCCAGTTGTTCGGGGCGAAGCTGGGGTTGGAGAATCCGCGCAAGCTCGCCGAACTGGCCGGCAACCCGCAGGAGCGGCTGCGCTTCATCCACGTCGCCGGCACCAACGGCAAGGGTTCCACCTGCGCAATGCTGGACAGCGTTTACCGGACAGCCGGACTGAAGGTCGGCCTGTTCACCTCGCCGCATCTGATCAGCTTCCGCGAGCGGATCCGGATCAACGGGGAGATGATTTCCGAGGACGGTCTCATTCGCGAGGTCGAAGGAATGCAGGCTCTGCTGAAGGAGTTCCCCGGCCCCCACCACCCGACCTTCTTTGAGGTCGTGGTCGCGCTGGCCCTGAACTGGTTCGCGCGCAACGAATGCGACCTGGTGATCTGGGAGACGGGGCTGGGCGGCCGACTCGACGCCACCAACATCGTGGTCCCGCTCGCCAGCGTGATCACCAATGTCTCGCTCGATCACCAGCAATGGCTGGGGGAAACAGTGATCGAGATTGCCCGCGAAAAGGCCGGCGTCATCAAGCCGGGAGTCCCGGTGTTCACCGCCGCGGAGGACCCGGATGCGCTTGCGGTGATCCGGAATGCGGCCGAAGCGGCGGGCGCGCCGTTCACCCCGACAACCGGGGAGCCGGGCGCGGCGCGTCAGCAGCCTTCCACAGACGTCCGCACCGGGCAACGCACTGCGCTCCAGAATCCATCTCTGTCGGGCCCGCACCAACGTCTCAACGCCCAACTTGCCGCAACGGTCGTCGCCGGCCTCCAGGACGCCATTCCTGTCGACGCAACCACGCTTGCAACGGGGCTCCGGGACGCGCGCATGGACGGACGATTCCAAAAGATTCAATCCGCGACGGGCGGGACCCTCATTCTCGACGGCGCGCACAACGAGGCCGGCGTGGACGCGCTGCTGGCAACCTTGACGGAGCAATTCCCGACCGAGGCTCCGACCTTCGTCCTCGGCATGCTGGATGACAAGGCATGGGCCGGCATGTGCGTCAGGTTGGCAAGGGCGGCCGCTCGCATCATCCTGGCCCCGGTCGCCAGCGCGCGTTCGGCGGACGCGAACGCCCTGGCCAAAGCCTGCCGCGAGGCGAATCCCGAAATTGAGGTCACGGTTTCGGACACCCCCGCATCCGCCCTGGAAGCAGCCGCGGATCAACCGCTGGTTGTCGCCACAGGATCGCTTCACTACCTCGGCGAAGTCATGGAGGCGCTGGGAAGCGACATTGCCACCGAAATCGACGAACGGGCGCTGAATGAATACCGGGCGGAGGGAGACAATTGAACAAGCTGGCGACGGCCGTCGTCGGTCGCTGTTGAAACCTGAATCCGCCCCTTTTTCCAATATGAGCCAAACACGATTCCGCAATCCCGCCCGGACGACAGCCGCTCTCGTCACGGTCTTGCTTTCAGCGCCGCTGCTTCACGCCGCCGAGGACCTGGCCTTTCCCAAACAGCCGCGTGTGCCCTACCTGACGCCGGAGGAAAGCCAGAAACACTTCCGCCTTCCCGAGGGCTACCGCCTCGAACTCGTCCTCAGCGAACCGCAGATCAGGGAGCCCGTCGTGGCGGTCTTCGATGGCAACGGGCGCATGTTTGTCGCCGAAATGCGCACCTACATGCAGGACATCGACGGCAATGCCCAGAAGAACCCCGTCAGCCGCGTCTCCCTGCACGAGGACAAGGACGGCGACGGAACCTTCGAAGCCCACTCCGTCTTCATCGACAACCTTGTCCTCCCCCGGATGATCCTGCCCCTGGATGACGCCCTGCTGGTCGGCGTCACCGACACCAACGACCTCTTCCTGCATCGCGACACCGATGGCGACGGCGTGGCCGACGAGGTCAAGAAGGTCTACGAGGGCGGCAAGCGGGGCGGCAATCTGGAACACCAGCCCAGCGGCCTCATCTGGGCGCACGACAACTGGCTCTACACCACCTACAACGCGTATCGCCTGCGTTACACGAAGAACGGTTTCCTCAAGGAAAGCACGGCTCCCAACGGCGGCCAATGGGGACTCACCCAGGACGATTACGGCAAGCCTTGGTATGTGAACGCCGGCGGCGAACGCGGGCCGGTCAACTTCCAGGCCAATGTCTACTATGGCGCCTTCAACATTCCCGACCAGTTCGAGCCGGACTTCCGGGTCGTTTATCCGATCGTCCCCATCCCCGATGTCCAGGGCGGAACGCGTCGGTTCCGCCCCGAGGAAAAGACCCTGAATCATTTCACCGCCACCTGCGGGGCCGAAATCTATCGCGGCGACCGGTTGCCCGGGGACCTGCGCGGCGACCTGCTGTTCGCCGAGCCGGTCGGCCGGCTCATCCGCCGCACGAAGATCGATGTCAAGGAAGGGCTCTCCTATCTGCGCAACGCCACGCCCGGCAGCGAGTTCATCCGCTCCACCGATCCCAATTTCCGCCCGGTCAACATGGTCACCGCGCCCGATGGATCGCTCTACATCGTCGACATGTATCGCGGCATCATCCAAGAGGGCAACTGGGTCCGCGAAGGCTCCTACCTCCGCAAGGTCGTGCAGCAGTACAGCCTCGACAAGAATGCCGGCCGCGGCCGCATCTGGCGGCTCGTCCACGATGACTTCAAGACCGATTCCACCCGCCCCGGAATGCTGGAAGCCTCGGCGAAGGAGCTGATCGCGACGCTCGCCCACCCCAATGGCTGGCGCCGCGACAACGCCCAACGCCTGCTCGTCCTGCGCGGCGACAAGGGCGTCGTCGCCGAACTCCGCAAGGTCGCCAGGTCGCACGGCAACCACCTCGCCCGCGTTCACGCCATCTGGACCCTGGAGGGTCTGGATTCAATTGACGCCGCGTTCATCCGCGACCGCCTGACCGATCCGCACGCCCAGGTCCGCATCGCCGCCCTGCGGGCCGGGGAAACCCTCATCAAGGCCGGCGACAAGGAACTGGCTTCCAGCTACGCGCCCTTGCTGAACGATTCCGATTCCGCCGTCGCCATCCAGGCTGTGCTCACGGCAAACAAGTTGAAGCTCGCCAATGCGAAGCAGCGCATCGAAGCGACGCTCAAAACGCAGGCCTCCAAGGGGGTCAAGACCATCGCCGATCAGATCCTGAACCCGCCGCAACCGCCTGCGCGCAAGGCCTCCGATTTCCTGACCCGGAGCGGGAAACGCCTCTTCAGGCGCGGCGAGGCCATCTACAAGGAACTCTGCTATGCCTGTCATGGAGCGGACGGCAAGGGCATGAAGATGGAGGGCGCGCCCAAGGGCGTCACGCTCGCCCCGCCCTTCGCCGGATCGGAGACCTTGCTCGGACATCCCGACGCCCCGATCCTCGTCGTGCTTCACGGCCTCACCGGACCGGTCAAGGGAAAGAAATACGAGGCGCAGATGGTCCCCATGGCGAGCCAGGACGACCAGTGGATCGCCTCCGTCCTGACCTTCATCCGCAACAGCTTCGGCAATCGCGCGCCCGGCATCACCCCGCGCCAGGTCAGGACCGTCCGGAAACAGTTTGCGAAACGCACGGCCCCCTGGACCGTCGCGGAACTCAAGGCCGCCGCCCCCATGCCCATCCCCCATCGCAATCGCTGGGGCCTCTCTGCCAGTCACCGGAAAGCGAACGCGAAGAACGCCGTCGACGGCAACTTCAACAGCCGCTTCGACACCGGCGCATCGCAGGTTCCCGGCATGTGGTTCACGATCGACCTGAAAATGGAAACCCTGGTGGGCGGACTCCGCCTCGACGCCGCCAAGTCCAGGAATGACTACCCGCGCGGTTACCAAATCGCCTTTTCCAACGACGGCAGAACCTGGTCCGCCCCGGTCGCCTCGGGCAAGGGAACAACCTCCATGACCGAAGTCTTCTTCAAGCCCCGCAAAACCCGCCATATCCGGATCACCCAGACCGGCAGCGTCAATGGCCTGTTCTGGTCCATCCATGAAATGGAAATCTACCAGTATCCGGAGTCTGTGCCTGCTACAGCCTACGTGAAGAAGCTGAAGACGGCTTCGGATTTTGAGTGACTCAACGACGATCCAAGGCGCTCATCCGACTGGTGAACGCCGTCGATCCAGCCCCACCCGGGACTGAAACACCCTCAATTGCACTGTTTCGGGCATCCGCCTGCTCGAGACAAACTGTCGCGTATAGGCAAAAATGGCCTTCCCTTTAACCAAATAACGACTTGTCCCCAGAGGCCATCCACCGCTCCATGAACTGCGTCAGCGCATGATTCAGAATTCTTCCCACCCCTCGGGACCCGCGCGAATCCGTTTTCTGCTCATGGCGATCGCCCTTGCGATCACCGCAGTGCGGTTCCTCGTGATTCCGGCGCCAACCCATCCGCCTCCCGGCGAAGTCGTGATCGACATCGCGCGCCTGGTCTCGGCGGCGATCGCTTATGCCTTCATCATGCGCCTGCGACACCGGTTGGTGGAGTTTGGCTGGGGCCTGCTTGTCTGCGCCCTGCTGAACGACCTCCTTGCCGGAACGAACGCGGGAGCCGGGCTTCCCGAAGCCTTGTTCCAGGGCGGCCTCGAACTCGCGGCGCTGATTGCAGTTCCCGCCGGCCTGGTAGACGCCTTTCGCTCCCATCACACACGGACGACCCATCTGGAAAAGGCGGAACACACGGCGCGAATCGGGGAAGGGCAGTTCAAGAGCCTCTTCGACGAGGCGCCGTTTGCCCTCTGGGAGGAAGACTGGTCCGGTTTGAAGCGTCGTCTGGATCAACGTCGCAACGGTTCCGGCGCCCCCATGGACGCCGCCGGATTCCGTGAACTCGCCGGCGCCATCCAGATCTTGGCGGCAAACCGGGCGGCGCGATGCCTGTTTCCCTCCGGCTGGGACGCCCCGGACAAGACCCTGGAACCCTTCAGCCAGGAAGCGCTGCGCCCGGTGTTTGTGGAGGCGCTCCAGGCCCTGCGGAACAACGAACCGGAATTCACCCGCGATCTTCTAGCCGATCGCGGCGAGGAAGGACTCCGCCGCCTCCACCTGAGGCTGCAGATAGAACCGGGCCACGAAGCGGACTGGTCACGCGTGCTCGTCTCGGTCGTGGATCTCACCGAGGCCAGAAACAGCGTGGAGGCAAGACGGGCGCTCCAGGCAAAAAACCGCGAGGTCCGCAACCTGCAGAGCCTCGGCACGCTCGCGGGCGGCGTGGCCCACGACTTCAACAACCTTCTCACCGTGATCATCGGCAATGCCAATCTGGCCCGCCAGTCAGGGAGGAAACCAACGATCACCGACCGCTGCCTGGGAGAGATCGAATCCGCGGCCGAACAGGCCGCCGCCCTCTGCGACAAGATGCTGGCCTATTCCGGCCGCGGGCGCTTCGAGATGAAACCCGTCTCCCTGAACGTCCTCCTCAAGACCGCCTGCAGATCCTCTGTCGACTCCGCCAAACGTCCGCTGCCACTCCAACTGGACCTCGCGGAAAACCTGCCCGAAGCCCTCGGCGACGCCGAGCAGCTCGAACGCGCGCTGTCCGGCTTCCTCGACAACGCCATCGAATCGCTCGGGGATACCGGCGAGATCACCGTGACGACCGGAGAAACCCGCATCGACGCCGCCTTCAACCGGTCCGCGCTGACCACCTCTCCGCTCCCGCGCGGAGATTACGTCTACGCGGAAGTCCGCGATGAAGGCTGCGGCATGACGCCCCAGGAACTGGAGTCGATCTTCGAGCCGTTCTTCACCACCAAGTTCCCGGGCCGCGGCCTGTCGCTGTCCGCGGCCCAGGGCATCGCCAGCGCCCATCACGGGGCCGTGCAGGTCGAAAGCGCCAAGGGACGCGGCTCCACCTTCCGACTGCTGCTTCCCGTCGCGACAGCGGCCGGGGACAACCGGCCAAGCGCCCCGGAAGCCACCGGTTACCTGGGTCGGCCAAGGGCGCTGGTCGCGGACAACGACCCCCTGATCTGCCGCGCCATGCGGCAGATGTTGAACCTGTGCGGCTGGGACGCCACCACGGTCGGCGACGGAGCCGAGGCGATTGCGACCTTTGCCGCCGACGCCGACGCCTACGGCATCGTCTTTCTCGACTGGGACATGCCGCACGTGGACGGCGACGAAGCCGCCCGGAAGATTCTGGCCGAACATCCCGACGCGCAGGTTGTCATCATGACAGGATTCGACCGCAACGAGGCCTTGACCCACCTCGGCGACACCCCGATCGCCGGATTCCTGTCGAAACCGTTCGGCGTCACGGATCTGAGAGGCATCGTGAACCAGCGGGCCGGAGCAACGCCCAGCCCCCTTGCGGCCGTCCATGCCTGAGGCGCGTCCGGACCGAGCCTTCAGCAATCCGCGATAAAGGGCTCGAAATCGCCGCCGTCCGCGACAATGCTGGAGACGGGCCGCGGCGGCCGTTCGATCCATCCCCCGCCAACGTCCGATCCATTGTGACCGAGCAGTCCTTCATTGAGAGCCTGGGAACGATGACCGTGGCGGCGACGGTCTTCGCGCTGGCGGCGCGAGGGGTGAAGCTGCCGGCCATCGTCGCCTACCTGTTGGCAGGACTCTTCCTGGGACCGATCACCGGAGTCGTCGAATTGTCCGAGAGCCTCCGGACCATCAGTGACGCGGGCATCGTGCTGCTGCTCTTCCTCGTCGGCCTGGAGTTGAGCTTCGACAAGATCCGCGACCTCGGCAAAGTCGCGCTGCTCGCGGGAACGGGGCAGATTGTTCTGACCGCCTCCGGCGGATTTCTCGTTGCAATCGCCCTGGGATTCCGGGGGACGCAGGCCGTCATGTTGGCGGCGGCGCTGACCTTCAGCAGCACTGTCGTGGTCGTCAAACTGCTGGAACAGCAGGGCGAATTCGACAGCCTCTACGGCCGCATCGCCGTCGGCATCCTGCTGGTTCAGGATCTTGCGGTCATCGCCCTGCTGACCTTTCTCTCGGGCTGGTCTCCGGACGCGGCTTCCGACTTCGGCGCCATGACCCTGAGCCTGCTGAAGGCCTTCGGGGGCATGACGCTGCTGCTGATTCTCGCGTTGGTCGCCGCAAGATACTGGCTGCCGGGGCCCTTCGCCTGGGCATCGCGCTCACCCGAGACCCTGTTTGTCTGGAGCCTGTGCTGGTGTTTCCTGGTCGTCCTCGCGGCGCACGGCCTGCATTTGTCCCACGAATCGGGGGCCTTTCTCGCCGGCGTAAGCCTCGCCCAACTTCCCTACAACCACGACCTCCGCCGCCGCGTGCGGCCCTTGATGAACTTCTTCATCGCGGTCTTCTTCGTCTCGCTCGGCGTGAACATGAACCTGGACAACCTGGTCGCAATTCTGCCCGCGGCGCTGGCACTGTCGGCGTTCACGCTCTTCGTGAAACCCTCCTTCATCGCCTTCGTCCTGGCCCGGTTGAATTTCGGGGAGCGCACCTCCTTCCACGCTGGAAACGCGCTGGCCCAGATCAGCGAGTTTTCCTTCATCCTCGCGGCCATGTGCGTCCGCGCAGAGCTCATCGACGACCGGATCGTCTCCCTGATCGGCCTGGTCGGCGTGATCTCGATCTCCATCTCCTCCTGTTTCATCGTCCACAACCACGGCTACTATCGCTGGATGCAGAAGGTCGGCATGCTCCGCGTGCTTCGCGCCCCGCAGACCGAGGAAGAGACCGCCAACCCCGTCGCGAGCCGCGGCCACATCATTGTCATTGGGGCCAATTCACTCGGACGGCGAATCGTCGAACATCTGACCGCCCGCGGCGAGACCGTGCTCGCCCTCGACACCGATCCGACCAAACTCCGCAACCTCCCCTGCCGGACCATGATGGGCGACGCGCAAAACGTGGATTTCCTCGAAGAGGCCGGGCTGCCCCGGGCCAGACTGCTCGTCTCCTGCATCGGCATCGAAGACGTGAACAACATCCTCGCCTATCGCTGCCGCACGATGAAGATCCCCTGCGCGATCCACGCGATCGACCTGTCGATGGTGGACAGCCTGCTGGAGATGGACCCGACCTATCTCATGTTGCCGAAGGTCGACGGCATCAAGCTGCAGAACCGCAGGCTGAAAGAAATGGGATTCATCGAGTCATGACCGGCCTGGCGCTCTTGATAACCGCGGCGGCGATCGGCTTTGGCCTGTCGAAGCGGCTGCGCATTCCGGTGATCCCGCTGTTGCTGGCCATGGGCATGAGCCTGTCCTTTCTTCGTTCCGTCGCCCCCGGCGACGCCATGGACGAGGCCTTGGCCCCGGAATATCTGGAGGGGTTGCTCGAACTTGGCCTGGCGTTCCTCGTCTTCGCCGCGGGCATCGAACTGAACCCGCTCCGTTTCAAGAACCAGAAGAAGGCGGTCTGGCTCGTGGGCCTGACCCAGTTCGGGGTGGCGGGCGCGGCGGGATTCGGTCTGGCGCACGCCCTGGGCTTCGCCGGTCTGGACGCGTTCTATCTCGCCATCGCGGTCTCCACCAGTTCGACCCTGGTGGTCATCCGGCAGTTGCGGATCTGGCTGCGGATGTTTGAGCCCTTCGGCCGCATGGTCACCGGCGCGCTCCTGTTGCAGGACCTCCTGATGATTGTGTGGTTGGTCATGCTCGCCCATTTTGGCGAAAAGAACTCGGATCTGATGCTGAGCGTCGCCTCGCTGCTGGGACTTGGCACCCTCGCCATCCTGTGCCAGGCCAGGTTCATGCCCTGGCTGCTCCTGCGAATGCGCTCCCAAGGCCCCAACAAGCTCAGACTGGAACCGGGCGACCGCCCCCGCCTCGACGAGGAATCGCTCCTCCTGGTCGTGCTCTCGTCGCTCTTCATCTTCGCAGGCGGAGCCAGGTTTCTGGGGCTCCCGCCGGTCGTCGGCGCCTTCTTCGCCGGCTTTTCACTATCGTCCTTCCCTCTCAACGGCGTCGCGCGCGGCGCGCTGGCCTCCCTCTCCGACTTCTTCCTGGCGATCTTCTTCACCGCCCTTGGGGCGCTGATCGTCATCCCTGAGTTCGCGCTCGTGCTCCGGGCTCTGGCGCTCGCCCTGACCGTCATTCTGCTGACCCCGCCGCTGGTCGCCATCATCGCCGAGATCAGCGGACTGTCCGCCCGCGCCGCAATTGAAAGCGGCCTGCTGCTTGCCCAGACCAGCGAACTTTCCCTCGTGCTTGCGCTGACCGGAGTGGTCTCGGGGCACATCGATCACGACCTGTTTT
>Ga0181568_10003680_pt1 | contig 13765 bp, 12 predicted proteins | sample 101ome_20_FD_133758 | JGI IMG/M metagenome (GOLD analysis project Ga0181568, IMG submission 133758) | Coastal salt marsh microbial communities from the Groves Creek Marsh, Skidaway Island, Georgia - 101404AT metaG (megahit assembly) | ecosystem: Environmental > Aquatic > Marine > Intertidal... | reverse complement strand
TGGAAACGAGAGACCAGTTAAATTTAAGCAATGAATGGTGCTGTTGGGCAGAATCGAACTGCCGACCTACTGATTACGAATCAGTTGCTCTACCAACTGAGCTACAACAGCAAAATTAAGCTCACCATTTTAAACTAGGCTGAGGCACAGAAAATGATCAGCGATGCTTGAAGTCGGGTTTGCGTTTCTCCGCGAAAGCAGCCATTCCCTCTTTCTGGTCTTCGGTCGAAAAAGCAGAGTGAAATAACCTCCTCTCAAACCTAATTCCCTCGCTTAGTGTTGTCTCGTAAGCACGGTTGACCGATTCTTTTGCCATCATAACGATAGGTTGGCTCAGATCTGCTATCTTTTGACCCGTAGACACGGCCTCATCTATCAAACCATCACCTGGAATAATCCTGGATACCAATCCGCACCGCTCTGCTTCTTGAGCATCCATCATTCGCGCCTGACCTAACAGCGCCATCTCCATAGCCTTCGACTTTCCGACAAAGCGTGGCAACCTCTGAGTTCCCCCTGCGCCAGGAATAACCCCCAAATTGATCTCAGGCTGCCCGAACTTTGCATTCTCAGCTGCCAAAATAAAGTCACACATCATTGCAAGCTCGCAGCCTCCCCCAAGCGCATAACCCGCCACAGCCGCTATTACCGGCTTTCTGCAGCGCGCGATTCTCTCCCATTCCGCCGTGATGAAGTCCCCCATGTACACATCCATGTAGGTCTTTGTCTTCATCTCTTTTATATCAGCACCAGCGGCGAATGCCTTATCGCTACCCGTGACGACGATACATCCTATTGTCGGATCAAATTCGAACTGATCAACAGCATGGGCTACCTCTCTCATGAGATCAGGGGAAAGAGCATTTAGGGCCTTGGGCCTATTTAATGTTATCAGGGCAACGTTGCCGCGAATTTCCGCAATAATATTTTGATACTCCAAAAGGATTCTCCAAATTTTTAAATTAATTGAAACGACAGCACCTGAGGATAGGCACCCACCAGACACCCAGTGAGTTTATTGCAGGCTTCTAAACAGAAACGGCACTTTCTACCGTTTTAGATCGAACTCGAATTACTACATCCGCACCCTCAAGCTGGACTCCGCTAGGGAGTTCGGGTAACCCTGTCACACTCAAGCTATCCGCACTAATATCTTGAATCTCTCCAGTATCAACATTGTAGATATGATGATGGAAATCAGTGTTGGGGTCATAAAAAATTTTCGATCGATCGATAATTAACTCTCTCACAATCTTTTTTTCCACAAAGAGATTTAGCGTGTTGTATACCGTTGCTTTAGAGACGGAAGCATCAGCTTCTTTCGCCTTTTCTAGTATCTGCTCGGCAGAAATGTGCTGATTTCGACTAAATATTACCTCGCCAATTGCTATCCGCTGCTTCGTAGGAGCTATCCCAAGACGCCTGAGGTTCCCAGCCAAATCCACAAGGTTGTTACTTACCAAATTCATGTCAAAAAAACCAATAGTTGAATAAGCGAAAATTATAAAATAAATCTGCGATACTCACCTAACGCCACGCGACAAAGCTTTCGGAATGTGAAACACCACGTTCTCCTCAATGCCATCAAGAGACTCTACCTCACAAAACCCAAAGGACTCTAAGGCCTTTAAAACCTCCCGAACAAGAGACTCAGGTGCAGACGCCCCCGCAGTTAAACCGACTGCACGCACCCCTCGCAACCACTCTTCCCTTAACTCACTCGCGTTATCGATCAAAAAGCCTTTCGTGCCACACTTTTCTCCAACCTCTTTGAGTCGATTGGAATTAGAGCTATTACTCGAGCCTACGACCAAAATGACGTCAGTAAGATTCGCCAATTTCTTCACAGCGTCCTGTCGGTTTTGCGTCGCGTAACAAATGTCACCCTTCTCCGGTTCTCGTATTTTTGGGAACAACTCTCGTAATTTATTCGATATCGCCGCAGCGTCATCGACACTCAATGTTGTCTGAGTGACAAACGCCAAATTTGAAGGATCCTTTACAGATAGTTTGACTACATCCTCTACAGACTCTACTAGGTAAATGCCTTCCCTGACCTGCCCCATGGTCCCTTCGACCTCGGGGTGCCCCTTATGACCGATCATCACAACCTCTCGACCCCTGCTACGATTCCTCACAACTTCAGCATGGACCTTGGAGACAAGTGGGCAGGTCGCATCATAAATGATGAGCCCTCTTTCCTCCGCATCACGTCTAACCTGCTGAGATACCCCGTGGGCGCTATATACAATCGTGGATCCAACAGGAACGGATTGAATATCCTCAATAAACTTAACACCTCTCGACTCAAAGTCCTGCACAACGAACTTGTTGTGTACAACTTCGTGTTTTACGTAGATTGGCGCTTTATGTTTAGCAAGCGCCTGCTCCACGATCTCAATCGCGCGGTCAACTCCAGCACAACATCCTCGGGGATTTGCCAATAAAACTCTTTTTCCCGAACCAACCGCCGTATTAACCATGCTCTTTTTCCCGAACCCGGTTTCGGAATAAACCATCAATGATTAGCATTGCAGCACCGATGGAAATATAGGAATCTGCAAAATTAAAAGCAGGCCAATGGAAATCACCCCAAAAGAGTGAGATGAAGTCAATAACAGCCCCCAAGGTTAACCGGTCAACTAAATTACCTAACGCTCCTGCCAGGATCAATGACAATGCTAGAGAAACAAACCTATCATTTCTTCTCGATCGCAGCATCCATATCAAAACAAAAGCAGCAAATATTGAGACCAAAATAAAAAACCATCGCTGCCAACCAGACGCATCAGCCAAAAAACTGAAAGCAGCTCCTGGATTGAGAACATAAACAACGGAGAAAAATGGCAAAACATCAATCTCTGTAAAGGGGTCTAGCATGTTAATGACCAAGCGCTTGCTCGCCTGATCCAAGATCATCAGAAAAACAGCAAGAAGTAGCCAACGAACTACTGACGCTTCGAAAAAACCCGCACGCAAGTCACTACGCATATGTTCGTGGCTCATCTTTTCCAACTAGACTTTCCACGCATCGCAAGCAAATATTTTCATGTTCTTCATCGGCCCCTACATCCTCCGCATAGTGCCAACAGCGGTCGCACTTTTCATGCTCACTCTTTTGCACTAAAACAACAAATCCATCGTGGTCGCCATCTTTTACCGAAACTTTCGAGGTTAGAAAAATGAAACGTACATCCTCCCCCAACCCCTTGAGAAGATCCAAATTATCGCCAGATGCCGTAATAACTAAATTAGCTTGCAACGATGAGCCAATTTCGCCGCTCCCTCTTTTCTCTTCTATTGCCTTCTGAGAGAGGGATCGTAAATTTCGAATCTGATCCCATTTTTCTAAGACACTATCTCCCGTATCAGGAAACTGATAGCTCGTGTGCAAGAGAACCGAATCATTCTCATTACTGCTAAATATTCTCCAAGCCTCATCTGAGGTGAAAGATAGGATTGGCGACATTAATCGCAGAAGAGAGTGGGTGATATGCCAAAGCGCATTCTGGGCGGAACGTCGATTTCGCGAACCCTCACTCGACGTGTAAAGTCGATCCTTCAGGATATCGAGGTAAAAACCACCTAAGTCCTCAGAACAAAAATTTTGTAATCTTTGCACGACGTTGTGAAAATCATATTCTGAATAATCAAGCTCAATACGTTCTTGAATACGCTCTGTCATTTGTACTGCATATCTATCAATCTCCAACCAGTCCTTCGAATTCAGATAATGATCTTCTACATCAAAGTCGCTCACGTTAGAGAGAAGAAAGCGCAAGGTATTACGAATACGCCGATAACTTTCTACGACTCTTTTTAAAATTTCATCCGATATGGTCAGCTCCCCAGAGTAATCGGTGGAGGCGACCCACAATCTCAAGACATCAGCTCCAAGGGTATCTACCACTTTTTGAGGAGCGATCACGTTACCCATTGATTTCGACATCTTGCGCCCGCTCCCGTCCACAACAAACCCATGGGTTAGCAAACCTTTGTATGGAGCAGCACCATCTATCGCACAACCGGTCAGCATACTCGACTGGAACCATCCTCTATGTTGATCCGACCCCTCGAGGTAAAGATCTGCGGGCTTTGTAAGATCTTCCCGTCGTTCCAAAACACCCACGTGGGTTGACCCCGAGTCAAACCATACATCAAGCGTATCTGTAGCCTTCTTCCAATCCTCCGGGTGGTCCTTTATCAAATCGGAAACTTCGAGCTTAAACCAAGCCTCAATTCCATCGACCTCTATTTTTTGCGCAACCTCTTCGATCAACTCAGCCATTCTGGGGTGAATAACTCCAGTTTCAACGTGCACCAATAGAACAAGTGGTGTGCCCCAGCTTCGCTGCCTAGAGACACACCAATCAGGTCTCTTAGCGATCATCCCTTCTAGGCGTGCGCGCCCCCAACTGGGGTAGAAAGACGTTTTTGAAACAGCCTCTTTCGCTAGATCACGAACAGTTCGTTGGCCAACATCAAGGCCGATAAACCACTGCTTCGTCGCACGAAAGATGATCGGCGTTTTATGCCGCCAACAAACTGGATAGCTGTGCTCAATCGTGCTTTGATTTAAAAGCTTATGGCGCTCCCTCAAGATATCGATAATCTTTTTATTTGCCTCCCAAACAAGCATTCCACCGACCAATGGAACTGAGTCAAAAAATTTTCCCGCGTCGTTGACAGGATTATCGACTTCCAACTGATACTTCTGACCAGCCAAGAAGTCATCGAGACCGTGTGCGGGAGCCGTATGTACCAATCCGGTCCCCGCCTCGAGCGTTACATGGTCGCCCAAAATAATAAGAGAAGTTCGGTCATAAAAAGGATGCTGCAAAACGAGCCCCTCAAACTTTTCCCCCGCGAAACTCCCAAGGACCTCAAAACTTGAGATCCCATACGCATCCATACATTTTTGGACTAAGTCTTCTGCAAGTACTAATAAACCATCTTCTATTCTTACCAATGAGTAAGAAATATCAGCGCCGAAGGCGACCGCGCGATTAGCCGGTAGAGTCCAAGGGGTGGTCGTCCATATGACCGCGAAGACTGGTTCATAGATATGACTAAAACCCAACGCTTTCGCCAAGGCTTTATTATCATCAAACATAAATCCAACATCCACCGCAGGCGATTTGCGATCTTGATATTCAACCTCAGCATCCGCTAGAGCAGACTCGCAATCAAGACACCAATGGACAGGCTTAGCACCAGCCTGGAGATACCCGTTTTTTAAAATTTTTCCGAACGAGCGAACAATATCAGCTTCAGTTCTAAACTCCATAGTCTTGTAGGGATTTTTCCAATCACCGAGCACACCCAACCGGATAAAATCTTTCTTCTGTCGTTCAACCTGCTCCTCAGCAAATTCACGGCAGAGCTGCCTGAATTTAGCAGGCGCTAGCCCCTTACCGTGAACTTTTTCAACTTGATGCTCAATTGGAAGCCCATGACAATCCCAACCCGGCACATAAGGCGCATCAAAACCAGCGATTGTTTTGGATTTTATAATGATATCTTTCAGAATCTTATTAACAGCGTGCCCTATATGGATATCGCCGTTGGCATAAGGCGGACCATCGTGGAGAATAAATTTAGGCCGCCCCTCCGAGACCTCCCTAATGCGCGAATATAAGTCTGTGGCCTGCCAATCTTCTATCCAGTCCGGCTCACGGTTAGCAAGATTTGCTCTCATTGGGAATGGAGTATCTGGGAGGTTTAACGTTTTCTTGTATTCCATAGGTCAGTCGATTATCGTTACTTAAATAATTCAATTAGAAAATTTGATCTAAAAAGCACCTGCCGCGATTAATTTCCTTGCATTAGCTTCATCCATTTTCATGGCAGTAATCATTTCATCCACGCTTGCAAATTGCTTTTCGTCTCGAAGTTTGCTTAAAACTGTCACCGTAATCTTTTTGCCGTAAAGATCTCCATCAAAATCTAGAATAAAGATTTCCACCTTGATCGATCCGTTCAACTCTATCGTGGGCCGGGACCCTATGCTCGCCAACCCATATCTCTCATCAATTTCGTCGCCGACCACGCGAACTAGATAAATTCCAGAAAGAGGTGAGCTGAGATTTTTAAGTCCGAGATTAGCGGTGGGAAAACCAAAGGTTCTACCAAGCGCATTGCCTCTGACTACTCGCGCGGTGATATTGTAACTTCTACCAAGAAATTCTTGGGATTTCTGAAAATCCCCACTTTTCAATGCCTCTCTTATAACCGAACTCGATACTCGGACCCCAGCGACTGTAATCGAGTCGGTCGCCTCAACCTCAAATCCCTGCTCTTGGCCCCGCTCACGCAAAACGCGAAAATCTCCAGCCCTTCCCTTACCAAAACGAAAATCATCCCCTACGAGTAACCACTCCACTGGAAGCAGCTCAACTAAATATCGATCTATGAATGCGTCAGCAGAAAGAGACGAAAACTCTGAATCAAAGGGGATTACAAACACCGCATCCACTCCTATTTCTCGGAATCGCTCAAGCTTTTCACGCAAAGTAGAAATTCTTGGGGGCGCCGAATCGGCAGAAAAATACTCGAGTGGCTGAGGTTCGAAAATCATTACTGCCGCCAATAATTTTCTCTCTTTCGCCACCGAAACTAACTTCTCAAGGATGTGAGCATGACCGACGTGTACACCATCAAAGTTACCGATGGTGGCAGCATACTTTCCCTCGATACGGCTCATCGGCCTTCTATGAATACGCATTCAATTAAATTTGGTGTTGAGGACTGGCATCGAAGATTCTAACTTTTTTTACTTCGTTTTTTAGAGTGATCTAAAAGTTGCCTCGCAACGTGCATTATATTCCAGTTGCATTACAATCTGGAGCTATAAAGCTAAACTCCTTTATAAGTCACAAGAATATTAAAAGGCTGAAGAAAATGAAATTACAGCAATTGAGATACGTTTGCGAAGTTGCGAAGCAGAACCTCAACCTCTCCAAAGCTGCAACGGAGCTTTTTACTTCTCAGCCGGGCGTTAGCAAGCAAATCAAGGCGCTCGAGGAGGAATTAGGCGTCGAAATATTTGTTCGGCACGGGAAACGGTTAATAGCTATTACGGAACCTGGACGAGCTATTATCGAAAAAGCTCAGGCAGCGCTTACTGATTTAAATAGCCTAAAAACTATCGGTGACGAATTCTCCCGCGAAGCCAGAGGGAGCCTCACAATAGCCACTACGCACACTCAGGCACGCTACGCGTTACCACAAACGATACGTATGTTTCGCGAAAAATATCCTGGCGTGAAACTCTCCCTCTACCAGGGAAGCCCTGAACAAATCGCCAAAATGACATCATCGGGAGAGGCTGATATCGCTATTGCGACTGAGGCCATAGAGCTTTTCAAGGATTTGGCGATGCTGCCCTGTTACCAATGGAATCGATGCATTCTGACTCCGCCCCGGCATCCATTACTTAAGTCGAAACGCTTATCGCTCGAAGAAATATGCGAATTCCCAATCATCACTTACGACTTTGCATTCACGGGTAGAACAAAAATCAATCAAGCTTTCGCTGACAAGAACTTAGAACCAGATGTTGTACTCACCGCAATTGATGCAGATGTTATTAAAACTTACGTGGAGCTAGGCCTGGGGATAGGAATCGTAGCAATGATGGCTTACGATCCAGAACGAGATCAACGCCTGCGCGCACTAGATGCCAGCCATCTTTTTGAGCCAAGCACAACCAGAATAGGCATACGCAAAAATAGCTATCTTCGAGGCTACGTCTACGAGTTTATCTCCATGTTTGCGCCTCACCTAAACCGCGCAGTCGTTGACAAGATTATCAGTGGGGAAACAGCCTAGGGTCGACAATTACTGACTTCTTTTAAATTTTATTATTGACTTTAAATCTACGCCCATTACCTGAGCACCAACAAAGTAAATAATCGCACCGAACAGAACTATCAGAAAGAGTAGCACGAGGCCCTCGATACCCGCGCGGTTCGCTAGACTTAGGTAATCACTCGACCAAATTAGGAAAGCCGCCATCGGAATAGTGGCGAGCAGCCCTCGAATCATATCGGGGCGCCAAAGACTACTATTAATAAATAGCGAACGCCTTCTTAAAACGAATATGAGCAGCATCATATTTATCCACGCACCAAAAGATATCGCTAAAGCTAAACCAGCATGCTTCAAGTAATGTGGAAAAGTACTCAAAAAAATAAAATTCAAAATTTGGGTTGATATAAGCGCGACCACTGCAATTTTTACTGGGGTTTTTGTATCTTGATTTGCATAAAAAATTGGCGCAAACAATTTGATCATAACGATAGGCAACAAACCCACCCCGTAACCCCAAAAAGCATAGTTCGTCATCAACGCGTCGTCAGCACCGAACTGACCTCTCACAAAGAGTATGGAGATAATTGGAGGTGACAACAGAACCAAACCAACGACGCTGGGCAGTAATACGATCAGCAGCAAACGAATACCCCAACTCAAGAGTAATTCATAATCCCTTCGGTCAGGTTGCGCCACCGCGGAAGATAAACTGGGTAACATAATGGTCGCCATCGCCACCCCAAGTAAGCCGACCGGAAATTCCATTAGGCGATCGGCAACACTCAACCAACTTACACTTCCGGGCTGAAGATAAGTCGCAATGCTGGTGTTGATTAAGAGGGATACTTGCGCGACGGAAACACCAAATATCGCTGGGCCCATCTTACGCAGTATTTGGAGTACCCCAGAATCCCTTGGGCTCCAACTAAATTTTGGGATCAATCCCAATTTCCACAAACTCGGAACTTGAAAGATAAGTTGTGCCACCCCCCCTAATAGAACGCCAATAGCCAGGCTAAGGATAGGCGGATCAAAAAGCGGTGATAAGTAGAGGGCAGAAAAAATGAAACAAACATTCAGCAGTGCAGGGGTTATCGCGGGAACCACAAAATTACCCCACGTATTTAATACCGAGCTCGCTAAGCTCGTGAGCGAGATGAACAAGATATACGGGAATGTGAGCCGAACAAGCTGAACCGTCAAATCGCCAGTTTCCGACTGATAGTCATATCCTGAGGCGATCAAATAGACAAGGTAGGGGGACAACATCACCCCAAGCACACTGACAAATAAAAGCACGACAGCCATCAGTGTGGCCACCTTGCCAACCAACTGCCTCGCCTGGCTGTCACCCTCAACCTCGCGCATTCTGGCCAGTATAGGCACAAAAGCTTGAGCAAACGCCCCCTCAGCGAATAGCCGACGTAGCATGTTTGGCAAGCGAAAAGCGACAAAAAAGGCATCCATCGCAGGGCTAGCACCGAATTTCGCCATAAGCACTACGTCTCGAAGCAAACCGAGTATTCGGGAGATCAGCGTGAGCGCACTTACGGAGCTAAATGATCGAAATAACCTCATGTTTATTAATAGTTTTTTTATATTTTAGGTCAATTCTTCGACCAAGTCATGCTCTGAAATAAAAAGCCAAAAAAACGAGACATTCAGAAGCGCTTTTCCCCTCGAATACTTGATCGAAACCGGGTTCGCTAGTAATATACGCACCTTTTTTAGGGGAAGTCCAACCGGACACTAAATCCCGCGAAGATCACTTAGGAAAGTACAAAATGGCAAATATAGCGTCGGCAAAGAAGAGAGCCAAGCAATCGGAAGTCCGTAGAGCACACAACGCTTCGCTTCGATCCGAACTAAGGACCGCGATTAAAAAGGTGCGCAAAGCTGTTGCATCGGGGGACAAAGAATCAGCAAAGACTGACTTTTTGAACGCGCAGAGCACGATTGACTCAATAGCGGATAAGAAAATAATTCATAAGAATGCAGCGTCCCGTCACAAGAGCAAACTCTCCAACGCTATTAAAGCAATGGCATAAACTAGTCGGAAATCGAATAAGATAGGAACCCGCAGTTATGCTGCGGGTTTTTTGTTTACGGGAAACAATTTCGTCAATATTGGCGGGGCATCAATACTAAGCTTACACGGGCGACAAAAAATGCGACACGTGATGAAAACGTACGGCAGAAAAGAAATTTCCTTCGTTAGAGGCGAAGGAATTTGGTTATTCGACTCTAACGGAAAAAAATATCTCGACGCCCTTTGCGGAATCGCTGTGACTGGTCTGGGACACTGCCACCCGAGTGTGGTGGAAGCAGTTAGCGAACAATCAAAAACTTTAATGCATGCGTCAAACCTGTACAACATACCAGAACAAGAGAAGCTAGCGACAGAGCTCGCGAAGATTTCCCAGATGGACGCGATGTTTTTTTGTAATTCTGGGGCAGAGGCAAACGAGGTGGCCATTAAGCTAGCGAGACTTTATGGGCATAAACGAGGTGCAGAGAAACCCAATATCATCGTCATGGAACAGTCTTTCCATGGAAGAACAATGGCCACATTGTCTGCCACCGGAAATCGAAAGGTACAAGCTGGATTTGAACCACTTCTTGGGGGATTTTCCAGGGTGCCTTTTGATGATATCGATGCAGTGCGAGCAGTGGGAGAAAATAACCCAGACACGGTAGCGATTTTAGTAGAGCCAGTTCAAGGCGAAGGCGGAATCAGAATTCCTCGGCCTACTTACCTCAAAGAGCTGCAAGATGTCTGTGTGAAGAATAACTGGCTTTTGATGGTTGATGAGGTGCAATCAGGCATGGGCAGAACCGGGAGCTGGTTTGCACATCAGCAAACCGGAATCATCCCAGATGTAATGACGCTAGCAAAAGGACTAGGTAACGGTATCCCGATAGGCGCTTGCTTAGCAAAAGGGGAAGCCGCGGAAATTCTTACTCCTGGAACGCACGGATCCACCTTTGGAGGGAACCCGGTCGCCAGCCGAGCAGCTTTGGCAACCATTCAAACCATTGCGAAAGAATCGCTCCTAGAGAATGCCAAGCGGCAGGGAGATTTAATTACTAAACGATTAAAAGAAGCCTTTGACGGAAATAGCAGCATTGTTAATATAAGAAACAAGGGATTGATGATTGGCGTTGAGTTAAATGAATCATGTGGTCAGATCGTCGATTTAGCTCTCGAATCTGGCCTGTTATTGAATGTAACTGCCGATAGAGTGGTTCGCCTTCTCCCTCCTCTCATACTCACCGATAATGACTCAGAGGTGATGGCTGGCATGGTTGCAAGTGTGATCAAGAAGTTTCTTAGCAAATGACAACAAAATAATCGTTATGGCTAAACCAAGACACTTTCTTAAATTAAACGATCTATCTCCAGAGGAAATTCAATACCTCTTTGATAGAACTCGAGTCTTGAAAAGGAGATTCAAGTCCTACGAAAAAAATACGAGCCTCCAAGATCGAACGCTCGTAATGATTTTCGAAAAGAATAGTACTCGAACCCGACTTTCATTTGAGGCTGGAATTAATCAAATGGGTGGCAACTCGGTATATCTGAATACGAAGGACTCTCAACTTGGTCGAGGAGAACCAGTAGAGGACTCCGCACGAGTAATTTCACGAATGTGTGACCTGGTTATGATCAGAACGTATGAGCAAGCCATGATTGAGAAATTTGCACAGTATTCAACGGTTCCGGTGATCAATGGTCTGACCGATGATTACCATCCCTGTCAAATTCTTGCTGACATTTTCACGTTCATTGAACACGTCGGACCGATCAATGGAAAAACAGTTTCCTGGATCGGAGATGCGAATAACATGTGTAATAGTTGGATACAAGCGGCGGAGCTTCTTGACTTCACTCTACAGATTTCTTCACCCCCAGATTTCAGCCTGAAGAACAGAGAGTCTCTCGCTAAGAATGTTCATGTCTTTGAGGCACCAACCGAAGCGGTATCAAATTCGAACCTTGTCACTACTGACGTGTGGACCAGCATGGGATTTGAGGAGGAGCAACGGGAGCGCAAAGCGGCATTCGAAGATTGGCAAGTGAATGAAAAACTCATGAGGCTGGCAGCTCCTAACGCGCTTTTTATGCATTGCCTTCCGGCTCACCGCGGGGAAGAGGTTACCAGTGGAGTCATTGATAGCCCTCAAAGCGTTGTGTGGGATGAAGCAGAAAATAGATTACACACACAAAAAGCATTGATGGAATTTCTTCTATTTGGAGAGGTCAGAGATTGATAAGTCACTAGGATGCAATCATCCAATGTGGTCTAAATCGTTAAAAAAGGATCCAAAATGTTCAGAAAAGTATACATCTCAATCGTTGCCATGTTGATTTCATCCTCCGCGATTGCGGACCATCATGAAACCGCTACGGTTGAAGACGAGAAGGGTTGCAAAGTTTATAACCCAGCTCCCCAGCAAAATGAGTCCATTTCATGGGATGGCCAATGTAAAAATGGATTTGCGCACGGTAAGGGCACACTTAACTGGTTTATAAATGGCGAGCTCAAGGAACGATATGTTGGTGAGTTGGCTGACGGTTGGGCGGAGGGAGAAGGTACTTATATTTCGGATAACGGCACTCGGTATCGTGGGCATTGGGTTCGAAGTAAACAGACTGGACAAGGACAGATTGTTAACCCAGATGGAAGTAGCTACCAAGGCGAGTGGCTCAACGGTAGACCTCATGGTGTCGGAACTTACAGAGCACCCAATGGGGAAATAACCGAAGGGGAGTGGGAAAACGGGAATCTTAAATACGAAACTGATGGTCGTAGGATTTAAACTTAGAACACGATGGGAACTATGAAGAAAATAAAAAAAGTCGTACTCGCCTACTCTGGCGGCCTTGATACCTCCGTAATTTTGAAATGGCTACAGGAAAAGTATGACTGTGAGGTTGTTACTTTCACCGCAGATCTTGGTCAGCGAGAAGAAGTTGAACCCGCTCGCAAAAAAGCCAAAATGGCCGGGGTCAAACAAATCTTCATAGAAGATTTAAAAGAAGAATTTGTTAGGGATTACGTATTTCCCATGTTTCGAGCCAATGCCGTCTATGAGGGTGAGTATCTTCTCGGAACCTCCATTGCGAGACCACTCATCGCCAAAAGACTGATCGAGATCGCAAAAAAAACTGGAGCCGACGCGATATCCCATGGCGCAACCGGTAAGGGGAATGACCAAGTACGCTTTGAATTAGGCGCATATGCATTGATGCCCAACGTAAAAATCATCGCTCCTTGGCGCGAGTGGGATCTGCTTTCTCGAGAAAAACTTATAGGATTTGCAGAAAGTCATGGGATACCCGTAGACTTTAAGAAGAAAAAAGGTGGTGCGCCCTACTCCATGGACGCGAACCTTTTGCACATATCGTACGAAGGTGGAGTGTTAGAGGACCCCAACTTTGCCCCGGAGGAAAGTATGTGGAGAATGACCAAGTCACCAGAGGCAGCGCCCGATAGAGGTCAAATCATCGAGGTAACCTACAAGCGTGGTGACATTGTAGCCATCAACGGCAAAAAAATGTCTGCGGCAAAAATACTCGATACACTCAACAAGCTTGGCGGCAAACATGGAATTGGCCGCCTCGATTTAGTCGAGAATCGATATGTGGGCATGAAATCTCGGGGTTGCTACGAGACACCTGGTGGCACGATCATGCTCAAAGCTCACAGAGCAATCGAATCACTCACTCTTGATAGAGAGGTGGTCGCCCTCAAGGACGACTTGATGCCTCGTTACGCGAGATTAATATACAACGGATATTGGTTTAGTCCTGAGAGAATACTGTTGCAAAACCTCATCGATGAATCTCAGTTAAACGTAAATGGTTCGGTGAAATTAAAACTTTTTAAGGGTAATGTGCAGATTCTAGGGAGAAAGGCAGCAGGCGATTCTTTATTTGATGGTCGCATCG
>Ga0181568_10003679_pt1 | contig 13766 bp, 10 predicted proteins | sample 101ome_20_FD_133758 | JGI IMG/M metagenome (GOLD analysis project Ga0181568, IMG submission 133758) | Coastal salt marsh microbial communities from the Groves Creek Marsh, Skidaway Island, Georgia - 101404AT metaG (megahit assembly) | ecosystem: Environmental > Aquatic > Marine > Intertidal... | reverse complement strand
TATTTCGTTAACATTCGCCAATCAACAAGCGGCGGAGACAATACGCTATTGAGGGGGCGAACCAAAGGCGAGGGCAATAACCCCTACCAAAACGTCCACGGGGCCGGGTATCGCGGTGTATATGACTTTGCTGACCCAGATAGCTCGGTCTTTATCACGGCAACCGGCCAATCTGGTCACCCCTTGTCTCGTCACTATGACGATCTCGGCGAGCTATGGCGACGCGGAGAATATGTGCCAATGTCTCTGGACCCAGATTTGGCTGGCGCGGCGGCCCCAGGTGTCACGATCCTTTATCCTAATTCAACACAAGTCGCGAAAGCGTTTTTCCTGACGGGCTGTACATCGCTCAAGCACGTCAAACCCGCTTTCTGTTTGTTCTTCGTGTTCAATGATGCCTTCGTTAAACAGCCAAGCTCGCTTTTTACCGTCACTGAACGGCAAGTGAAGCTCGACCGTCATTTTCACGCCTTCCAGATACAGCGTCACGTGCTCAAGAAGTTCGCTTACACCTTCACCGGTGACAGCCGAAAGCAGGCAAATATTTTCACCACTTTGTGCAAGCAGTTCATGTTCGTCCCTCTCGCTTTCAGACAGCAGATCGACCTTGTTCCAAACTTCAAGCATGGGCCGGTCGTCTTCGACACCAAGAGACTCAAGGATGGCTAAAACATCTTCGGATTGTTCGGCAGTTTGTGCGTGACTGATATCTCGCACATGTAAAATCAGATCGGCAGCCAGGACTTCTTCAAGTGTTGCCCGAAAGGCCGCAACCAGTTCAGTCGGCAAATCCGAGATAAAGCCAACGGTGTCCGATAAAATGACTTCGGGACCGTCAGGTAGCTTCACACCTCGCATGGTTGGGTCCAAAGTAGCAAACAGCATGTCTTTGGCCATCACGTCGGCACCGGTGATCCGATTGAAAAGTGTGGATTTACCGGCATTAGTATATCCGACAAGAGCCACAATCGGATAAGGAACCTTGGCCCGAGCGGAACGATGCAGCTCGCGAGTTTTGACAACCTTTTCCAACTGGCGCCGCAAACGAACCAACTGCTCGTCAATGGCACGTCTGTCAGCCTCGATCTGGGTTTCTCCGGGACCACCAACGAAACCCAATCCACCTCTTTGTCGTTCCAGGTGCGTCCAAGCCCGAACCAGCCGCGTGCGTTGGTAGTTCAATGCTGCCATTTCCACCTGAAGAACACCTTCACGGGTGCGTGCCCGATCGGAAAAAATCTCAAGGATTAGGCCTGTCCGATCTAACAGTTTGACCTTCCACGCTTTCTCGAGATTGCGCTGTTGAACAGGGGTTACCGGACCATCCACCAAAACCAAATCAATCTCGGCGGATTCGAACTGAGCCTTCAATTCTTCAATTTTACCTGATCCGAACAAATATCCGGGCTGAGGTCTTTGTAGCCGAACGACCTGTCCACCGACTACCTCAAGCTCTGGCAACGCGGCGGCCAAAGACAATGCTTCGGAGAGTCCGGCTTGGGCATCCCGCCTAGACCGGTCCGATAGAATATCCGGATGCAGAACAAAGGCGCGCGTTACGCCCGTGCCGATGTCACTCACTGAGCGTCTTCACCATCATAAAGGCTAATTGGCTGCGCCGGCATAATGGTCGAAATCGCATGTTTATACACAAGCTGAGACTGACCGTCACGACGCAGCAATACGCAGAAATTAGCAAACCAAGCGATGACACCTTGTAGCTTCACACCGTTGATCAAAAAAATTGTCACGGGAATCTTAGTTTTACGAACGTGATTCAGAAATGCGTCCTGAAGGTTCTGTTTGTCGGAAGCCATTGAAATCGCCTTTGTTTTGTTTTTCGATTGTGTTTTCCGCGACACAAGCCAGATTATGGAGTGCCTGACGCAGACTTTCCACCCCTTTGTGTGACTCTAGTCAAAGATAGTGTGGGAAAGATGCCTCAGTTCCTCCAAAACTCGGAATTGAGTAGGCTGATCAACGCAAGCGCTTCCACGCGCCCAATCACCATCGTTATCAACAGAACCCATTTTGCCCCATCTCCGAGCGAGGTTATGGATATTGCCTCTTGCCCCGCATACGTCGCAAGCGGACCCGTTGTGGACAAAGCCGAGACTGCCAGAATAGTCGCATCCTCAAACTCTACGCCAGACAAGCCAAGGGCGGTCATAACCGCAGCAAGGGTCAACGCATAAAGCATGAAAAATACCCATGCGATCTGGGCACCATCCCGCGATATTCGCAAACCACGTGTGCCCGTTTGTCCTATGGCTGATGGATATAACAGGCGGCTCATTTCTTTGGTTCCAAGTCCAAAAAGCGCATAGACGCGCATAAGTTTCACACCGCCAGTAGTTGTGGCCACGCCGCCCCCCACGATACACAATCCGACCAAAATGATCTGCATCGAACCTTGACCTGACCAATCTGTGGCTGCTCCCCACTCTGATGACACAAATCCGGTTGTCGTCAGAAAAGAAATTGTTGTGAACAAGCCCCCCCAAAAGGCCGCAAGCGTAGCGTTGGTTTCACTGTCGATTGACGCAATCCAATGTCTGGTAATAATGAGCACCGGCACGAGAATGACGATTATCAATCCAAGCCTGATTTCTCGGTCTTTCAGTAATCCTTGGCCTTGTGGATGATCGGGAAGCAGTGTCATTCGGGATAGTCCAGCAATTAAAAACGCGAAAATCAACAATTCGCCCCATAGTCCACTGACTGAATTCTCAATTCCGCCAATTGGAGAAACGCCTGACGTAGACAAAACGGACATCGCATGAATTAACGCAACCGAAACGGACTCGCCCGACATTGTCAGGCCAAACCACAATAAGCCGGTCAACCCCAAGTACACTGGAAAAATTTTCTGCGACCACCGCCCAATGCGGGCATTTGCCCCTTCGCGAACGTCTGATTGCGTAAGACGACCGCCCCCCTTTGAACCGTCACTGGCGCTAATAACTTCATAGCCTCCAAGATGCAGTGGCGCTAGAATTGCAGCGGCAGCCACCAATGTAAAATACCCCCCAAGCCAAGCGACCTCTGCCCGCCAAAGGTGTAGCGTCAACGAAGCACTATCTACCAATGTCATACCTGTCGTCGTGAAGCTTGATACCATTTCAAAATAAGCGTCGGTAAAGTTAATAGTTTGTATGGAATCCTGAAACGGAACCGCCATGAAAATCGGCAATCCAATGAACGCAGCCAGTAAGATCAGCAATTGGTCCCTTTGTGAAAGCGCAGTCTTTGCTTGTTTTTTGACCGCAATGCCTACAAAAGCCGAAAATAGCATGAGCAAAAGTGCTGCGTAAAAGAAGCTGCGCGCTACCGCAAAAGATTCGAAAATCAACCCGTGGATCGCCGGAACAAGCATCGCCAAGCCGGTTTGAAACAGCAAGACCAGATACAGCGGATATCGGGAAAGGTTCACAGCCCTGACCCTAGAAGAAATCGATCGTCACCTGAAGTAATCTTTCAACTTCAGGGACATCCGCTGCCAGGCTAAACATAACCAACACATCATCAACTTCTATGCGAGTTCCACCTTTGGGTCGCTCAATGCGGCCATCAGCCTTTTGAACAAGCCCCACCAATACCCCTTCAGGAAAAGCAATATCTCGCAGGTTCTGTCCAGCCAAAGGTGAGGTTGAGAGCACCTGCGCTTCGATGATTTCGGCTTCGGCATCTCCAATTGAATAGATACCCCGCACGCGACCATGCCTTATGTGTCGCAAAATCGAAGATACCGTTGTTGCTCGGGGATTAATGAAAGCATCAATACCAAGTGGTGCCATCAGTGGCCCCAACGAGGCGTCGTTTACTAAGGAAATTGCCATGGAGCATCCCATGGATTTTGCGCGAACAGCCGCCAGCATGTTCGTTTTATCGTCATCCGTTACCGCCAGAACCGCGCTGACGCGATCAATGTTTGATTCACTCAACAAGGCTGGATCCAACCCGTCACCATGCAAAACGACGGTTCTTTCAAGCACATCCGCAGCTTTCTCAGCCGCATTACGGTCGCGCTCGATGACTTTTGCGCGAATTCTGTCCGTGCCGGTTTCTAGCGCCGACGCGACTGCAAGCCCGACGTTCCCAGCCCCGATGATCAGAACCCGATCCTGTTTGGTCGATTTCTTTCCAAAAATTTCTAGCGTTCTGTTAATATCCTCCTTTGCCGCTAAGAAGTAACAATCATCGCCCACAAAAATCTGATCTCCGGGTTCGGGCGCAATAAGCTGGCCATCGCGACGAATTCCAACGACAAATGCCTGAAGTGTCGAAAACAAGTCCGTCAACTGACGAAGAGGCGTATTAACAACCGGACAGTCTTCGGAGATATGAATTCCGATCAGGCGCGCTTTGCCGCCTAAGAAGGTCTCCGTGTCAAAGGCTGAAGGGAAAGCCAAACGCTGCAAGGCTGCTTCTGCCACTTCACGCTCAGGACTGAACACAACATCAATCGGCATATGGTCTCTTCGGTACAGGTCCGAATAAATTGCGTTCAAGTAACTTTGCGACCTCAAACGTGCAATTTTTCGTGGTATGGCAAAAACCGAGTGAGCCACTTGGCAGGTGACCATATTCACCTCGTCCGAATATGTGGCCGCGATGATCATATCTGCATCACGGGCGCCGGCCATTTCCAACACATCTGGATAAGATGCAAATCCTGTAATCCCTTGCACATCCAAAGTGTCAGTTGCCCTACGTACAAGGTCAGGGTTGTTATCAACAATCGTAACGTCGTTCTTTTCACCGGATAAATGGCGAGCAATTTGCCAGCCCACTTGGCCAGCACCGCAAATTACAATTTTCATTTATGCCCACTCCGCCACTTGGGTTCGTCGCCCAAAAGATAAATTGTAAGGGGTACTAAGTTAATCGTCCTCATCTTCACTTCCCCCTTTTTTACCCACATTTACAACATTGAGAGACTTGAGCTTTCGGTGAAGCGCACTGCGTTCCATTCCAACGAACTGCGCCGTTCGGCTAATGTTTCCACCAAAACGGGCGATTTGGTTTAATAGATACTCACGTTCAAAAGCTTCGCGGGCCTCCCTCAATGGTAAGGTTGCCACATTGCCAGACAAGACAACTTTGTTTTCGCCTTCTTTCAGGGTTTCAGTTCCCGACAAATCAGAGGCTTGGATTTCCCCTTTATCTTCGCCCAATATTAGAACCCGCTCAATCAGGTTGCGCAATTCTCTGACGTTACCAGGCCACCGGCGTGTTTGAAGCAAGGCTATCGCTTCGTCAGAAATAGCACGTTTAGGTAAACCCTGTTCGGTGTGAAAGCGCTCGATAAAGTGTTGTACAAGAATACCAATATCTTCGCGGCGCTCCTCCAGACTTGGCAGCGTGATTGGGACCACATTCAAACGATGGAACAGTTCTTGTCTAAAAGTGCCGTCTTCCACAAGTTTTTCCAGATTGCGGCTGGTCGCACTTATCACTCGAAGATCGGCATCAATTTTTTTCGATCCGCCGACGCGTTGAAAGTTTTGATCAACAAGAACACGGGTGATTTTTGATTGCGCTGCCATCGGCATATCCGCGATTTCATCAAAGAAAATAAACCCACCGTTGGCTTGCTCCAGCAATCCTGGAGATACCTTGCCCTCAGTCTCTTGCCCAAAAAGCAGGGTTTCCGCTTTGTCAGCATCAATGGACGCGCAGCTAACTATGACAAAAGGCTTGTGTGCGCGTTCAGAAGAAAGATGGACATAGCGCGCTGCAAGCTCCTTGCCCGACCCTGAGCCTCCGAACAGCATTACCCGACCATTTGACTTAACAACCTTGTCCAGTTGCGACTTCAAAGTTTTGAACGCCGGACATTCTCCAATCATCACGGCCTCTGAAACACCATCGTTCCGTTTAAGTTCGATGTTTTCATGGCGTAGTTTGCTGGTTTCCATGGCGCGACGGATCACGACCAGCAACTGGTCTATATTAAAGGGCTTTTCGATAAAGTCGTAAGCCCCTTGCTTAATCGCTGCCACAGCGATTTCCACGTTTCCATGACCAGAAATGATAACAACCGGAATAGATGGGAAGTTCTGTTTCACATGCTTCAGGATGTCAATTCCGTCCATCTTGCTGTCTTTCAGCCAGATATCCAGAATGAGCAACGAAGGTGCCTTTTCTTCAATTGCCTTAATGCACTCGTCGGAATTACCTGCCAGTCTGGTTTGATAACCTTCATCTATCAAAATATCACCAATCAGGTGGCGGATATCTTTTTCATCATCTACGACAAGAATTTCGTTCATTTTTAGTTACTTCCGTCGCTTTCTTCTACGTCATCCAGTGGTAGGGTGATAATTGCCCGGGCACCCTGATGTTCACAATCTTCAAATGCCTCAGCGCTTTCCAAAACGAGGTTACCGTTATGATCTTCCACAATTTTTTTGACAATTGAAAGACCTAGTCCCGTTCCTTCGGCACGCGTTGTATAGTACGGCTCAAACAGCTTAGTGCGATCTTCAGGCAAACCGATGCCATTATCCGAAATCTCAATCACAGCATTTTCGTCAATTTCCCTCAAAGATACCCGAATGCTGCCTGCCATCCCATGGCTGCTTTCATATTTCTTTTCAATAGATTCCGAGGCGTTTTTAAGCAAGTTAGTCAGTACCTGAGACATCATAGTGGGATCGACCATCAAATTCACATCGTTTTCTGGCAAACCCACCTCATAGTTTATCGCCTCATTACCAGCCATCTGCAATGTAACGGCACTGTTTATCAATGACTTAAGCGAGGTAGATTTCTTAGCTGGTTCAGGCATTCGCGCGAATTTCGAAAACTCATCAACAATACGCCTTAAATCATTGGTTTGACGAACAATTACCTCGGTTAAGTCGCCCAACTGTTGTTTTTCTTCTTCTGCCAAGCTTTTTGAAAACTTTCTCCGAATACGCTCTGCTGACAATTGAATAGGCGTCAGCGGGTTTTTAATCTCGTGCGCAATCCTTCTAGCAACGTCACCCCAGGCGGCCATTCGTTGAGCTGAAACAAGATCGGTCACGTCATCAAACGCAAGCACGAACCCCTCGAGTCCCGCGTGTTCATTGTAGCGCTGAGACATGCGCACCAAAAGGATTTCCAGTTTCCCGTTTCTGATGATGCGCACTTCGTTTTGGGTCACTTCTCGCTTCGAGGCCTGTAATTCCTCAAGCATTGGATAGAACTCAGGGACGGTTTGGGAAATATTCCGGTGATCGTTGTCGTGTTGGATATCTAGTAGTTTTTGCGCCGAACGATTGGCGAAATCCACATTTCCCTCCGCATCCAGCCCAACAACCCCCGAGGTAACCGAGCTAAGCACGGAGTCAAAAAGCCGACGACGTCGCTCGATTTGATCAGACGTCTCTAATAAGCGATCGCGTTGTTCTTTCAGGTCGGCCGTCATCTGGTTGAAATAGCGACTTAACATGCCGATCTCATCGTCGCGGTTCTCTTCTGGAACGCGCGTTTCAAGTTCACCTTCGCCAACACGCTGAACGGCCATCGCAAGCCTTCCGACCGGTCGGGCCAATTGTTCAGCAAACCATATCCCAGCCCATGTTGCCGCCAGGATCATGACAACTGCGAAGCCGAAATAAATCAGTCCGAATTCAAAAAGCAGTTGTCCTCGATCGCTTTCAAGCTGTTCATACAGTTTAACGGTTTGGCGTGTATCATCTAAAAGGGACAGGATTTGACCATCAACTTCGCGACTGACATACAGGTATCGATCGACAAAGGACGTCAACGGCATCAGCAGTCGGAATTCATTGTTGTCCCAATCTTCGATAATAAGATGTCCCTCGCTCTTAGATATCTCCAATTGATCATCTTTTGGCCGCTCGAAATCAAACAGGTATGATCGTTCGCCTCGAGACCGGATTTCACCTGAACCGTCGATAACAAATGCCTCTTTCAAGCCCCTTTGGATTTGGGATTGGCCCTGAACTAAAAGCTGCCGAACATCTCCGTCATCCATCAAAACCGCAGATTGTTTGGCTGAATTTAGGAAGCGCGCCAATGCAAAACTGTCTGCGCGCAAATCAACGCGGTGTTCATCTTCATAGGCTTGTGCGGCTGACAAGGAAGTACTTAGAACATTCTGAACGCGTTCGGAAAACCACCCCTCTAGCCCGAAGTTTACCGTTATGATTGCAAAAACGGCCACAATAACCGTTGGCAGAAGAGCAAGTGCCGCGAATAATCGCATCAACCTGAGATGCAGCTTGGAACCAGCCGAACGCGACCGACGGGCAACAAGCAACGCAATCACCCGTTGTGCAACCAATGCTGCCAATGCCAATGAATAAATAAGGTCTGCCAGAAGAACGATTCGAAGTGCTGGCGAGTTACTGCTTTGCCCCAATGGACCCAGGACCAAAAACGTGGCAATTGCCAACAAAGGGCCAAGCACAGCAATTATTATTGTCGCCATGACCCCTAGCCGCTTTTGAAAGCGCAGGCGGATCCATTTTTGTTTGTTACGCGACGGCGCAGCTAATTGGGTCATTCAGGTCAACGCAACTTAAAGGCATTCAAATTGTAGAGTGCCAAAGAGTTGCGGGTTTGTCACGCATCTGTTGCGGTTTTACATCAGTTTTCGCCTGCGAGTGACTTCAATCCCAAGCTCTGAGATCTTTTTGCGCAACGTGTTTCTGTTTATTCCCAATAGATCGGCACATTTTGCTTGATTACCGCTTGTGGCATCCAGCGAAATTTCGATCAGTGGCACCTCAATCTCGGCAAGGATCCTCTGATAAAGGCCTGGTGGTGGAAGGTCTCCCCCGTGAAGATCGAAATATCTCTGAATGTGGTTTCCGACCGAGTCGGATAGCTTCCCCTGCCCGCCGCCGTCCAAGAGTTGTTTAACAGCCGGTTGGTTGGAAAGGATAGTGTCGACCTCGGCCCGCGAAATAACCGGCTCGCGTGCGGTCGTTGAAAGCCTCACGGCCACATTTTCCAGCTGCCTGACATTGCCCGGCCAACTGTAGCGGCGCAGAAGCGTCATTGCATCCTCTGATATCTTGAAAGAACCACGACCATCAGCTTCGCGTTGTGCCATGAAGCTTTTGACCAAAAGCGGGATGTCATCGACCCTCTCGCGCAAACTAGGAACAGAAAGGCTAATTCCGCTGACACGGTAGTATAGGTCTTCTCTGAAACTTCCCTGCTCCATTGCTGCGCCTAAATCTGACTGGGTTATTGCCAAAAAACGCGGTGAATATTCACCAATACCGTCAAACATGCGTACAACACGACCTTGAGCTTCAAGGCTCAGATCGCCAATCTCATCCAACAAAAGTGTGCCACCTTTGACGCGCGCCAGAACTTTCGCAGGCCCTTCGATGGTTTCCAGGTCCTCAAGATTAACCGTCACAAAAGGCAAGGTTCGTCGGTCGGAAAGATCATGGATCGTTTTGGCAATCAACGACTTGCCTGTACCGCTTTCTCCGTGAATCAGAACCGGCAGATCGTGATTCACGATGTTTGCAACAGTTCGATACAGATTTTGCATAGCCGGTGTTTTGCCAATAAGCGGCAGTTCCTCCGGCGCGGCCACGTGTTCTTCCTTTGAAGGTCTATTTGACACACGCCGCTTCAAAGCGCGTGATACGCGCTGCATTAAATCAGGCAAATCAAATGGCTTTGGCAGATAGTCGAACGCCTCGGCTTCCTTGGCCTGAATTGCCGTCATAATCGTGTTTTGTGCGGAAATAATGATCACGGGTAAGGTTGGCCGCAGCTCGTGAATGCGAGGCAGCATTTCCAATCCGTTTCCGTCGGGCATCATAACGTCGGAAACGACAGCGTCGCCTCTACCCTCTTCAACCCATCGCATGAGTGTCGTCAGCGACGATGTTGCGTGTACCTTACATCCTGCTCTAGTTAGTGCTTGGGTAAGTACTGTGCGAATTGTGCGGTCATCATCGGCGACAAGTACGGTTCCGTCCATTGGTGTTTACTCCTTTGTCCGGGGGGCAACGGGAAGGGAAATTCTAAAAACGGTTCTTCCAGGCACAGACTCTACACCAACCCAGCCGCCGTGATCAGCAATGATTTTACTGACTAGAGCAAGCCCCAAGCCGGTTCCGTTTTCCCGTCCAGAAATGAATGGATCGAAAATATCGGTAGCGATGTCTTCAGGTAATCCGGGGCCATCGTCCTGAATTTCGATCTGAAGGGGTAAAGCGTTTCCACTGCCATCACTTCGGCGCAGACGAAGAGAATGCTCGTAAAAGGTACGCAATCTAATCTCGCCATTTCTGCCATCCGATGCTTCACATGCATTCTTGATCAAGTTGAGCATAACCTGCAGCAACTGATCCGCATCGCAATAGGCGTACGGCAGCGATGGGTCGTAATCTTCGACAAAGCGGATATGGGCCCCAAAACTGACCGCTGCAGATTTGCGGGCACGATCAAGAACATCATGGATATTCACAGCGTTTTTCTCAGGGGGGCGCAGGTTGCCGAATTGTTCGACCTGTTCGAGTAGTTTCACGATCCGTCGTGTTTCAGCAACGATCAAATCAGTTAGCTCAAGATCTTCTTGAGGTAAGCTCATAGACAGCAGTTGTGCGGCGCCCGTTATTCCTGCCAGCGGATTCTTGATTTCGTGAGCCAGCATTTCAGCCATGCCAATCGCTGATTTGGCGGCCGAATTAGACGAACCTCTTGTACCCAACCGCCCCGAAAACTCTCGCGGCTGAATCAGGATTAGCATAGAGCCCGCTTCGCTTTCGAAAGGGGCGATCTGGATATTGCACTGGAGCGGAGCACGATTGCCGCTACCGACGTCGACATCGTTTACATATAGCGAGGATTGGTTGCGTCGGCACCTTTCAAAAGCTTCCTCAAGCGGGGCGTTAACGGCCACTTTATCCCACAAAGGTGCGCCGCTCATGGAACGAGAGGACGCATTGAAGAACCCTTCTGCGGCGGGATTGATCGCCTGGATTTCATCCTTGTCGTTCACCAAAAGAACGGGAATTGGCAGAGATGCCCAAAGTTGTTCGGTATTCATCATGCGACATCCTTGTGAGAGGCATAGAACAAAGTTTCGAGCAAATGCATCACTTGGTCGGGGCTTGTCTCAGTTAGGATTCGCCTACGAAAGGTAACGTCGGTGCCAGCGTAGTCCATGTACCAACCCAAGTGCTTCCTAGCGACGCGATTTCCAAGAGTCGGACCATAAAACGCGATCATTGATTGATAGTGCCGGATGACCAGATCAGTAAGGTCGCCGCCCATTGGGATTTGTGGCGCAGGTGTTCCGAATAGGTCATGAGAAATTTGAGCGATTTGCCAAGGTCGTCCTTGCGCACCACGCCCCACCATGACGCCATCCGCTCCTGATTGTGACAGCGCAGCTTTTGCTGTGACCGAATCCACAATGTCACCATTTGCAATGACCGGGATCGTAACGTCTTCCTTGATCGACCGAATTGCACGCCAGTCGGCCTTCCCTTTGTAAAACTGACATCGGGTCCGGCCATGGATGGTTATCATTTGAATACCGGCGTTCTCGGCCCGCTTGGCCAAAACCGAGGCATTCAAACATGTGTCATCCCACCCAAGACGGGTCTTCAGCGTCACAGGAATAGAAACTTCGTCTACAACAGCTTCTATTAAGGAAATTGCGTGATCTAGGTCTTTCATCAGTGCCGAACCGGACAACCCGTTCGTCACTTTTTTAGCGGGGCAGCCCATGTTGATATCGATTATGCGGGCGCCGTTATCTTCGACCACTCGCGCGGCTTTGCGCATCCATTCGGCTTCACGACCCGCCAATTGAACCGAGGTATTTTCGACACCAAACCCCAACTCCGCCTTTTCACGCACGCCCGGTTTTGACTGAACCATTTCCTGACTTGCGACCATTTCGCTGACCACAAGTCCCGCACCGAATTCGCTGACCAACGTCCGAAACGGAAGGTCCGTGATTCCAGCGAGCGGGGCCAGAAAAACGGGCGAGGCAACGTGGACTGAACCTATTTGAAGCGGCATACGATTTTCACCAATTTTCTTGCTACTTAGTTGAGCAATAGGCGCGGAGCAAGAAATCAAAGGCCAATATTTAATCAAAATCACTCATCTGATTAAATATTCAGCATTTAGTTCCGATTGCGCCCTTTGAGGTGAACACATAAACACAAGTAAACGATCAGAGACAGTAGATGACGACAGCAGCAATCATAGTTGCCGCAGGGCGCGGAAAAAGGGCCGGAGGCGGACTTCCGAAGCAATGGCGGACCGTATCAGGACGCCGTGTTGCTGACTGGACGATTGATGCGTTTCGAGCCTCACCACACGTTGATCAGATAGTTTTAGTGGTTCATCCGGATGATGCCGAACAGTACCAATCAATCGACAACCTGCGCATAGCTTTGGGCGGAGCCACTCGGGACGAATCCGTCAGGAATGGGTTAGAGGCGTTGGCAAATAGCGCTTGCGATAAAGTGCTTATTCATGACGTGGCGCGCCCATGTGTATCCGGGGATATCATCTTAGACGTCGTCCGTGCTTTGGACGACAACATCGGAGCGGCTCCCGCGCTCGCAGTCACTGATGCGCTATGGACAGGTAGAAACGACCGCGTTTCAGGGCTGCAGGATAGAAGCCATTTGTTTCGCGCGCAAACACCCCAAGGGTTTAGATATGCGGATATCCTACGCGCGCACCGAGATAGCAAAAGCCCCGCAAGCGATGATGTAGAAATAGCTCTGCGTGCAGGGCTTGACGTTACGATCGTCGAGGGGCACGAGAACAATCTAAAAATTACCACCCCTGAAGATTTCGAACGGGCTGGGAAAATCCTCGGAGGCGGAATGGATATACGTTTGGGCAATGGCTACGACGTTCACAGATTTGGCGATGGCGACCACGTCATTTTGTGTGGTGTGAAAATTCCGCATGATCGCGGACTTAAGGGCCATTCTGATGCGGATGTGGGCATGCATGCCGTAACGGATGCCCTTTACGGTGCCATGGCCGAGGGCGATATTGGGCGCCACTTCCCTCCGTCTGATCCAAAGTGGAAAGGGGCAGACAGCCAGATATTCCTGCGCCACGCGGTGGAAATGGCCGTCTCAAAAGGGTTTAAGATTTCAAACATCGATTGCACGCTTATTTGCGAAAATCCCAAAATCGGACCCCATTCCGCTGCGATGCAATCACGGATGGGGGAAATTATGGGGCTTCAAACCGATCGCGTTTCGATCAAAGCGACAACAAGCGAGCGTTTGGGGTTCACGGGACGCAAAGAAGGAATCGCGGCAATCGCCACTGCGACTTTGGTGAAAGAATGAGTAAAATAATCGCAACGGTGTTCGGCATAGGATATTTGCGCCCTGCCCCCGGCACATGGGGATCTCTTGCGGCATTGCCAATATTTTGGGCATTGCATCAACTAGGCGGTCCAATTCTAACAGTGATAGCCACGATCGCTGTATTCATTGTGGGATGGTGGGCCACGAAGGCAATGACAGCGGGAAGCGCAAATCACGATCCATCGGAAATCGTGATCGATGAGGTGGCAGGCCAGTGGATGGCTCTTTTGCCAATCTCTATCGGAGCGGCCGCCGCAGGCAGCGATGTGTTGGCCCTTTATCCTGGCTGGATTGCTGCATTTGTTCTGTTTCGCCTGTTTGATATCTGGAAACCCGGGCCGGTCGGCTGGGCAGACCGCCGAGACGATGCATTCGGAGTTATGATGGATGACGTCATTGCTGGCTTTTTGGCGGGCGTTGGCGTTG
>Ga0181568_10003678_pt1 | contig 13767 bp, 14 predicted proteins | sample 101ome_20_FD_133758 | JGI IMG/M metagenome (GOLD analysis project Ga0181568, IMG submission 133758) | Coastal salt marsh microbial communities from the Groves Creek Marsh, Skidaway Island, Georgia - 101404AT metaG (megahit assembly) | ecosystem: Environmental > Aquatic > Marine > Intertidal... | reverse complement strand
AAGACAGAAAATAAAGTTCCCACGGTAGAAGTTGTATCATTTAAAGAAGCTGATATTGATGATAGCGGGGATATATCGAAAGAAGAATTTGAAAATGTGCAAGATAAAAGCAACATCAATCATTCCACCCCAATGTGGGGATTCTACGGGGTTATCGGTATGGTTGGTATTCTATTAACTTTATGTCAAATTTTAAATATTAAACACAAAAACACCACAAAATAAGTGTAACCATCGGTAATGGACTGGTCAATTATATTATCTTCATGTATTGTTGCTGGAACTACTATACTTAGTATATTTATTAAAGAATTAGTTCAGGCTAGAAAAAGTAAACAACATGCTTGTGTTGCAAAATACACAAAGCAAAATGAAAATGTACAGAAAGCATTAGATTATGTATTAAATGAAATTAATGTCGATAGAGCTTATATTTATGAATTTCATAATGGCGATCATTTTTATAGCGGCAATCACCAGCAAAAATTTAGCTGCACATACGAGTCGTTGAATTCTGGAGTAAGTTCGGAAAGCATGCGTCTACAAAACTTAAGAGTCAGTACATTTAATTCTTTTATTAAAGATGTATTAGGCTTACATGGCGAAAAATCATTTAGAATGCAAGATATAGAGCAAGTAAACAATCCATTATTGCGTAATTGGCTAGAAGAAAGAGGTATTCGTTCATCTTATGCATTTCCTATCGAAACACTTAATCATGGAGTAGTAGGAATACTTTGTTTAGACTTCACTAAACAAAAGACAAAATTAACAAAAGACAATATATCATTAATTTTAAATCAAGCAAAAATAATTAGCGGTTATTTAATTTAATTTAAAATAGAATTAATTTAAATAAGTTTTTATTATTTTATATGTTATCAACATATTGTCAACATTGCGGTAGTAAAAACGAGTATAGTAGTGTCAAGCCAAAATTTTGTTCTAGTTGTGGGCAAATGCTGGCTGGAGATTTTAACGAAGCTAGGGCTGTTACTAAAACAGAGACTAGAAAAACTCCTATGATTAGGAGTGAAAATTACGATGAAGAAGGTACTGATGTATATGAAGTACCAAATATTTCACAATTAGAATATGACATAGAAGTATCTAACAGCTCTACATTTACGCTTGGATCTATCATGCCGAAAGATAGTGCACACAGTAAGGAATCTAACTCAAAGAAAAAACGAGGTAGACCAAGAAAAAATGGGTAGACCAAGAAAGATTAGGTACGAAGATAAGATTGATATCATAAACGAAGAAATTCGAAAAAGAAAAAATAAATGGTTTTTAGATTCGATGCCGTGGATTTCTTTTGAAGATGTTGAGCAAATAATAAGAGTACATATTTATCAGAAATGGAATCAATGGGATCAAAAAAGACAATTAAAACCATGGATAAATAAAATCATAAGTAATCAATTTAAAAACATCTTAAGAAACTATTACCTTAACTTTGCCAAACCTTGCAGTAATTGCCCTTTTGATACATCTATAGGAGGGGAGAATTTATGTTCTTTTACTAAAAGTGGGACTCAAGACAACACTTGCCCATTATATTCTAAATGGGCAAAAAGTAAAAAAAATGCCCACGATGTAAAAATTCCATTAAGACTTGATGCTCAAGAATATGAATCAACATCTTTTTCTGTGGATTCTTTTAATGTAGACGGAGCTATAATAAAAGTACAAAAACAATTAAAAGAAGAACTTTCCGAAAGGCATTATGAGATTTATGATATGTTATTTATACAAAACAAAAGCGAAGAAGATGTGGCAAAATTTTTAGGTTACAAAAGTAATGAAAAAGGTAGAACTGCTGGATACAAACAAATTAAAAATATGCGCAAATTTTTCAAAGAAAAAGTGATTAAGATCATAAAAAACAAAGATATCATATTATGAATTTAACTCAAGACCAAAAAAAATTTATAGATGAACATTTTCCAAAAATGCCTGATTTAATTGAATTGACACGCGCTACATTTAAGGATGGAACTATTGATGGAAGGTCAAAGCAGGGTAGGGCTGTACGAGCATATTTAGCATCCAAAGAAATTAAGTATAAAACCGCTGTACACGAAACAGTAAAACCAATCGTATTAAATGAAGAGCAAAAAAACTTTATCGAACAGTACTCTCAAGATGGAATGAGTAGCTATCAAATTGCTCAGCTATTATTTCCTGATGACGAAGTTAAGAAATTAGGTAGAGAACAAAGAACGGTTGGAAATTACCTTGATGCTGTAAAAAAGCGAAAAAGAGAGGAAAACCGAGCAGAAAGAAACAAATATGATGGGCCAAAAAATATAACTGAGTGCATAGATCGAGTAAACCTCTATACTGACGCTGGTTTAACTGAAGGAGAAATGAAAGCTATGGAAAAAAAATCTATAGAATCTTTATTTCGATTCTTAAAGTCTCCTCGTTTTACTCAGATTATTAGTAACTACCACAAAGAAGAAGATCAGGATTTATTTGAAGCAGAATTCATTCGTGCTACATGGGATAAGCCTGATTTGAGTGCAGATGAAATTAATTTATATGTTAATGTGTGTGTGGATTATATTAATTTAAAAAATATATCTTCACATATGGAAAAATTAAATAGAATGTTTGATGAAGCTGATGAACAGCAAGAACTAACTGTAAGACTGTCAGAGCTACTGAAAACTAAAAGTGAAGAATATAATCAATGCGAAAAAAGGCAAGAATCATTGATTCAGAGATTAGCTGGCGACCGTGCAAAAAGAATATCCCAACGTCAAGATCAAAATGCTTCGATACTTTCTCTAGTAGAAAGTTTTCAAAATGAAGAAGAGCGAAAACTAATGGTTAAAATGGCAGACATGCAAAAGAAAGCGATTAAGGAAGAGGCTGAGCATTTAGAGTCAATGAATGAATGGAAGTCTAGAATACTAGGCATATCCAAAAGTGATGTAATATGAAATTAAATAGTGATTTATATTGCTATAAAATTAGTAAAATAGTTAAAGTTATTGATGGTGACACCATTGATGCCATGGTAGATCTTGGTTTTGAAATACATATTAAATGCAGAATTAGACTAATGGGAATTAATGCTCCAGAATCCAGAACTAAAGATAAAGAGGAAAAGAAGAGGGGTTTAGCGGCTAAAGCTAGATTAAAAGAATTATGTAAAGGTAATGTATTATTGCAATCACACGGAAAAGAAAAGTATGGCAGGGTTTTAGGGGTACTGTTTTCTGCTGGAGTTAGTTTAAACAATATTATGGTAGCAGAAGGTCATGCTAAAGAGTATGATGGAGGAAAAAGATAATACAATATGTAAAGTATGTGGAGAATCTTTTGATAGCTCAAAAGGTTTACATATACATTTAAAAAAACATAAAATTGATTTAGCTACATATTATACTACATACTACCCTAGAAAAAACTTATTAACTGGAGAACCACTACCATTTAAAAAGAAAGAAGATTACTTTAATAATGATTTTAGCACTCGTCGACAACTCATTAAGTGGTGCATGTCTCAAGAAAAAAGTGTGACTGCTGAATACGCATTAAAAAAACTTAAACAAAGAATAGAATTAAAGGATTTAAAGTATGCCCCAAACCACCTCGAGTTAAAGATATCAAAACTACCTGATATAGATGTCTATAAGTATGCATTCGGATCTTATGGTAAAGCATGTGCAGAAGCGGGTGTTAAGCCCCTGCAGGGCAGTAAAATTGATCCAGATTTCTTTAAAGATGATGAGCATTTTGAAAATTTAAAAATATTTATAGATACTCGGGAACAAAAACCTTTAACTTTTAATGTGTCTGAAGATTTAAAGCTTGACTTTGGAGATTATACTGTTGGAGGAGATGACTATAATTATACATACATAGATAGAAAGTCAGATACTGACTTCAAAGGCACTCTATCAGGAGGTTTATCTAGATTCAGAAGGGAGCTACAAAGAGTTAAGGATTTTGATTCGTATTTATTTATTGTTGTAGAAAGCGATTTAAATCGTTTATATAAAAATAATATGTATGGTCCACATAAATCTAATTTAGAATTTGTATACCATAATATGAGGTTAATTTCCCATGAATTCGCTGGACACTGTCAATTTGTATTTACTGGCACACGCACAAACTCTCAATCTGTTATTCCTAAAATATTAACATTAGGTAAAAAATTATGGGATGTAGATTTACAATATTATATAGATAAAAATGGCTTGGACTGAAGGAAATCAAAAACGTAGAGAAAAAGAAGATATCAACCAACAGATATTGCAGTTGGAAGGTTTTCTCGAAGAGAATGAAGCAAAACAAAATTTGTATAAGTTTTTAAAAGATAACATTACCTTTACTACTAGTTTGGTTGGAGGTGTCGATTTATTTCCATTTCAACATATGGCTATTAAAGCTATGTTTGAAACTGATTATTTTATGGGAGTATGGAGTCGTGGTATGAGTAAATCGTTTACTACAGGCGTTTATGCATTTCTAGATGCGATATTACATCAAGGTGTTGAAATTGGTATATTAGCCGCTTCATTTAGACAGTCAAAACAAATATTTAAAAAGATTGAAGATATAGCAAATAAGCCAGAGGCTAAAATGCTAGCTAACTGTATTACCAAAAAATCAAAAAGCAATGATGAATGGTTAATGGAAATTGGAAGAAGCAGAATACGAGCTTTACCTTTAGGTGACGGCTCTAAACTTCGTGGTTTTCGTTTTCATAGAATTATTATTGACGAGTTTTTATTGATGCCTGAGCGAATCTATAATGAGGTTATTGTTCCTTTCCTTTCTGTTGTTGAGAACCCCACACAAAGAGAAGATTTGTACAATCTTGAAACAAAACTTATTGAACAAGGTAAGATGACTGAAGAAGAAAGGTATATATGGCCAAACAATAAACTGATCATGCTTTCGTCTGCTAGTTATAAATTTGAATACATGTATAAGTTGTATAGTCAATTTGAGGGTTTAATTGAGAATCAAACAGACAAAGCTACTAGATGTATTATGCAGTTCTCTTATGACTGTGCCCCAAAACAATTATACGATCAAAATTTGATTACCCAAGCGAAAGCTACAATGAGCCAGTCTCAATTTGAGCGTGAGTTTGGAGCTTTATTTACAGACGATAGTTCGGGCTATTTTAAAACTTCCAGAATGGCAGCATGCACCGTAATAGACGGAGATGATCCTCATGTAGAAATCAAAGGGAATCCAGAAGATGAATATATTCTTGCATTTGACCCATCTTGGTCTGAAAGTGAAAGTAGTGACGATTTTGCTATACAGGTCTTAAAGTACCACAAAGATAGAGGGACATCTACTCTAGTACATTCTTATGCTATGTCGGGCACTCCACTAAGAGAGCATATATTTTACTTTTATTATTTAATAAAAAATTTTAATATCATAGCTATTGTAGGAGACTATAATGGAGGTGTTCAATTTATTAATGCCGTGAATGAAAGTGAATTATTTAAATCAAATAATATTAAAATTAAATCAATTGACGGTGAATTTGATAAAATGGATACATATAAAGATGAACTTAGATCAGCCAAGTCACAATACAATAAAAAAGACTATCGATACTTAATATTACGCAAACCAACATCTGACTGGATTAGGCGAGCAAACGAATTATTGCAGGCTAATTTTGACCACAAGAGAATTTGGTTTGGATCTAGAGCTATTGATGAATCTTACAACAAGCAAAGAGCTAAAAAAATACCCATTGACAAATTAAAATTCTTAAGATTGTCTGATGAAGAGCAAAAGCAAGCTGGTGCCGCAAAAATGATTGACTTTATCGAGCATCAATATGACATGATTAATATGACAAAGAATCAATGTGCTTTAATTCAGATAACAACATCTCCACAGGGAACACAAACTTTTGGATTGCCTGCTGAATTGAGACGTCAAACTGGTCCAGATAAAGCTAGAAAAGACTCTTATTCAGCATTAGTACTAGGAAGCTGGATGGTAAAGGTGTTTCATGACATGAATAATATACAGGCTGAAAAAGTATACTCTGGATTTACTCCAATGTTTATAAGTTAACTTTTAACTTTTATAGACTTTTACTTTAACTTTGTGTATTATAGTTTGTGAAAGAAAAAAGAAAATACACCAAAAGGTCTCAATATTGGGATCAATTCAAACAACAAGATCAACCCATCGAGAATGTCTTGCAATCAATGGCTAACTTGGATACAGTACCAGAAACTGCAGGAGAAAGCTTTTATGTACAAAGTTCACAAGCTTCTTCAGGCAATCGGAATATGCAGTATTCTGGCACTACTGGTGTTAGAAAAAATGCAATTCATGTTAAAAATAAAGCCAACAAGTATGTAAATATTCGATCTGGATTATTACCCTATGATTACTCTGGAGATGGAGTTAATGTGCGAGATACTATAGAGTTATGTCAAAAAGCTTATGCAAACATAGCTATATTTAGAAATGCCATTGATATCATGGCTGAGTTTTCTAATTCACCAATATACCTAGAGGGGGAAAATGAAAGGTCAAAGAAATTTATTGAAGGCTGGCTTAAGAAAATTAATATCTGGAACATTAAAGATCAATATTTTAGAGAGTATTATAGGTCTGGCAATATCTTCCTATATAGAGTGGACGGTAAATTCAATAATGAAGATCTTTTAAAATTAAATTATGTATATGCTTCACAAACATTAAAGTCTGGAGAAATTCCAGTTAAATACATTTTATTAAATCCATATGACATTGTAGCAGATAAATCTACTGCATTTCAAGATGGCGTATATCAGAAGGTATTGTCTGATTATGAGCTAGAAAGATTAAGAGCTCCAAAAACAGAAGAGGATAAAAAGGTATTTGATTCACTTAGCCCAGAACTTAAAAAACAAATTAAAGATGGAGCTTGGCCCCGAGATGGAGTAAAAATCGAATTAGATCCAGAAAAAATAATTTATTCATTTTACAAAAAACAAGATTATGAACCTTTCGCTATTCCTTTTGGCTTTCCTGTTTTGGATGATATCAATTGGAAATTAGAGTTAAAGAAGATTGATCAGGCTATTTGTAGAACTGTAGAGAATGTAATACTATTAATTACAATGGGCGCCGAACCTGATAAAGGTGGCATTAACCCAAACAATTTAAAAGCAATGCAACAACTATTTCAGAATGAGAGTGTTGGCCGTGCTTTAATTGCTGATTATACCACAAAGGCACAATTTGTTATACCAGACCTTAATAAAGTATTAGGTGCCGAAAAGTATAAAATTGTAAACGAAGATATTAAAGAAGGTTTACAGAATGTTATCGTAGGTAGTGAAAAGTTTTCTAATACCCAAGTAAAAGCTGAGATATTTCTTGAAAGATTAAAGGAATCAAGGAATTCATTTTTAAATGATTTTCTACAACCACAAATTAAAGAAGTTTGTCGCAATATGGGATTAAAGTCTTACCCTACTGCAAAATTTGAAGAAATTGATATTAAAGATGAAGTTCAATTTCAAAGAGTTATTACTAGATTACTGGAAATTGGAATACTTACTCCAGAGCAAGGAATTAAATCTATGCAAACTGGACTCTATCCAAATCCACGCGAACTTTCTCAAGTGCAGGAAGATTATATTGAGCAACGCGAAAAAGGTTATTATAATCCTTTAGTTGGCGGTATACCTATGATTGAGAGTGTACAGTCTGAAAAAGATCGTGAAATTGCTGAAGAGCAGCTTGAGATACAAAAAGAAGGAGTGGAAAATCAAAAGCAGTCTGTTCAACAAAAAAGCAAAGAAACTCAAAATCAAACACAAAAATCTCCTGGTCGCCCAAGTGGAACAAATCAAATTCCATTACAAGCAGCAGAAACATATGGAAAAGATCAAGTACAGCAAACTATATATGATATAGAAGAATTTCAAAATTATGCGTGTGATAAATTTAAAGATGCTAGAAAATTAAAAGAATTAGATGATTCACAAAAAGATCTAGTATTTAAATTGTGTGAATCAGTTGTTTGTGCAAAAAATAAAAATCAATGGAAACGCACATTTTCATCTTGCTTAAAGAAAGTAGATAACATTGAAAAATTATCAACAATGAGTGATATTTTAGAAATTGCCGCCGAACATGAATTGACCGATTACCCGTCTGCTATATTATATCATAGTAAAAATATAAAAAAATAGTGTACTTATAATACATGAGTCAAAAATTTAAATACACTACACAGTTTTCGAATGTAATTTTAGCTTCAGGAAAAGTTGACTCTCCAGATTTAAATATCAGTAAAGCATCACTCGACTCATTAAAAGATATTATACCCGGTGATGTTGATTTAGATAAGAATATGGATTTGCTAGCAATTGCCTATAATGCAGCAGTTGTCAATGCATTCAATAAAAATGGAGATGGTATAGATTCTAAATCTGCAGTTAGAATATTAGATCAATTTAAACACAAACCTACAAACATTGAACATCAAAAACAAAAAGTAGTTGGACATATTGTGTCAGCTGGTTTTTCTAGTTTTATAGATAATGAGTTGTTGTCGCCAGAAGAAGTAGAAGAATTAAATGAACCTTTCAATATTGCTCTTGCTTCATTGGTTTATAAAACAGTTAACCCACAATTCGCAAATTTAGTCGAACAATCTGTTGATCCAGAAAGTGAATTTTACCATCAAGTTTCTGCAAGTTGGGAAATTGGATTCAATGATTTTGTTTTAGCAGTTGGTAGTAATGATTTAAAAGATGCTGAAATTATTGATGACGAAAACATGATTGATGAGCTTAAAGGTAATTTAAAAGCTCTTGGTGGAGAAGGCCGAATGAAAGATGGCTCCCCAATTCATCGATTAATTGTAGGCGATATATTTCCATTGGGTATCGGATTTACCTCGAATCCAGCTGCAAATGTTAAAGGTTTAACTAGTAGTACAAAAGAAGAAAATGTACTAAATGCAGAAAAAAAGGAAAAAAATATTTCACAAAACATCAATTCTGATGTAAATAACAAAAAAAGTATTATTATGGACAATAACGAAATTTTAAATAATCTAGTGTCAGCTTTGGAAGAAAAAGTGTCTGAAAAGAAGTTTTCTGAAGAAGCGGTGGCTACTGTATCTAAAATTATTAACGATGCTATTCTTGAGCGTAACGAGTCTTTCGTACAAGAAAAAGAGCAACTGGAAACAGAAAAAGCTGAATTGGCTAAAGCTGCAGAAGAAAATGCAGAAGCCGTCAAAAAGCTTCAAGAAGAACTTTCAGCTGCTACAGATCGTGTAACAGAATTAGAGCAGCAGCATAAACAACAGGAGGCAGTTGCTCGTTTTGATGCGAGAATGTCCGTAATCGAAGATGCATACGAGCTTGACGAAGATAGCCGCAAGGTGGTCGCTCACGAGCTTAAAGATCTTGACTCTTCCGAAGAAGCGTTTGCCGCTTTCCAAGAAAAGCTTCAAGTTGTACTTAAGCATCAAAACAAAGAATTTATTGCAAAACAAGAAGAAGAATTCAATACAAAATTAGCTGAAGCTGTAGAAAAACGTCTCGCAGAACTTAAAAACAGCGACTCTTCCGAAGAAGAAGCTGTTGAAGAAGCGATGGACCAAGTAGAAGCTGAAGAAGAAGTTGTTGCTAATAACAATGCAGAATCTTCTGAGCAAGAACTTTCGTTGAAAGACAAATTTAAACAAGCTTTCTCGGAAGACAATTTAACCATAAACTACTAAAAGAAAGAATAAAAAAATGGCTATTAGACTATTACCGTTTCGAGATTACAACGAGCATGATGTTGTAAATCTATTCAAAAGTGCTGGAAATAAAGGTGATTTTATTGACTTGTCTGATTCAAGCAAACGCTCAACAGCTCAAGGTGATGCTGGAGTATTTGTAAAAGTTTCCAATGGAGCGTTGAATCCAGGTGGAGCAGACTGGGATCCAGTAGACGTAACCACAAACGCTGCAAGTTTGCTTGGTAAAACCAATTACCCACATGTTGGACGCAATGTATATCCACAAGCTACACTGAGTGTTACTCCAGTAGCAGCTCATGATGATGCTTGTATCGGAGTTACTCTTCGTCAAACTGTAGAAAAAGACGAGAACGGTGAAAACCTTCTTTACAACCCAATCAAGAAAGACGAACTTTTCGGAGTTCTTCCTGGTGAAGCAGTTCCTGTTTTGTCTCGTGGATTAATTACTGTTACCGCTGATGCTGTTGCTGGTACTCCTAATGTTGGAGACGCTCTTGTTCCTGCTGCTGATGGAAAAGTAAGTGGCATTGCTTATTCGGCTGATCGTAGCCAATTAAATACTATCGGTACTGTTCTCGCTAGCGGAACACGTAATGACTATGAAGGTAGTCAAGGCGGCGAAAATGTATTTGGTAATGCAGGATTGCATAGTGGAAACTATTATATCCTCAAAATCGATTGTGCGTAATTTAATAAAGAAAGGTAAAATTTAAAATGAAAATTACATTAAAAAGAACACCCGAACAAATTGAGCTTGTTAAAGCAATGGCTTCCAAGAACCGCGATGTTGCATACGAAGCTCAAGTTGCACTCGCTGAATTTATTGGACCAGTTTTAGCTAAAGTCGTTAATCAAGCTCCCACATTGAGCAATTTGTTTAGCAACTTTGCTTTCAATGCTGACGAAAGCCCCAGTATCCCAATGGATCTGTATTATGACATCACAGACGAAGACTATGTTACCGTTTGGAGTCAAGCAGTGCCTGGTGGTCTTCCAACCAACACAGTAACACCTATCGGTGGTGAAATGAAGTTCACAACCTATCGTCTTGATAGTGCTGTTGACTTTGACAAGCGTTATGCTCAACGCTCCCGTATGGATGTTGTAAGCAAATCTTTCACTCGTGTTGCTCAAGAAATCTTGCTCAAGCAAGAGCGCAATTCTGCTAGCCTTATGCTAGGAGCTTTGGCTGAAGCTAGCACAAAAGGACGTAACCATGTTATTACATCTCAAAATGCTGGTCGCTTGATTCTTGACGATTTCAACCGTCTTCTTACACTTGGTAAGCGTATCAATACAGCTTGGACTGGCGGTACACCAGAAGGTGGTATCGGAGGTCGTGGAGTAACCGATCTTATCGTTTCTCCTGAAGTTGTACAAGGTCTTCGTGAAATGGCTTACAACCCAATTAACACCAATAACTCTCCAAAAACAGACATTCCTGCTACTGACAGTATGCGTGAAGCTATCTACAGTAATGCTGGAATTCCTGAATTCTATGGTATCAACATCATGGAACTTCAAGAAATGGGTAAAGGTCAACGCTTTAATAAGCTTTACGCTGCTCTTTCAAGCGGTAAAACCAATGGTATTGGTCAAGACGGCAACAGTCCTTTCACTGATACTGACGAAGAAATCGTTATTGGTCTTGATAAGCGTGTTGAGTCTCTGCTTCGTGCAGTTGCTACCGACTCTGAGACTGGTTCTGAGTTCTCTCTTGTTGCTGATGATCAATACAGTGTTCGTCAGTCCAAGATCGGATACTACGGATCAATTGAAGAAGGTCGCATGATCCTCGACAACCGAGCCCTCTTTGGTATCGTAGTGTAAGATATTGTACTAACAATATTCTTTTCAAAAAATCCACCTTTATGGTGGATTTTTTGTTTATAAAAGTTATTATATGTGTATACAACTTTAAATATAGGAATTATTATGGCTACTAATAAAAGAAAAACAACCAAGAAAAAAACTGAGAAACCTATGCAATATGCAGACGGTAAAAACACAGAAGATCGCAAAGATATCGCTAAAACTGTAGAAGAATTGATGAGTGTAAAAAGTAGAGACCCCTTTAAACTATCTAGTGGTGAAAGTTTTGAAGAAGCTGTTAATAGCATGAGTTTATCTCAATTACAGGAGATTGCGGTCAAAGCTAGTGTATTTCCATCCGGTACAAAAGCAACACTCAAAAATAAACTATTAAAAGAGTATGAAAATCGTAATCAAGGTAGATATGGAGCAAGTACAAGCAGTAAGCCAATTGTTGACCCGAAATCGAAGCAAGCGGCAGATATTCTGCGTATTATAAACGAATAATGAATCAACTGGGCGAGCTTGCATATCGAATATGGGATGTTGAGTTTGGAACTCATTCCACAGAAGAAGAGCGCACATCTAGTGCAATTGCCATATCAGGCTACTTAGATGCAAACATTGGTCAATTAAATACATTTATCAATACAGACTTCAAGGTAGATGAGACTGTGGATGAAGTTCAACCAACTTTAAAATACGAAGAAAAAGCTATTTTTACTCAGCTTTATTTGAAAGATTATAATAATAAACAAGCTAGAAACATTCTATCAAATGCTGCTGCGGCATCTACAGCAAATAATACTAGTAGCACGTCCGTATTAGGGGTTACTGATTGGATTGAATTGCGTGAAGGTGACACAAGTATCAAAAGAGCCTTAGCAACTGCAACAACTAAAAATACATCTGCACAAATCTTTCAAAAATCGGCTTCAGAGGCGAATGCTTTACTACAAGACATGATTCATTCATATAATATGTACGGATCGATACCAGTACAAGTTGCTGGATTAGATGGCGGCAGTACTGAATCTACAAGCTAATATTATTTAGGTTTCGCCTTCTTTTTAGGTGGCTTGGCTAATTGGTTAAATATACTTTCTTGCTGCTTGGGATTACAGTAGTACCATTTATACATTATATCTTTCTCGATACTGGTAATCTTTTTCTCCATTTTAGAGATTGCTTCTTCTAGTGTTTGTATTAGTTCTTCATTGATATTGGTTATTTGAATATCTAGTTCTAGTGCGACTTTAAGGAGTTTATTAAAATCGCCCGACATTTTTCCATCGGTAGCTTCCTGATATAGTTCGGCGCGCGATTCTATTTCTTCTTCTGATAGATTTTGTGTTTTGTCGGGATGTGTTTGTTTGACTATTTCTCGATATAGTTCTTTGTTTTTTTGTTTGTCTACTTTCTCTTTTTTGTTTTGTTGCGCAGCTTCTTGCTTGAAGGGTGGAGTTAATTTGTTTTCTGAACAGTATGCGAACATTTTTGATATGAATGTTTCTTTTGCGTGTTTAAATACATCGAACATTTCATCGTGTTCCATATTTAAGTATGTTAAATAGTGTTTTAGTTTTTTGAATTGACGCGATAGATTTTCCTGCCTTTTCGCTTCGGCAACAGTATTGTTTATTGGCTTATCTATTTCGTGTTTTTGTTTCTCTGCCATATTTGTATATACACAAAAAAAAGACGACCCCCGAAGGGGTCGTCTAGGTTAAGGGTTAATATAAATCGAAATTTATACAATAGGAGATACGAGGACTTCCAACGTATAAACGTTGTCTCCAGGTATCTCATCTGAGAATACGAATGTACCAGTTCCTTTATTAACTCCACTTAATTGCACACCAATAATTGGTGCGTCTGCACTGTTACCCATAAGAGTACCAACTACTGCGGGAGCTTTTGAGTATCCAAATGCTGAGTAATCAACTTCTACAAATGTATCTTGATCGCTCAATGCGATACCTGTAGCATATATGTCGTTAGAAACGATTAATGCTGCAAGACTGGACACATCAGAATCAAGTTCCTTTACAGTCAAGCTAGAAGCTGTAGCCAAGCTAGAAACATCAGAATCGAGAGCTTCAGTGCTTCCACTGGCGCTCTTTGCAAGACTTGAGATATCAGAATCGTGAGTTACGTCAGTAGCTGCGAGGCTGGAAAGATCGGAATCATTTGTT
>Ga0181568_10003676_pt1 | contig 13770 bp, 14 predicted proteins | sample 101ome_20_FD_133758 | JGI IMG/M metagenome (GOLD analysis project Ga0181568, IMG submission 133758) | Coastal salt marsh microbial communities from the Groves Creek Marsh, Skidaway Island, Georgia - 101404AT metaG (megahit assembly) | ecosystem: Environmental > Aquatic > Marine > Intertidal... | reverse complement strand
TTCTTTTTCAGGCCACCAACTCCAGTCAGGCAGAACTTGCAATCCACCGGACAGCCAGCTTGTGAAGATATACACAAGGTCTCATACCCTTTTTCTTGGATCGCCACGGCTTCAATAAATACATGCGTCGATAATTCAAAAATATACTTGGTGGCATCGGGTGCTGGCAACGCTTGGCAAGATAAAAATGGATCAATACACAATCGTGCGGCCAATCGTTTTTGATTGGGTTTTGAAATATTGGTCATTTGGTCAAATGACAGTACATTTTTCTGAGTTACCCAGTCGTTCACTTGCGATAGCGTGTATGGCGGAAGGTTGTTGGCAAGGCACCAGGATTTATAGTCTGATGGCACTAAATCAAAGAAAAATAGTTTGTCACTCATAGCCTCAACATACGGACTGTAAAGACTTGCGTCAAGTCAGATTATGACCCATAATTATGCTTGTATGGGTACAACAATTAAAATTAGTTTGCTTTTTATATTAATAATGAGTCAACTGTCGATATCGCAGTCGATTCGAGACATGAATAATAATGTTAATCAGTCATCCAGTAGAAGCCGTACTCAATACAGAGAATATAAAGAACAAGGCGGATACAATACCAGTGTACATATTCTGGGAAGTGAACGAAAATTTGAGCGTGTTCGATTTCGACCTGGCATGCTTGAAGCATGGCATCAGTTATTCATATCAGCAAAAAGTTATGAAATAATCTCAGATCTTAGCGACAGTGGATACGTCAATACCAATGGGACTTTAAATGATAATGTCGTTAATTTGGATGTCCCATTAACCCCACGCAAGGTCATCAATGAAAATGAAGTTAAAGCAAATTATGAAAGAAAATATCCGGTGCAATGGATATTTGAAGAACTTCAGCGCGTTGGTGTATTGGATGATCAAGGCTTTTTGACAAACACGAGCTTTTTTTCTGATGTGTACAACCCAAATGATTTTGATGTCTACATGCCAGATATTCGTCGGATTAATTATGATTTTAAGAATGATGTCATTGCTGAAGAGATGGGGCGAGAATTACTCAGATGTTTGATGGAAACATCATTATCCATTCATGTGACCCAGGAAGAAACCACACGATACCAAAGTCGTAAAAGTGGGTTTGTTGATAGTTTTTTAGATCAATTGGGTGGAAATGTTCTTGGGAAAATATTTTATAAGGATTCAATTAATACCGTAAAACGAAAGATGACATATTCTCCGAATATCAATGTGTTTACAATGTTTTCCTCCATTGAATTTGGTTTTTCGCATGCCCCATATTTAAATGGGGCACTAGGAAATGTTATTTTTTATGGAAAAACAAATCAACGTTATGCTGAATTGATGTATGGAACTCATGATGAGGTTCGCTTGTATGGCGTTAACGTTTCATTGCTAAATCAAAAAAACACATCAGAATTTTGGTCTAAAACGGTTGCTTCATCAGGGGTAAATCTTCATGTTAATCAAATTAGAGATCAAAATAATGATGACATAACCTGGATGAGTGTGCGCTTGAAAATGGGTGGGTATGGATTAACCAATGATTACAACATGAGCATTGGACTTTCAAATATCACCTCATCATTGCGTGGTGATTCCCGCTTGGGGATTGCAGTGGGGGCCGATGGAACCTATCATGTTGTTCCAATGTTGGGTGTTTACGGTGGCTTTGACACCAATTTTGGCCTGGATTTTTTAAGTGAAGACGGAGAGCTTCCGTGGGGCCTATTCCAGGGTAGAGTTGGCATCCAAACGGCCATTTCTTCGGTTCGATGTCGTTTGGGGTATGAATGGCTGAATGGTCAAAGCGGTGCGTTATTTGAAGGATTAACGTCGAGTATCAGTTTCTATTTTTAATGACACGTTTTTTTGTTTGCTTGGTTTTTTTAGTGTCGCATATTCACGCCATTGATTTGACCATTGATCAGTTTCATGGGCTTCAGAAACAATTGGTGTTAGGGATTGAGCACCCCATTGATATTCAAGAAACCGTTGGGATTGGGTTCAATATTATGAATGGCTCAACCAAAGAGGTATCGTATAACATGATACTCATTGAGCCCATGATTCGACGCTACGTTGGTGAAGACACAACCTCTGGACTGTTTTATTCATTTGGGGTTCGCTATGGTTCAGCCAAATTAAGGGAAGATGGCGAGGTTGAACAAGAAACCGCAGTCATGCCATATTATGACATTGGTCTTAAAGGAACGTTTAATCGTCGATGGTTTCATGTGATTAAGATAGAGGCGGGCTACTTTATGTTATTTACAAACGATATTAATATCAATTCAATGCTAGGGTTGCATTTTACGCCATTTTTTTCTTTTGGGTACACGTTAGATCCAAAACCAACGTAGACTCTCCAATCAGGACGGTGGACCGTAAATCACGGTTAAGTTTTAGTTTGCCAATATGACGTTCGTTATTTCGGGTTTTTTTCATATTCTTTGGGGGCAGATTTAAAAAAATGTTTAAAACATAAAAGATCCGGGAATAAGGCTAGTATCCACAAAGAATTTTTTCATCGAATTAAAAGGAGAATTTATGTCAATGAATCAACAGAAGCGTGATCCATATCAGCCACTTCGTCAGTTTGTCAGTCTTGTTGAATTAAAATGCCAGGAATTGCCGCGTGATATCGACCACTGGATTGGAATGGCAGAAAAACATGAATCAACATCAAAAACCTATCAAAATATTATTCAATCGTCTGTCAAGCCAAGAAAAGTTTATTTAACAACGCTCGAAAAGTTGCATTCAAGCTTGATGGAAACCATTCAAATTATTGAAGGTAAAGAAACCATTCCAAATTTAGACATGCAATTGGATATGCCAATCGAAACAATGATTCGAAAATATTTGCAATTGACAAAAGTATTGCGAGAATCAACAGAAAATAATCAGTCATTTTCACAGTTTTTCAATACATTGTTGGATCGAATATCTTTTATTCGAAACGATTTAAATCAAACCATTTTGAGGTGTTCTGCTGGGGATATCAACTATAAAGATGCTGAGCATCAAGTTCGTGTTTTAGAGCCATCATTTGAAGAGAGTTTGACAGCGCATATTCAACACCGAAAAAATCGATTGTCAGAATTAACAGAGCTGGTATTACAAAAAGTTGAAATGGACGTATCTGTTCGGCAATCCATTCAAGATCGAAAGGTCATGCACTCAACACTTCAAATGTATTTGAATCACATTGAGTCTAATCCAGAGTTCAATGAGTTGCTGCCAACATTACAATATAAAATTAGAAAAATAATCTCACGACCCCTGGACTCTATTTTAAGTAAGCAGCAACAAGAAGTTGATGTTGCAACATATGAACTTCAACAGTTACTAGAGCCTGTCCAAGGTAAAATGAATGTTCGTGTTCCCGATTCTGCAACGTCTGTGCATCAGCTGATTCAACAAGCATTGTCGCAACAAGAAGAAATGAGTCGACTAAAAGTTAATGTCATGGGTGCGTTCAAGCATCTGGTATCTCAGATGGATCAGTTGTTTCAATTTCAACCGTTTACGCCAGTTCAGGCCGCCTCAGTGCTTGGTTCGGCATGGATGCAACATCCTCTGACATCATCGGAAAGCATTCGCGATTTTAAAGGTCAATTAGAATCGGTGAAGAAATCTGATTCATATCAAAAACTAATGCAATGCTTTGGGAATCAACATGTTGATGAATCATTCAAGTTTGTTGATGAAAAAATGTCGGAGATGGCAGACCAGCTCGAGATTAACGAACGTGTTGAGGCCTTGGCAAAGTATAATGAATCGCCTGCCATTTATAATGCATCAGAATTTTGTGTTGAACCAACCCCTCAAGACCCAGTGAAAGTTCGTCGAGAAATTATTCATCGAGCAGGGTATTTAATGAGCATTAAATCTTATATTCAAGAATTGTGCGATTCCGTACGAGCACATTTGTTGTTGGTGTATTACGAGCACAGCCTGAATCCTGAATCCATGAATCTCAATGTTAAAATTAATGAGATTTTAAATCAGATATCAACAGAGTTTTACGATCGAAAAAACTGTGATGAAGCCATTGACCGACAAGTATTTATGGCATCAGTAAAACAAGTGTTTGAAGAAATATGTGATTCAGAACTTGAAAAAAATATGGCCATATTTACACTTCGGCAACGAATAAAGGCATTACTTCAGACCTTAAAAGAAACCAATAAGTTTTCAAGGAAGGATATTCGAAAAAAGATTATCTTAGAAAAAAATGAGCTCAAAGAGTTGTTGATTGAAACCAATATCCCAAGGCTTAAAGAGTTTATTCATGTGTTGTCAAAACGCTCATACGTGGCCATTCATGATGCATCCATTGAAAAGCTGTCGCCATTAAAGAAGAAGCTCAGAACACTTATTCAACAAAAAGTGGCATTAGAGCAAGTGGTGGTTTTGTAAGGTTCAAGCTGAAGTTGAACATGTCATGTTTTCCACCTTTTTAGGAAGCCGTTAGAGGTTGAACAGCCAAGGCTGCCCAATTTCAACGAATTGATTGGGTGACATTTTCTTGAAATTTATCTAAAATAAAAATCATGACATTCCAAACACTATCTGCTGAAAATGCTGCACCACCAGTTGGTCCATATTCCCCAGCAATAAAAGTGGGTCATTTTTTATATATTTCTGGCCAAATTCCATTGGACAGTCATGGGACCATGGTTACCGGTGACTTTGAGGCTGAAACTCGACAGGTTTGTCAAAATATAAGTGCATTATTAAATAAAGCAGGGTGTGGATGGGAACACCTTGTGAAAGTCGGTATTTTTACGACAGATTTATCGAAATTTGAGTTAATCAATGCGGTGTATTCTGAATTTGTGAGACCTCCGTATCCAGCAAGGGCCGCGGTAGAAGTTGCTGGTTTGCCAAAAGGTGCTCGAATAGAAATGGAGGCTATTGCGTATGTTAAATGAAGATGTTCATGATTCCATCGATCGGTTGGTTTCAAAAGTTGGGAAAAAAGAGAATCAAAAAGCATTAAAAGAGATTTTGTCGACCGTTTGTCGGTTGTCCGATATGGACATTAACTCTGGCGATTGGAAATTGCTATCTCGATCAATTAAAGAATTTAGAAAAAGTTTTCAGGCATTTACACCCTTCAGAAATAAGCGAAAGGTTGCAATTTTTGGATCTGCAAGAACGCCTGAGAAAGATCCATTATTTAAAATGGCAGAAGAGTTTTCTAGAGATATTACAAAAAACGATTTTATGGTGATTACAGGGGCTGGTGGGGGAATTATGGAAGCTGGAAACAAAGGCGGCGGCGACGAATCATTTGGGGTGAATATCAAATTGCCATTTGAGCAGTCAGCCAACCATTACATACGAGAAAGTAAGAAGTTGGTGTCTTACAATTACTTTTTTATTCGAAAGCTCATGTTTATCAAAGAATCAGATGCCACTGTATTATTTCCAGGTGGGTTTGGTACCTTGGATGAAGCGTATGAGGGCTTAACCCTCATTCAAACTGGAAAAAGCTTGCCTCGGCCCATTTTACTAATGCAAAATCCAGGGGATGATTATTGGCAAACATGGGTATCTTTTTTTACAGAGATTATGTTGCGAGATAAGTACATATCTCCAGATGATATGGATTTGTTTAGTATTTGTGAATCCAATCAAGAGGCCATTGATATTATCACATCATTTTACAAAACGTATCATTCATTGCGCTACGTTGGTGAAACTGCCGTGATTCGATTAAATGCACCCATCACAGAATCGAACATTGAGGCATTGAATGAGTCATTCAAAGACATTGTTACAGAAGGAAAAATTGAGGCCTGCAAGCCGTTTCCTGAAGAATTAGAAACAAAAGATCATGTAAAAAAGTTTCGAATCGGCTTTAAATTTAATAAGGTAAACTTTGGGCGTCTGGTATCAATGGTTCGAATGATCAATAATTTTTAGGAGGAAGTTTGATGGGATTAATGGTAAATGGCGGATGGGTCATGCTCGTTTTATTCGGGTTAAGCATGACAGCTGGCGCAATTGTGTTTCAGAAAATTTTAATGCTTAGGGCAACAGCATTGAATCAGAAATTTATTCAAACGTTAAAAGTAAAGTTAAAAACACAAGGGGTTGATGTTGTTATTAATGAGTTGCGATACTCTAGCCAAGTTGAAGATCAAATTGCTGCAAAAACCATTGAGTCTTTGGGCGCATCACAAGATGCATTAGCCGCAGAAATTTGTGAGCTAACCCGACAAGATGTCGAGTCATTAACAGGAAAAATGAATGTGTTATCGATGATTATTACAGCCGCACCAGTATTGGGATTATTGGGAACCGTATTGGGGCTGATGGATGTTTTTTCTGTGATTGCCATAGAGGGTGTAGGAAAAGCAGAGCTTTTATCTGCTGGCATTTCAAAAGCGTTGGTAACAACGGTTGCTGGGTTAAGTTTAGCGATTCCATTAATGTTTATTCATCAAATTATCCATGAAAAAATAAATAAACGGCTGGATGAATGGAACAACATTCCGGTGCAATTAAGTGCGTATGTAAAGGGACTGCCTACCGCATGACACGGCAATTCATTTCGGGGCGTCAATCGTTAGTTTCACCTAAGTTTGAATTAACATCCTTAATTGATGTTGTATTTATTTTGGTGTTGTTTTTTGCTGTGAGTACAAGTTTTCAACATGAGCGACGGGTATTGAAGTTAACCCTTCCAAGTTCAAAATCAATTGAGACCCCAAAAAAATCAATCACAATTTCAATTGATCGAAATCAACGCATCTATTGGAATGGAAAACGAATATCAGAAGCCACAATTTCAAAGCGTGTCCAACATGTGATGGAGCAAACACCAAACCATCCCATCATTTTGCAAGCCGATAAAGTCACGCCATATTTGCGTGTTGTGTCGGTATTGGATGCCATACGAAATTCGGGTTGTACGTCAGTAATGCTGGAAACCAAACAATCATAAATGCAATTATCTGTTGATCAAAGGTGTTGGTTATTATCGATATTGCTTCACACCTTATTTTTGCTTTTGCTGTTACTTATGGGTCGTCCAACATCAAAAATTCAACCCATTAAACAAGAAGCTATCGCTATTCAAATGGTTCATGCACCAAGTAAGACGGCTGCTACAGCCCATCCATTGGTATCAAAAAAAGCCAAGCCTTCGGCAAAAAAACATATCAAGCCAACATCATTGCCAGGAGATCAACCATCGCCATCGATTTCTAAGCATGGGGTGCCAATATACCCTAAAACAGCGCTAAACAATGATTGGGAGGGCACCGTAAAAGTCAAAGTCACGGTATCGTCGACCGGAAAAGCAAATCGCATCCGCGTGTTATCCTCATCTGGGCACCCTGTTCTTGATAAGGCATTTATTCGATCCATTAAGCAGCAGTATGAGTTTCGTCCAAAGCGTTCCATGGGAAAAAATCAAATTGGAACCATTATTTTAAGCCATACATTTTCATTAAAGGGGTCTACATGAATCGATGGGTCATTTGGTTGATGCTACTTATTTCGCCATTTCATGCGCAAGAATTAAATGTTATTGAGAATAAATTTATTAAAATAATTACAGCGCCAGAAGGGTTTGATCACCCTCGGTTTTCAATTGAAACAACGGGTGGTGACCCCAGTCGACGTAGTGATGATCAGCTGCCATTAATTTATGGTCGGCCTAAACCTTGGACATCCTATACAACCATTGCCATTGACGACAAACATTATGGGTTTGGGACTCAAACCTTAAAGCGTGCTGGAAAAAACGCACGTTATGGCCAAGTATTATCAACCTCCATTACAAAAAATGCCATCGTATCAGTATCAAAGTCAGGCCCAATTACAGCGACGCAACGGCTATCTTTTTTTCGTAATCCATTAACCAATGTGAATGATGCCGTGTTGATCGAATATCATCTGATAAATGACTCAAAAACCACAAAAAATGTTGGGATTCGAATCATGATGGATACCATGCTAGGAAAAAATGATGCGGCACCGTTTCGAATTGGAAATGATGCAGTGATTGCTGAAAAAAGTTATGAAGGTGATGAAATTATGGATTATTGGCAAAGTTTTGATTCCTTGGTCAGTCCAAACATTATTGCGCAAGGATTGCTTCGTTATACCCCAGCATCATTAACTCCACCAGATCAACTTATTTTAATGAATTGGGGAAGTTTAGCCGATCATCCATACCAAGTAACAGTGACCGATGGTCAATCATTTATTCGAGACGGAGAAGATGAGCCGGATACAGCCGTTGCATTATTATACAAGCGGCAATTGTTGGGCCCTAAAAAATCGCGAGTATATCGAACAGTGATGGGCTTGGGCGGGGTTAGTTTGACGCCTGGCGAGCTAGCATTGGGGTTAACACTTCCATACTATATTGCGGTTACCGATCCGAATACATATACCATGGTTGCCTATATTTCAAACACGGGGGGATTTGAAGTGAATAATGCCATATCGAGGGTTGAATTACCAAAAGGGATGGTCATGGTATCTGGGAGTCATAAGGACGACTTGGGAACAATCTTGCCTGGGGGATCACGTCAGTTGGTATATCGTCTGAAAATGAAACCTTCAGAGGCGAGTGAGGGAGAGCATTTGATTCGACTCACGGTAAGTTCGGATACCTTAGATGATCAAGTGTTGGAGCGAAAAGTCATTTTAACTGGCCAGCCATCATTGGAGGTTTTGGCGGTTGGAGAGCCAAAAATTCAGCGTGGAATGGATCCCTTCGTCGATGTTGCAATTGAAATTATTAACCCGTCCAATGTATCAGTTGCCGGGATTGAATTAACACTTGATGAAAAAGCCCCATTTAAAATTCCATCATTTGAAGGCCAAAAAAAGAAAATTCCAATATTGGATGCGAAAGCCAGGCATCAGGTGTCATGGGTATTAAAAGTGGATGAGTGGCATAGTGGAACGCACCAAATTCCGGTCAAGGTAACGAGTGATTATACAGAGCCCATAACAATTGATGTGCCCGTGAAAGTTACACTGGGAAAACCAAAGGCTCGGCTGTATTATTCTGAGGCCAGTTTTTTTGTGAATGATTATGGGTACATTTGGATGACCTTAATGGATATGCCAACATTTAGCGGGTTGAATTTGCGGATGACTTGGGATCCATATTACTTAAAACCCATTCGTGTATCCCCAGAACCATGGCTCATTGAGTCATTGGATAATCCAATGGGGGTATTTGATGTGACGAACAATGCCATGGCGCTCAATGGGTTAACCGCAAGTGCTCCCCCATGGCGAATGATCATTGGAAAATGGCACTTTAAGGTTATGAATAACGGGAATGCAACGGTAACACTTTGGCAGGGCGATCATCAGCTGGATCAAGTGACGCTTGTATTAAGAGAAAAAAAAGCAATAAATAAAAAGGAGGAAGATGATTTTGATTTTTAAACTATGGTTGATTTTAGGGTTGTCTGTGACCGTATTTTCACAGCAAAACATAACAGATGTTCCCACATCGGATGCGGCATATCCTGCCATTAAGCGCAGCATCGATAGTGGCTACTTAACATTGATGGATGGGACGAAATTTCTGCCAGACCAAAACATAACGCGAAAAGAAATGGCGCTATTGTTAAGTCGATTGGATGAGTTAAGCAACAATGCATCGTTATCTGACAATGATATTATTGAGTTAAAAAATTTTTCAAAACAGTTTAAAGGATACCTAGAAACCCAACAAAATTCGAAAGGTTTGGTGGATTCTGAAGTTGCATTGATAAAAACCGAGCAGAAAACCCTAAATTATGACATGTCTCGGGTTGAGGATCATATTCAAACGGTAGAAAAAAAGCGAAAAGAGCAAGAAATTTATATTTGGTTGGGCGTTGGGTTGGGGCTTTTGGGGTTAATGAAATAATCGTTGTATGTTCATTTAATTCATGCTGTGTTAGTATGTTCCTAACAAGGAGCCGGTTGTGAAAAAAAACGATACCATTGAAGTAACAGGAAAAGTCGTTGAGTGCTATAAAGCTGGAAAATTTTTAGTGAAGTTGGATTCTGGTCAAGATATTACCGCTTATTTATCTGGGCGAATGAAAAAGTTTCGAATTCGAGTATTGCTGGGTGATAGTGTCAAAGTAGAGTTGTCCCCTTACGATTTAACCATTGGAAGGATCACTTTTCGAAGCAAGTAAACCAACAATGACAACAAATACATTTAAAGCCCTTGGAATTTCTGAGGACACTTCCACTATTTTAGAAAAAAAAGGGTATAAAAACCCCACCGATATACAGGGCATGCTCATTCCAAAATTTCTTGGATCATCGGATGATATCATTGCAAAAGCAGATACGGGAACGGGTAAAACCGGGGCATTTGGAATTCCGTTAATTGATTCTATGGATGCTTCAAACAATAGTGTTCAAGCCATGGCGTTGGCTCCAACCCGAGAATTGGCTAGTCAAGTTGCTAAAGAACTAACGTCATACAAAGGTCGGCGAAAAATACAAATCATTGAGCTGTGTGGCGGGCAGGGGATGCGAGAGCAAATTAATCAGTTAAAGCAGATGAAGCAACCCACGATTGTTGTAGGAACCCCTGGACGAATTTTGGATCACATCAATAAAAAACGCTTAAAGCTTCAGGCGTTGTCTTATTTAATTATTGATGAAGTGGATGAAATGTTAAATTTTGGCTTTAAAGAAGACATGGATAAAATTGTTGGGCAAACCAATCCAGACCGGCGAACCATTATTTTGTCGGCAACATTGCCAAAATTTGTATTAAAAGTTGCTCAAACGTATTTAACTGACCCCATTCAATTGGATTGTGCAAAAGACCCAAGTCAAAAGCCAGATATTGAACAAGTGTATTATAAAGTGAATAAAGTAAATAAAGTAAAGTTACTGACGCGAGTTATGGACAGTTTGGTCGGGTTTTATGGTTTTGTATTTTGCAACACCAAGCGGGATGTCGATCAACTGGCAGAAAAATTAATTCAATTGGGCTATGCGGCCGAAAGCATGCACGGTGATTTATCTCAAGCTCAGCGAAATCGAGCATTGGCCAAATTTAAATCCAAGCAATGCGATATTTTGGTTGTGACAGATGTTGCGGCTCGTGGGATTGATATTAAAAATATATCCCATGTCATCAATTATTCGGTGCCTCAAAATTTAGAAGCGTATACCCATCGCATTGGTCGCACGGGCCGGGCTGGGCAGTCAGGAACCGCCATTACATTTGTAAAAGATTCTGAGTTTTTTAAATTTAAACGAATCATTAAAATTCAAAAAAATGGCATTCAAAAAAAAGAGGTGCCAAATGTTAAAGATATTTTGGCCATTAAAAAACAGCGATTACTGTCCGATCTTGCAGAATTAAATCTTAAGGGACATCATTACGAGTTGGCCAAAACCATTTTAGAAAAATATGATCCTGAAACTGCCGTTGCAGCGTTACTTAAACTTCGTTATTCAGACTTTTTTGGGAATTAAACCTACGCCTTATATTTCATGTGGGATGCATTGCCACAGGCATTCGTGAACAATGGTGTCTCGTATGGTTCGTTCAGAAGGGGCATGTTGAATCGGGGCGACCAAGTACGTCGATTCATACAACGCACGTATTTCAGAGGGCAATATTAGAAATGGGGGACCTTCGTTAAACACGGGGTGCTGAGGATTATCTTGTGTGGGATGTTGAAAAATATTCACCAGTTGTGGTGCCATCCCGGAGATATCAATCAAATGATTGACGTAGGCGTTTCGATGCTTGGGGTCCCACGCGACCAATGCCGCCCGATCATAAATGGCATCAATGGTTCCTACAAGGGGTGAGGTTAAGTGAAATAAATCGCCAACAAATATGTCAATTTTTGGGGCGGAGTATAGAGTGAGAGTATCCAATGCTTTAACAGCAGGTGTTATGTTTAGGGATTTGAAAAAATCATGAATGGCAATGTCGGATAGCTCAACCCCAACCACATGACAGCCTTGGGCCATGAGCCAGGGCATGTCGAGTGATTTGCCACACATGGGAACAAGCACACGTTTGGGGGCAACTTTGTTTGAAAATGAACTGAAATGGTCACGTAATAATCCGTTTGGGGATGATTCATGAAAGCCAATGGCATTGGTCGTCCAGCAATTCATCCAAAATTTATGATCCATTGATTAAGTGTAACAAAGGAATGGTAATTTTTTGAATTGTTCATTTTTATTTGGATATTGGTTCAAGAGGCGTTGTCTTGCATATTAAGCAACAATGATGAACAGTGATGAGAAAGAGAATTGTGAGGCTTGATAATATGGATGGTTGTTTGAAAAATAAAGTAACCTTGGGTATGCTTCAATTATGAGGTTGATCTTAAGTTTTATTTGTCTGGTATCGGTGATAACATTTGCTCATGGGCCATCGTTTGAGCACATTGCAAAATCAGCGTCCCAGGCGGTGGTATTTATTCAAGTGCAAAAATCACAAGAGACACCGTATTACTTTAATGACCCGGTATTAAACGAACTGTTTTTTGGTCGCCCGCCGGGGCAATCGGCACCCTTAGCTGGTCAAGGATCCGGTTTTTTTATTGATGCGGATGGTCACATATTAACCAATAGCCATGTGGTTGCGGGGGCTAGTCGAATTGTGGTTCGCTTGTCCACCAATGAACAGTACGCGGCTGAATTGGTAGGAACTGATCCTCAATCCGATATTGCCTTAATTAAGGTGGTTGGGGATGCCCCGTTTTCTTATTTAAATATTGATGACTCCGATACCTTAAGCATTGGGGAATGGGTATTGGCGATTGGGAATCCGTTTGGGTTATCCAACACCTTAACCGCCGGAATTGTGAGTGCCAAGGGGCGAAATGATATTGGGGTCACCAGCTATGAGAATTTTATTCAAACCGATGCCGCCATTAATCCTGGTAACTCCGGGGGCCCGCTAGTAAACATGAATGGTGACGTGGTTGGCATCAACACCGCAATATTTAGCCAAAGTGGGGGGTCAATGGGCATTGGGTTTGCCATTCCCATGAGCATGGCGAATGCCATTAAAAACCAATTGATGCAATATGGCCAAGTCATTCGTGGGTATTTGGGGGTGGTGATTGTCGATGAGGCCGAGGGACGAGAATCGCGTGTTCGGGTGGTATCAGTCGCACCCAATGGCCCTGCATATGACGCAGGGATTCGTGATGGGGATATTATTCTAACGGTTGCCAATGACCCCGTAACGTCGGTATCAGGCTTAAGAAACACGGTGGCATTAACCCCACCGGGAACTCGAATTGAGTTATCAATAAAGCGAAATAACCAAATCAAACGTATTCGAGCAACCATAGGTCGGTTGAACTAGGTGTTTTTTCATTTTTATAACGTTTGGAACTATTGCCATTTATTTTTGTTTTTTTGGTCTTTGCTGATCATCATTGTTTTTTTATTCGTAGTTACTCAACTTGCGCTTACCGTTTGCCTTAGGGAGTCTTTGCCGCAGACGTAGTGGGTGGTCGAGTTTTCATTTCTTACATGTTGGGACTGTTGCAAACTACCTATTTCTGCGTTTAGTCTCTCCAACATTGTCCTCACTTACGCTCAGTAAGTTCCGCTAATGTTGGCTCGAATGCCTTGATCTAGGCGTTTTGCAACAGTCCCATGTTAATGTTAGATTTTGGTTTAAATACTTAACTATTGGGGAATACATAAAAAGGAGGTGTTATTAATGAAAAAATTTCGATGGGCGATGATCATTTGTTTGCTGATGATTTTTATTATTAGTGG
>Ga0181568_10003666_pt1 | contig 13796 bp, 10 predicted proteins | sample 101ome_20_FD_133758 | JGI IMG/M metagenome (GOLD analysis project Ga0181568, IMG submission 133758) | Coastal salt marsh microbial communities from the Groves Creek Marsh, Skidaway Island, Georgia - 101404AT metaG (megahit assembly) | ecosystem: Environmental > Aquatic > Marine > Intertidal... | reverse complement strand
TCCAAGCACCCTGTGACGGGTGAACCGATTGACACGGAACGTTATGACTTGCGAATCAGTATGTCTTACCCTGAGGGATTTTACGCCCCTACGTTTACTCGTGTGGTCCGAACAGAAACCCTATTAGAAGGAACTGATTTATCTACCTTGTCTGACGAAGTTGTGGCCGAGTGGGGCACGTTGGGAGCCATTCTAGACCGTGAAGGTGTTAAGGTTGCCGCAGGTATTGCCATTAACATTATTAAGGACCAGAATCGTGACTTCCCCTCCTCGAAGATTGGAAATATTGTTGGTCTTGTGAATCGTCGTATTAATGAATTAGGCTATGGCAAGGGTCAAAATCCTATCGCTGACCTAGATGAAATTCAAGCCATGTATAACGCTATTACCGAGGAACACAACATTCGACCTAGTGGCTTAGAAGTCACCGAAGAAGAGATTACTGAAAACAACGTTCCTGTAATGAAGATGCAGTTAGTTGACCTTGTCGACCCTACGAACTCAGTCGTTGAACTGATTCGTATTGAAGACTTCTTTTTCACCCACCGCAATGAGCAAGTGCTACAAGACCAAGTTGCTCGATTTATGCCTCCCCTTCCTCAACTTTCTCCCGACCTTTATCCTCACATCGGTGGAACTACGGAAGGTGGTTGGAGGCAAGTTGGTGGTCGTAGTGGTAGTTATATTGTCAAATTCTCTCGAGACCCTCTCGACATTCTTTGTATTTCGACAGGAAATGCTGCTAGTTACCCAGGAGCAGGACGAACTGAAAGCGGAAGTGCAGCAGTTAGTGAGAATGGTATTCCAGATTATGACTATCACCTTGAAGTCGAAGAAAATGGCGTTATGGTAGTTAAGCAATTCCGTTCCACAGGTTGGCGCAGTTGTCAAGGCCTTAAGTGTGGGCTAACTAGTAACTATGCATCAGGTCCTTACGACGCCGTTTCAGTTGGCGAATGTGTGGCTTATCTTTATCCTGATGACCCTAATGGTTGGGACCGTAACTTACCGATTGGACGTCTCTTTTTCCGTTGGGGTTTCAAAAATTGGTTGGGTCCCGATAACTACTCGAACTCTGCTCGACAAACTCTTGAATCTCGTGGCCGTAGCCCTGATAACTACCGTGGTTCTAATCCTAATGGCGGTGTGCTTGAGCCTGTTATTTGTTGGGAACCTCGTCCTTATCCTGCCGTAGGAGATTTCGTTAGTATTGCTCGTGAGTTCTTTAACACGACTTGGGAAATCATGCGTGATAGTTACTCAGCCACGGGCATTGGACCGTCTCACCAAACTTTCGACGTTGCCACACCTCCCTACAACATCAACGGTTACTCCGACATTACAGGTCAACAAAACCTCCGTCCTTCTTTCGGAGGTGGTGCTATTCCTCGATTTAGCCTCAGTTATTCAGGGGGCAACCTTGAAGATTTCGAAGGTGCTCTTCCCGACTTTAGTGAACTTGAGAGTCCTTTCTTGACCGAAGAGGCAGGAATGATGGCTTCAGGTTTCGGCAACTTAGAAGGTGCCTATGAAGCCTTGGCTTCTAACGCTACTATTTGGCACTATCCTGCTACGACGGCTAATCTTCGTCGTAACGCCATTGGTTCTTCTGCCCTTCCTTTGATGTGTTCTTCTCCCTATGCTTTGCCATCTTGGCTCACTAGCATCCCTGGTAGTAACGCCGTTTCTCTCGACCCTCACGTTGATGAACCTTGGGATGGTCGTAACGTAGTTAAATCACTCACTCGTAACCCTCAAATTTTCTTTGACCCTGTCGATGGCCTTACATTTGAACCTGCCGAACGCTTGATTTCAAGTTACGGCAGTTCCTACAGTATGCATGGTCGAGAATACTCCCTTATTAATCGTGGAGAAGGTATTAACTCCCCAGTAGTTAACAATTTCTTTACCTCACAATCAGAGGCTCGAGTAGGTCTTGGAACTGCTTTCGAGTTGTTTTATCTTGGACTCTTGGAAGAATCGAATAACCTAGACCCTGTGGCGAGTCCAACACCTCCTTTCATCACGTGTCTTCCTCGTGGAGACTCTCGCATCGACCGTGGAGCCCCCGAACTGCGTGGACTCCCCATTGGTGTTGAGGCAGTGGTAGAAGATTTCCTTAATGGAAAACTTATGTCTCGCCTGGCCTCGGGACGAGCGGCTCGTAGTAGTCTTCGACAACTGCTAGGTTATGAGGTTTCTGCCAATGTTTTAGATAGTCGACTTACCGATGTTACGACAACACCTAGTGATGCCGAACAATATGTGGAAAGTTTAGAATCTTATCTTGTTTGGCGAACATTGTGCCTCTCCCCATGGTTAACGCAATCTAGTTTCCATCAATTACTTGATTGGTTCGATGCTGAAATGACGAAAGTGGCCGAAGGAGGAGTTTGCGAGTGGGCTTTGAAGACTATAGGACTTTCCGTGCTTGAATTGTGGAAACAACCTCTAGCAGGTTTCGAAGAACGTGGTTTCCGTAATCCTAATAGCATCTTCCAAAACGTGGCTGAAGGTTGGCAAGAATTCGGGTGGGCCGAACGCCAAGACGCCGAATTTACCTTATGGGCTTTAAAATGGTATCCTAATGAATTAGGCCTTCGTGCTTCAGATGCTGAAACCCTTACTCAAATCATTGAGAAGCCTGTTAAGTGGGGAACCACTTCGGTTGAACTAGGTAGAGTGTTTGCACCCTCTGTCGTTCGGACTAAAGAATCGTTTGATGCCCTCTACGCCTATTTCATGGACCCTGCAGGTATTGAAGCCGATACGGGTGCGGAATTAGCGGCTCGTTATCGTTTCTCTCTCTTGTTCATTCCTATTTCTAATACTGATGAATCGAAACCTCTTTCTGTAGGTGTCGATGAGTCGGAAGGAGGATTCCTTTCGACCTCTCAATATCAAAACATCTTGGCCGACGCCATGGAAAATTACGCTGAAACTAAACCTTACCTCATGCAGTTCCAGTATTTGTTTGCTCCTTTTAAGCCTTCTGAAGACTTTTATCGCTCTCAAGTTCCTCCTGAAATTGAAACACAGTTGCTTGACCGTGGTGAGCAAGTAGGTTACAACCTTGTGAGTAGTTTCTTGCGTAGTCCCGCTCGTATTCGAGACTTCGCTCAATACATGATGCGAATTGCATTTGGTAATCTCTATTCCGAATATGTCGAAGCAGGTGAATTACCTCTTCCTCCTGAAGGAGTAAATCGACGTCGTTACGAACGTGACCAAGGTATGAACCTAAACTTCTTGACTCAAGCCGCTATCGGCGGTCGTGAAAGTCTAGGTGGCTTGGCTCGCAACCCTGCCCTCCCATCCGATGTGGCTGAACTCGTTTTCAACCAATGGTTCGAGTTATCTCAAAATTGGAACAACCTAAGTTACAGTCGTTACTATGAAGACATTATGAAGGCACTTGCCGAGAATACGGCTTGCCCGAGTGAGATTCTTTCGAGTATCTATGCTGTGAATACAGGTCTTCAAGGAGCCATCACTTCTAACCCTAATTGCCCTTACAATATTCTGCTAGAGGTTTTCGGACTCGGTGATAATGGACTTTGGGCAGATGATGCGGCTCCAATTTCGGCATTGAAGAATCCAGGTCTTTCGCAAGAAGAATACACTGAACTCTATGACCTCGTTATGGGTCAACTTGAGAGAGATGCTCGCACGATGGACACAGGAGACGATAAAGTTTCTACACCTATTAGTTTCCAAGTCTTCGGTGATGATTCAATGGTGCAAAACTTCTACGCTGACCGAACTGCAAGTTCTCGAACTGCTCACTTGACCTCTGTGTTTAGTAGCCACCCCTCTTTGCGATTTTGGCGTGGTGGGAGTGATAAATCTCAATGGGCGGGTGCCGTGGCAGGAGGCGATGGTGCTTGGCGAAACTTTGCATGGCCAGGTCTTGAAAGCAATGAATCGCTTGCTAAGTCTTGGCGTCTACCAGGTGCGATGGAAACTGTATCAGGTCTCAATGCTAGCGATTTAGCGTGGTTCGGGGCTACGTCTGAAGAGAGTTTCCGTAGTAGTGGCCTTGACGCTCCAGAGTTAGAAGCACCCTTCGTGCTAATTAAGTATAACTCTCCTCGTGCAGCAGGACGTGGAGACGGTAATCAAACCACTTGTCCTCAATTTGGTGATAAGCCTATTCTTGGAGATAGCCAATTTGGAGAAATGTTATTCATTCAAAAACTTTACAAGCGTCAAATTGGGCGTGGTGAACTACGTCAAAACGATGATGGCGCATGGGTTGGCCGACGCTATGTTTGGAGTTTCGACGGCTTTTGGTATGACGAAAACGGCAACCAACACCCAGGACACACCTATGAGGCTAACAGTCTCGATGAGTTGTTTGGATGGCTTGGTCAAGAACGTTACGAAGAAATTGGCTTCGGCGAAGGTGTTGAAGGTCTAAAGTGGTCACAAGGTTTCGTCATCTGTATTACGGATGAAATCATTTGTGAAATGGTTGGTAGTGAGGTATCTGCCTTTGAGGAGTTCTTTGGCGACCGAGAAACTTCGTATGAGCCAATTCCTTTGTGGCGTCAAAACTGGAGTGCGGCCGAATCTCTTTCACTTATGCGCTCACTTGTTACTAAGCCATGGTTTGAGGTAGAGGGGGCACCGACGAGTTTGTGTCTCAACACATTACGAGCCCAATATCGTCGTCGACCATTACGTGTTTACTTACCAGGTCGTGCAGTAGACAGTATGCCAGTTTACGGCATTGATACCGTTATGAAAGCAATTAATCAACCTTACGAAGATGAACCTAAAGAAGGAATGTGGAATGCCGAATTGGTTAACTATCTTGCTTGGGACATTTTGCAAGGTGGCTATGATACATTCTCACAATTGACGAATCTACCTGTGAATGACGAAACCACTTCTCTTTTGATACCTCTTCTTTACAACAATGATATTTGCACTGCATATCTCTCAGAGCCTGAAGAAATTCGGGATTTTGCAATTCGTTCTAATGAATCGAACCCTATCAACGTTATTAACATCTACTTAGCCCTCTTTGACGTTTCGCTTGAACAACTTCAACAAGATGGCGTTTGGTGTGGTGATTTCGCAGGAACAACGTTTGCCAGTTCTCGTAACCAACGTCGTAACATTATTAAGCATTTACTAACAAGTAATACCTATAAACAAACTTTGCCAATTGAGTTCTTGCTCTGCCTCTACACGTTGCATTCTGTGCAAAATGAAGAGTTGAACAACAACATTATTTCTAACCTAGATAGTCTTCGAACACAACGCTTGCTTGAGTTCAACCGTGCCTATGCACTACAACGTCGTGTTACTACAGACTTGCTATCTAATTACGGTGTTCAAAGCAGTGAATATTCCCGTGGACTTATTTCTATGGGTGAAGACCTTGAATTATCTACTTTCCTTATTGCCACAAGCGATACTCGTCGTTTTGATGGTAACATCGTTCCTTGGCCAGGACTGAATGGCAATAACTTAGATGCCTATCGAGAACGTATTATGAATAATCTAGAATCTATGGTAGGGCTCATGACCCTTGATGAACTTCGGGACCTTGTCACGAGTGTTAACTACTCCGTTGAATTCGCTCGTCGTATTATGTTGCCCATGTTTGATGAATATGAACTAGGTCTTCGTGAATCTGGTTTCGAAGATGATGTGGCAGAAGCCCTTTCTGTGGCTCTAATTCGAACGGAAATCGAGGCCCTAGTGGGCTCTAGTATTTCGAGTGAATTAGTCTCGCAATTGCCGTCTGAATTCGCCAACATTCCGTTCCAATTCACAGACCTCATCGACCTTGAGGAGTTGGCAATTCTTGACGAATTGATTGATGAAACCTATTCTGAAGGACCTATTAACACAGGTGCCGAAGACTAAATTAGGACCTCTCATCAGACAGGGTGAGAGGTTTTATATACCAGTATGTAAGTCGATTTAATTCCAAGAGGTGCCAACTATGATTATGAAACAAGACCCTAAACCATTTCGCCTGTCCGACGCATTTATCAACAACTACAAGCGTAAGAAGGCTCCTTTTGGATTCAACGGACTAGGTGAATTAGTCTATATGCGAACCTACTCCCGACTTAAGTCAGATGGCAAGAATGAAATGTGGTGGGAGACTGTGCAACGTGTCGTTGAAGGAACCTTCAACATGCAAAAGCGACACATTGATTCCCACAGTCTTGGTTGGAATCCTTGGAAGGCACAACACTCCGCTCAAGAGATGTATGACCGAATTTTCAACATGAAGTTCTTGCCTCCTGGTCGTGGCTTGTGGGCCATGGGAACTCCTATCACTGAAGAGCGTGGTTTGTTCGCGGCTCTTAACAACTGTGCTTTCGTTTCTACCGAAAACATCAAGGAAGACATGGCGGCACCTTTTACCTTCCTTATGGATGCTTCCATGCTCGGCGTGGGAGTGGGTTTCGACACTAAGGGTGCAGAAAAGATTATTATCAAGTGCCCTAGCGAGACTCGCAAGGCAGAAGTGTTTGAAATCCCTGACACTCGTCAAGGGTGGGTCGAGTCTCTACGACTCTTGCTTGAGAGTCACTTTCTTGGCACGGCACCTATTAAATTCGACTACTCACTCATTCGCCAAGAAGGTGTTCCGATTACAGGATTTGGTGGTGTGTCGAGCGGACCTCGACCCCTCATTGAACTTCACGAAAAAGTAACCGAGATTTTGACGGCCGAGTGTGGTAATCCTATCTCGATTACCGTCATTGTAGACATTATGAACCTCATTGGTAAGTGTGTTGTGGCAGGTAACGTTCGTCGCACGGCGGAAATTGTGTTTGGAGAACCCAACTCTCAAGAGTATCTTGACCTCAAGAACTACGAAGTCAACCCTCATCGCATGGAATACGGTTGGACTAGCAACAACAGTATCTATGCCGAAATCGGTATGGACTACACCGAGGCATGTAAGCGTGTGCAACTTAATGGTGAACCAGGTTTTGCTTGGCTCGATAACATGCAGAACTTCTCTCGTATGAACAACGGACCCGATGGTAAAGACCACCGCGCCAAGGGTGGTAATCCCTGCCTTGAGCAAACTCTAGAGTCTTACGAATTGTGTTGCTTGGTGGAAACATTCCCTCACAACCACGACTCGTTGGAAGACTATCTTAAGACATTGAAGTATGCCTACCTCTACGCTAAGACTGTGACTCTTGGAGCCACTCACTGGCCCGAGACGAATCGTGTTATGCTTCGCAATCGTCGTATTGGTTGCTCGATGAGCGGCTTGGCTCAGTTCATTTCAAGTCGTGGTCTTGATGAACTTCGTCAGTGGATGACTCGAGGATACGATACCATTAGCACTCTTGATGCTAACTACTCAGATTGGCTTGCCGTTCCTCGCTCTATTAAGACGACGTCTATTAAGCCTTCTGGAACGGTGTCGTTGCTTGCAGGAGCCACTCCAGGTATGCACTACCCTGAATCACGATTTTACATTCGTCGTATCCGAATCAGCCACATTTCTCCTTTGCTCCCTTCGCTAGAAAAAGCAGGCTATAAGGTTGAACCTGCCGTGGGAACTCCCGACACTGTCGTGGTTGAGATTCCTGTCGATGTTGGAGAAGGTATTCGCACGGCGGCAGAACTTTCCCTATGGGAGCAAATGAGTCTGGCGGCTTTCATTCAAAAGTATTGGGCCGACAATCAAGTATCCTGCACCGTCACGTTCGACCCCGAGACAGAAGGAGGTCAAATTTCCTATGCGCTCGACTACTTCCAGTATCAACTTAAGGGCATTTCTTTCCTTCCTCGTCTATACTATGGGGCTTACCCCCAAATGCCTTATGAGGCCATTACCGAAGAGGAGTATGACGCCATGCTTAAAGACCTTGGCAAGTTGTCATTCGGTCGCATCAAAGGTAAGGACGCGGAAGCAGAGAAGTTCTGTGACTCTGATGTGTGTCAAATCTAAGGCACTAGGGACGAGTGTTGGGTGAGGATTTGCCAGCCGTGTATCCCTTGTTGGAATACGAACGTAAATCGGTAATCAATAGTGATTGGCTTAGGTTCTTTGGGAGACCCTCCTTGGTATGAGAACTCTCCCACTCCTGATGCTACGGCCGTGTCATCAGCAACTTGCACGATGAGTTGGTCGACTGTCCCTTTGAGTCCTTGCCGTCCGAGGAATTGCACGAAGTATTCGGAGATTTCTCCTCTTCCAATTCTAATTTCATTTGATAATGTGGGAAGCATGACGGCTTCGGGAGCGTAGAATTCTACTAATTTTTCGAGTTGTTCCGTATTGACTAGGTTGAGCCAAGTGTTGACGAGTTGTTTGACTTCGTTCTTAGAGATGTTTTCTGAATGGAATGATTTTTCAAAAGGATTATACTCAAGGGGGCTCTTCATTGTATTCACCTTCTTAGGTCTTGTAGACTATCAATTTTTCTAGAGTTGAGTTGCACGAGTCTAACTAAGTCGATAGTAATAGGTGGGCCTTGAGCCACGTTCCAAAACTTCGTGGTTGGATTTGTAACCGTGATGCCACTATTGACTCTCGAGAACTCATACGGTCGATAGTTAAGAGGATTAGCCAGTTGCCTTCGTAAAGGATTATATTGGTTGGCTTTCATCTGCTCTTTCGAGACCATAAGAAGACCTAATCTTATCAACTACTTAAAGATGACTTAGCATCCATTCGATTTCTTTGAGATAGAGGTCCCACAAAGCCATGCAAATCAAGCAGGGTTGTTTTTCGCAGGTGCAAACGGGAAAATTTGGTAACATTCTATTTCGTTATGTTCTTTGTTTTGATACTACTTAAAGGTTCAAGTGCAGTTTTATATAGGTGAAGAATTAGTTCTCAAGTATGTCTCAAAACCGAATAGAAGAATTGGTGCGTAAGCGACAAGACCTTGACCGTTTGTTTTTAGCAGAGGAGGAAAAATTAAATGAATTACGACGTGAACATGTCCAAAAGGCTAAGCAAATTGAATTTGAACTTGCTCACATTTGTGAACACGATTACACACGAGAAAATCATTCTTACTGTCCTTTGTATTGTCGAATTTGTCAACTAGACTATGACCAAGTCTATCGACTAACTCACGACGCAAAAACTATTTAACTAGTGCGAGTAATCAACTTCAAGCCATTCCTCGGTAGCCATCGTAAAGGCACTTACCGCCACAGATGACAAGGGCTGCCCCTACAAGAGGTTGTCCCCAGCCCTTGGTGAATTTAAGTTCACCGAAGCCAGGCAATGTCACGCCGTGGTTAGGAATGGACAGAAGGTGAACACCAGCGGCTAGAGAAACAATGCAGCAAAAGGTAAACATCTTGTCCATATCTTTCAAAAAGCACTACGACTACTTAAAGACTTTCTTTGCACCCTATCACCTTTAAGTAGGTAGTCCACATACGGGCAATTATGACTTCCAAAGAGGTGCAACCTGAAGACCTAGATATGCGAACTGAAATTAAAACTTTGCTCGATTCTGTCGAGGAAACTCCTGATGGTTTTGGACTGTATCTTAATTTTGTTTTCCCGCTCAATACTGATTCTAATGGAGTCGTCAATGAAACCTCTCCTTATATTAACCTTGAAGACGAATTAGCAGGTGAAGATTCACAAACTCGCTTTTTACTCACGGCTATGTCGGCTAAGCATGACCTTCAACTTCGCACTGCCTTCCTACGTGACCCTCAAACAGGAGTTTCGGCAGGATATCATTACGGATTCTTTTACGTAGGTTCTGAAATTTTAGACACCTTCATGGAGATTTACGATGACTTGGAAGTAGAACTTACTCAGTTCTATCAATCGGGAAAGATTCCTGTCCTTCCCAATATGCAATTTTCTCTACTCAATGTTCAACCCGAAAACTTCGTAGGAGAAGTTGAGGCTGAGGACGAAGACCTCTTTTGAGGCCTCGCTATGAAGTGTGGCATGTGTGAATCCTCCATTCGTGGAGGGAGTCCAATTGCAGTTTACACTGCGAGTCTGTTTTCCGAAAAAGGTCGATGGACCGAACACGTTACGGTCGACACTTGTTGCTCCCTCGTTTGTCTGCAAGAATTGCATGAGTTTGACTCTAAAGACACCTCTTCGGCTCAAGCCTCGAAAGGAGGCGTTTGTAATCGTTGTCAACAACGTTTTTCAGCAGGATACACGCTTATGCTTGGATGGGCTAAGAATAAGTCCCAAAAACGGGGTTGGCACCAGTCCCGTAATCAACTCCAGTTCTGCTCACAAGGGTGTGTCTCCCAGGAGTTGGCAGATAGTCAGTCTTGCTTCAATGTCCCCTTGCCACGTCGTAAGCCGAAGAAGGGGAAGATTTAAGTATGTATACCAATAGTGTGATAAATATGGACCAAAATACGATGTTACTATTAGGACTTGGATTTGCCGCCTCCGCCGTTTCGGCTTGGTGGCTTAAAAATCGCGGTAAGACGATTAGTGAAATTGCAGACAAGATTGAAGACGTTATTGAAGATGCCACAGGTATTGATGTTGAACTAGATTCCGTAGTTGAGACCGTTGTCTCGTCCGCTGAAGATGTTGCTGAAGACGTGCAAGAAGCCGTCGAAGAAAGCCTTGAATCAGGAGATTCTCTCTCAGAAGTGCTTGAAGACGCCGTTGAGGCGGCTCAAGACGCCGTCGATGTTGATGCTCTACAGGCCTCTACAGTGGCTGAACTTAAGGCACAACTCAAGGAACTCGGACTACCCGTATCTGGCAAGAAGGCAGACCTTGTGGCACGAATTCTCTCTCACGTTAACGGAGGTGAAATGGAATGAATTGGAAAAAGATTGGCCTTGGAGCAAGCCTTGCCTCTATCTTAGGAAGCATTGCTATCTACTTTGGACACGATGAAAATCTCGGTATCTTCGTCGGTCTGTGGGCATCTGCGCTTTTGCTTCTTAGCGACCGTGTGTCAGAAATGCAAGAGTGAAGGTGAGATTAGTGCGAGACGCTTGGCTTGACCATTATGTCTCTACTGTGCTAGACCAACAAGAGTATCGAAACGGTATTCGAATTCGTTGGTGGAAGTGGTGGTAAATTACTCTTCGACTCCCATTCGGTTATGAATGCTAGTGGCAATTAGGTTTGCTCCGATGCTAATAGCCACTCCTCCTAGGAGTGCGAACGGAACGTAGACGCCTTTGTTTTTCGTGTTCGTTTGAATGAGTCTTCCTAGGTGATACCAGGCTAGAGCCCCACCCCCTGTAACAAAAAGGATTCCTACAAATATAAGTTTCACGCCAACTCACCCTTCAATTGTAATGGAGTTAGCGAAGTAGTCTTGTGAAGACGAAGACTCACCCATAATCCGATACTTAATCAAAATCTCCCAAGTGCCTTCGGAAACTGCACTAAATCCTGCTATATCGTCGCGGTCTAACCAAAGTTTCTGAGTGGCGTAAAGATTGTGAACACCGTTATCTTTGAAATCATTGGTTGAATGGTATGTGCCGTTGAGATAAAGAGTAACCATAACTTCAACTGCAACATAACAGTCCTGATTATCAGGGCCATCGTGGTTGAGTTCCCATTCCAAATACAAGTTATTAGATTGGTTAAGTAAAGTTACAGAATTAGAAGTAAGGGTCAAATTATCACAAGGTTCTTCTTGAGGTTCGGGTTCAATGACTATGGAATTGGTTTGTTGGCAACAATCCTCTATCCCCGTATCTAGAGGTCTAAATCTAGTTTCAATTGACCATTCGCCATCGCCGAGACTCTGCCATGAAGCGTGTTCAAAGGTGATGGTATAAGTTTGATAACCTGTGACTCGTAATCCGTAAATGTCGTCGTATTCGACGGTGCTTTGGTAAGAATTGTTTCGATATAGGCTGAACATAAATGCTACATCACCTTCACAATCGTTGATATTTTCAATTATCATTTCAACTTCAAGGTCATGTCCTCCGTTAATGAGTCGGAGGTTTGATTCTTTCCAAGTCAATTCCATTTCACAAGTTTCGGGTTCGCTTTCCATCGTGACCCATTTTTCGGGACCACTCCACATAGAACCATCATAGGTGTAATACTTAACCGTAACATAGTAATCTCCTGCGGGAAGGTTAAGATAATGCTCGTTGATAGTGAACTCATCGTGAAAGTCATACTCTAAGATTCGGTCTTCTTCTCCGACCATGATTTCAAAATAGCCATTATTCATGTGTTCGCCGCATTGGTTCAAATCTCGGAAAGTAACTTGAACCCGAAGGTCGTTGTTAAATCCTTGTCCGTCGTGGTCGTGGTCAAAAATGGCTTCGTCTTTCCACCACCAATCCGAATAACAGTCTGGTGGTCCTCCACCGCCTCCCGAATCATCAAATTCGCAAGAACCATCCTCGTAATCGGCTTCAGGGTCATAATTGAGAGCGTCAGGATTGAGACAACCGCCGTATTCAACATAGTAATCAGGGTCATAATCATCGTCAGAACCCATCATGTCCGTAATTCCGAGAACCTCTAAGCCTGCTCCCCCTGTGAGTAGTAGAAAAATCGGAGTCAAAGTCAAAATAAGTTTCTTGAAGTTGTCGGCTTTACGTTGCGCTGATGCAATGGCTCGGTCGACAATATCACCTTCCAAGGTGGTTTCTACTTTGACTTCAGTTTTGTTGTCACCACCGTTGAGGACTGTGTTCTCGGACACTTGGGTAGAGATGCTTTGCACGGTAGTAATTAGTTCGGCGGCTTCTTTGAGTTGAGTTACCAAGTCTTCCTTAGCCTTATTGGAATTGTTCAATTCTCCGTCGTCAAGCAAGTCTGCTAACACGTCTTCGAACTCACGACCTGATGCATCTGCTAGCAGACGTGCCTTTTTAATGATTTCCTCATCGGCCTTGGTCATACCTACTCCTCGATAAGTTCTTGTAGAATCACAATTTGAGAGATGGCTTCAGCCAGTTGGTCTTCAAGGTTTGCCATACGCTGGTCTTGGACTTCATCTGTGGCGGCTTGGGTTTGAGCATCTAGATGGGGATTACGCTCCATGTCGGCTTCGTGACGAACTCGGATTTCATCCATAGCCCGAAGGTGAGTGGCTTGCGCTTCGTAATCCTGCAACTCAGCACCTTTTTCTTGATTCCAAGTTTCTAAGATTTTCGTCACAATCAGCAAGGCAGGACCTCCGATAATGGCGAGAATCGAAACATACTGTTCCGAAGACTCTAAGTAAGTCGTGTCCCAAGCCGTGAGCAAGAAGAAACCTACGGCAAGGAGGACCCATGCATACACAATAAGGAGTCCTGTTTTTCTCATTAATTGGTCATTGTTCGTAATTGCTTTTTTCTTCAACATTTCAAATCACACTCCTAATAAAGGCGGAACGGTCTTCGTCACCATAATAGTAAACCTTACCGTCGCGAGTAACATAGAATCCGTCTTTGCCCCCTATTGAGGCTCCTAAGGCTCGGGATACAACTCTCGAATGCATCTTTCTTCGCGGTGGTAGGTCGGCATTGATGCGAGACGTAATTTCATTCATCCATAGCCAACCTCCTACTTCTTGTAAGATAGTAGCGGCTTTGTCTCGAATTTCACTAGAGGTCATTTTATTACCTTTGGGAGCCTCAAAAACTAGACTTTCTTTATTTTCCGCACCTAATACTTCATCCCAAGACCAATCATTAGCATCCTTCATGGATTGACCGATTTCGTCAAACTCTTCCACAAAGGCCTGCTTGAATCGAATCACTTCCTCTTCTTCTTCGCTATTAGCGAAAAATTCAGTGCCTACCTTAGTGTCGATGAACTCGAAAATTCGGTCAATGTAGTCTAGCAACCTCATTTCTTCTTCAGATTCAAAAGTTTG
>Ga0181568_10003663_pt1 | contig 13802 bp, 28 predicted proteins | sample 101ome_20_FD_133758 | JGI IMG/M metagenome (GOLD analysis project Ga0181568, IMG submission 133758) | Coastal salt marsh microbial communities from the Groves Creek Marsh, Skidaway Island, Georgia - 101404AT metaG (megahit assembly) | ecosystem: Environmental > Aquatic > Marine > Intertidal... | reverse complement strand
TATATTGACAACTGTAAAACAATATGTTACATTGAGGTATCTATAAGGGAGATTATAATATGATAATACTAAAAAAATGGAAACGAACTGACCCTTCAGTCAAATCCGGTTGGTTTGAAATATCACTTGATGAAGCCATAGAAGAATTAGAGGGTGAGGGAAATGGCTTTTGGGAAAAGAATACAGTTCAGGAAATGTTGGAAAACGACATGGAGCTGTGGAACTTATTTGCACGTTTCAAAAGAAAGAGGGAGATAATATGAATAATAATATAATAAATTTTTTAGAATACAGGGCAAAGCGGGTTAATCCTTTGACCTATAAAGATGACCAATACTTACTCAAGGTTGCGTCTAAATACTTTTCAGACCAAGACATTGAAGACCAAAGAGTTGGTCGTGTTGAAAGTAAGCTCGAAGATATTGCACGGGACTATACTATTGACAAGTCCAACCGTGTACGCAAGAAAATGCAACAGTTAGTCGATTACTTAATCCGTTATGAAGTTGCAGAAGTAAAACACAATGTATTTAAGGCGATTAAGGCAAGACCTGTTCCGCAGAATGAGAAACATCAGAAACACTTCTTTGAAATGCACGACGATGTACCGTCAGAACATCACACAATAACACGTCTATACAACACCGCACAGACACCGCAGGATAAACTATTGATTCTTATGTGTTCTATTACCGGTGGTCGTATTAATGAAGTGCTTAATATTAAATGGGAAGACCTTGTTATTGATGACAAAAACGAAGCATATCTGCGAATCAAAAACTCAAAAATCAACGTAGGTGGAAAGTCTGTCAAGGACGAATACAGAATGATGGACATTAATCCTGTTCATGTGGATAAAATCATCGAGCAACGGGATAACTTAGAAAAATGTAAACAAAAACCTTCCATCAAGAAAAAATGCTCATATAATAAACAACACAATGAAAGATGGGCATATGTTATTACGACAGAAACAGGCACTAAGCCAACATATCAAGCAGTTTACAAACGTTATAAAAAGATATGGCAAGATACTTATGACCTTTACAGGGGGCACAAAGACTATCCATTCCCATATGACAGGGACGCAAAGGGGTTTCTTTTCCATGCTTTCAGAAGGCATTATATCACATCGTATCGCAATTCGTTCGGTGATGACTATACAAAGTCACACCATGAACGATTGCAGTTGATGATTGGACACAAAGTCGGGTCAACAATAACAGACGATATCTATACAGAGTTTAATAACGAGAAAGTCGTTAAGAAACATATGAATAGTAAAATTAACTTAGGTATTAAATTTTAAAGGGGGAACAAATGTTTTTAAGTCAATATCTAGAAAAAAATAATATATCAATCCAAGATTTCGCAAAACAAATCAAACTATCTAGACAACAAGTCTATCACTACATGGCTAAATACGGCACGGATAAATTCAATATCCCAAGCAAGTCAGTTATGTTGCGTATAATGGAAGCGACGGACAATCAAGTACAACCGCAGTCGTTTTTCCTAGACTTACAAATTCACATGAAAGAGCAACGCAAAAAACAGAAAAGGAGAAATGATGAAAAACTTGCCGGGAATAGAGAAGTGGGTGAAGCTGAAAAAGGGGTTTGAACCTCACGTCAGTCCATCTAAATTATCAATGTTTAAAAACAGTCCAAGTATGTTTGTATGTGCATACGGCTTTGGCAGAAAGCAGCAGCCTTCACCGGCTATGTGGCGAGGTATCTACGTCGAAGATGCGGTCGTAGAAGTCCTTACCAAGAAGAAGGATATTGAACAGGCTACAAAGGATTGTCAAGAGAAATTCAAGAAAAAGTATTTCATGTTCGACGCAAGGTGCGAGCGGGAATACAAGGCACTTGAAGGAATGATACAGACTAGTTGCGACGCACTAGCAGACTTTGGAGTACCGGAGTTTGTCAACGGCAAGCAAGAATTTATTGAAATAGAATTAGCACAAGATGATTGGAGTATTCGTGGAGTGGGTTATTTGGACTTGGTGTTTCCAAACGGTCAAATTATTGATTTAAAGACGACACATCAATGCCCGTCAAAAATGTCACCTGACCATATGCTGCAACGTGCATTTTATAAAACAGCACGCAACAATCATCAAGTACGGTTTCTTTATGCTTCCAAAAACAAAGCAGTCTTTTTAGAGGACGGCGATGAAGTAGGCATAATGGAAAACGCAAAACATCTAGTCAAACAGCTAGATAACTTTTGCGACACGTTTACACCTGACGAAGCAAGGAAATGTATTCCTATCGACGAAACATTTTATTGGGCGGGTGAAGACGATTTGAGGAACTTTTATAATAGAAAGGAGTAATTATGGAAAGTTTAATAGACAAAGTTCAAAACGGAATCGAGGTGATGAAGGGATATCCTAAAGAAACCAAAAGAAAATGGGGTGATTGGATATTCAAAGATAACCTCACACTTGTCCATGTCGGTAACAAATCTTATGAAATCGACTTGGAAAAGATGAGCCGTGAAGAAATGTTGGATTGGATATGCCACCTAAGTGGCAAAGGTCATATCTCACCGAGAGACTTAGGTTTTTTCGTCTATGCGTGTGAAGATATATTCGACACAGATTCTCGGTATACAAAAAACCCAAGAGATTTATTTAAAATTAACAAAGAATATTTAAAAGGAGACAAAAAATGAGTTTTGAAATTAATTTTAACGATAACGAAAACAGCAGCAGTATCGACGGCTTCATGCAATGGAGTGCTCGTGGTACGCAAGACGGTAACATAGCGCCCGGAAATTTCTACATTTCTGACAACGGAGAAAAGCATACTATGGAATCCATTAAGAAAGACGGGGTCGTATTGGATATATACAATATGAAAACCGGTTGGAACAAATGGGAAGGTACGCAAAATCTTTGGGAATGGAATGACAATTTAGTTGATTGGAAAGCAAGTCCGGGCGAAGATTATAAGAAAGGGCTACAAATAGAAGTATGCGTTAAAGATAACGTATATATTTGGAGACAATCCGGTACGGCAGTTCTTGAAGGATTCGCAAGGATAGCTAAAGACTTTGCCGGTAACGCAACGGGCAAATTGCCAAAGGTGAAGCTAACAGGCTCACAACCAATTAAGTTCAAGAGCGGTACAAGTACAAACGTACCCGTTTTTGAAATTGTGGAATGGGTTGACCGACCAATGCAGTTGGAAGCACGTCAATCTGTTGCCGCAGGAACTACAGGAGACGATGCCGAGTTCTAAAAAAATAAAAACCTTGAAGTTTAGTGAGGGCGATGTGTACGTATCTGACCCTCACTTAACCGACAGGGTATGTGAATGCGGCGGTTTAATATTAGAAATAGGGGATTATGCACTATACGGAAGAAACAAAGAAGCAGATTATATTACAATGTATAATTGTGTAGAGTGCAACCAACCATACGAAGTTTATCATAGGAAGCAATAATGCGGTACAACGAGGGAGATATCGAAAGGCATTTGAAACGCATAACATCACGATGGAATGAGTTATCAGAGGAAGCCTGTTTCGAGATTAGGTGCATTAAAGAAAATGGAGCACCTGCTTGGAAACATTTTAAAGTAGAACAAATAGACGAAGCGGTACAATACGCAATCAGACATAACGAAAACAATTATAACGTCTATACAACGGTCAATCCAATTACGACAGATATAATAGGCGGGGACGCAAGTAAAGACCATAATGCACTTGGGTCGTTCTTTTGTTTTTGTGATTGTGATACACCGGAATCAGTAGATAATTATAACACATTATACAGGAGCGGATTCAAGGCTAATTTTGCCGTATATACCGGTATGAAGCCAAAACGTGGGCATTTATACTTTGAATTAGACACGTTCACGCAGGATATGGAAGAATGGTCAGCAATGCAACGGTCAATAGCCAACAAACTTGACTCTGACCCCGTTGTGAACAATCCGAGCAGAATATTACGTCTTGCCGGTACGGTCAGTTACCCTGACACACGAAAAAAGAATAAAGGACGTGTAGTTGAGGTTACGGAGTTTCGCAATTACCGGACGGAAAAAAAGAGTGTAAAACAATTAAAAAAAGTTTTCCCAAGTAAAACAGAAACGGCATTTCGTATCAATCTCGACGATATGACGCAACGGGAACGTCTTGACATTGAAGATTCACTACGCAGAATTAGAGCGGGCGACGGGTGGCACGACAATATGATTCGGGTGGTGGCTTCACTCGTATCAAGGGGACGCACAGACCAAGAAATACACACTATATTATCGGACATTACTTTATCCGGTTATACACTTGCCGATACGGTTAGAGAAGTCGACAAGGCAATAGAGGGAGCACGCAACAAGGGGTTTACAGGTATTGACCGTGCAGAAGCTATCAGAGAGGAATTTGTCAAGAATACGGCAGTCATTACTGATATGTTTCAGTTTTGGGAGTTGCGTGACCCTATAGCAGTACCACAACGGGAGTGGCTCTACGGCAATCACTATATTAAAGACTATTATTCGCTAACGGTATCACCGGGTGGTGTCGGTAAATCAACCCTTATATTAACCGAAGTATTGGCGATGTGCACCGGCAGAGCCTTACTCGGCATAGACCCAATTAAGAAGATTAAAGCACTTTATTATAACGCAGAAGACCCATATGATGAAGTGTTGCGACGGGTCATGGCATTGTGTCAACATTATGACATTAAACAAAGTGAATTAACCGATAGCTTGATGATAGCAAGTGGACGTGACGTAGATATGACCCTGATGGCAGGTGTCGACGGTATTATTAACGAGCCATTAATCAATCAACTAGCCGACATTATATCAAGCAATAATATTGAACTATTGGTACTTGACCCATTGGCTAATATGATTACGTCAAGTGAATCCGTTGAGAACTTTAGTCGGTTATCGAAAGCCTTATCGCTGCTCGCAGACCGGTGTAATATATCTATTGAGATTGTCCACCATACCCGTAAGATGTCAGAAAACAGAGAAGCAAGTATTGAAGATAGTCGGGGCGGTGGCTCACTTGTGGCGGGTTCTCGTAGCGGTCGTATACTTCAAAATATGAGCAAGAAGGACGCAACGGAACTTGGCATAGATAATTATGTTGACTATTTTAAAATTGAACCTGCAGGCAAAAATAACTTATCACGACCATTAGATAAAGTGGAGTGGTATAAGAAGATAGGGGTGCAGATACCTAATTCAGATTGGGTTGCAGTTACAGAGAAATGGACAGTCCCGAATGCGTTCGACGGCATATCCGAACATCAATGCCAATTACTTTGGGACGCAATAAAGCAGGAAGAACTGTATTTATGTTCGCATATATTGACCAAAAAAGACGAATATAAAACATCAATTCACGACTATATTGCCGAATTTTTAGGTATGGATATTGACGCACCGGTGTCCAAAAAGAAGATAAAAAGTATTATTAAAACGTGGTTAGACGCAGACGTTTTAGTAGAAGATGAGGTCAACGAATCCCAAATTAATCCGAAAAGTTACCGTCATAGTAAGGTGGTAAAAGTGATAAAAGTTGGGTCAGTTAGACCCGGAATTTGAGTATGTATGGTAGGTTTAAAACGTACCCTACATAACCCTACATACCCTACATACTCGGGGTATGATAAACAGTATGTATGGTTGGTATATATTATATACCAAACATATCATACATATCATACAGGGCAAGGTGTCTGACGGGTCATAACGTTACACACAAACCCTACAGAAAGAGAGGAGAAAAATGACACGGTTAACAGATAAAGAATTTTTTTGTGGTAGTGGAAATCATATCGGTTATAAAGCATATCAATCGAGGGCTTTTTATTCGGAGCTACAGAAGTATATCAGCGAGCAACAGGAACTTGATATTATTTATGGCGATTTAGGTATTGTTGATTTAGTCGATGAAGAAATGGCTAATCGGTTTAGACAGGCATTGTATAAATTGCGAGTTGCAATCGAGATGGCGGGTAATGACAAATTAGATTCCAAAGATGTTATTAAAAGAATTGAAATTTGCAGACGTGGTTTATCGGCTATGAAAAAATATGCAGATGATAATAATTTAATACCAAGATTAGATATTTGGATTTATCAAGTTAAAGGTAAAAAAGTATTTGGTGTTATTAAAGATAAAGATAAGTTGAAAATGGCTCAACATATCTATAAAGATGTTGAAGCTATTTATACATTGCGAGAACTTTACCTTATGATGTTGGAGTATAGCGACACACACAAGGTTAAGAAGACTTTAGTTGAGAATGATATAGTCCCAACTATTGAACAAATTGATAAATTTTCAGAGGAGTATTTTGACGATGACGTACCATTTTAAGAAATTTGACGAAAGTAAAGCACCTAGTACATTTTTAACACAAGCCGAGATTATATTAAAAATGCGGGGTAAAGAATACGGGCACTTTTTAGAATTATTTGCTAATACCTCTAAAAGAATGAGTTTAGCAACAGGTAAGGATATTGACCCTTATGATGTAGCCCGTATTATGATTGAACTAAAATTAAGCCGTTTAGACAATGGGGAGTATAAAGAAGATACCATTATTGACCTTATTAATTATTGTGCTTTAGCCGGTAGTATTAAAAGCCATATAGTGAATGATGAAAAGAAGGTCGGGGATATTGACTTTAATGATATTTTAAACAAGCCATTGAGTAAAGATGACTAAAGAAAAATCAGATTTTGGAGAAGATATACGATTAAAGAATGATGATTACCGTGATGAAAGTATTAGTATTATTGCCGGTAGTCAGAAACGCAGACGTATATTAACACAAACTAGTATTGATAGATATTATCAACGTGGCAATATCAATACCCGTCAATATAATACGGCTTTATATGTTTATGCTTTATATCGTAAATCAGAAAAACGTATTATATCATCATATAACCCTGATTCTGCCGTTATGACCTCTAATGTAGATGATAAGAATATGACGGGTTTATGTGATTATATTCAAATTACTAAAATATTACCTACTAAATTATTTAATATCGTGCAGCATATCGTTATTTACGGTTTTTCAGCTAATGAATTTGATAAGGCTTATAATAACAAAAGAAAAACATTAAAAGAATTAAAACAAGCCTTAAATATGCTATCAGACCATTTTGGAGTGTATTAATTCATTATTTAGCCCGTTTTAAAGCCCGTAGAGTGCTTATAAATAAAAATAGGGTACTTTGATATATAAAAATCAAAATACCCTATTGTATGCTTCTTAAAATTAGTTATTAGTCTTCAAATATCATATATAAGACTGTTAGTCCAATTACTGTTATTATACCTGTTATCATTTAATACCTCGCTTGTTTAATATTAAATTTACCTAGTAAGGATTCTAACGTGCCTACAACTTCATTAAATACGTCTTGCCCCTCATCAGTATAACAAGTGCCTTCATCATCAGCACCTTTATATATGTATTGGTCGTATTTATTGCCTAGTAGTATTTGCATTAATAAATCTGCAGTATCGCAAGTATGCTCTATAAATATTTCTGCAGGTATATATTCATTAAAATCATCTATTATTAATTCACTCATAATTAGTCCCTTCTTTGTGCTTCTTTAATTAAATTTTGTAAGATATTACTAGCTAAATTGAATTGATATATTATTTCATCATCATCAAAAAACAGTTCATTATTTTTAGACTTCCACCCTTTAACAAAATACTTTTGTATTATGTCGCATAGCTCCCCGTCAAATAACTCAATATCTTTAACTTCTGTATTATATATATTTCTATTATTCATTATTAGTCCCCCTTTTTTCTTCTTCCGAGTCTGCTTCTAGTTCATATTCAACTATATTTTGTAATTCTTTTATAAATATAGTATGTGTTATTTTGTCCTCATTGTACTCGTTTAGCAAGTATTGAACATCATTAATTAATTCACTTGGACTTTGTCTAAAATGAAAATCTTTGTACATAATTATTCCCCTTTATTAATGTTATTAGAATCTATTTCAACAACGGTTGGCAGCACTAAAAAATCATAATCGTATTCTTCGGTCGCACCTTCTTCCAACCTGAATTTATTATGTTCTTTAAGCCAAGTTTTAAAATCTTTAGTTGTTATGCACTCAAGATTATTAGGAAATTTTTCAGCACAATCCCCTATATAATATATTACATTTACTTCTATATTTTGTTTATTCATTATTAGTCCCCTTTACATTTAGGTATATTACATTGTCATTAATTGATTGGTCGTAGCCCAATACAATATCTTTTTCTTCTTTTGTGAATGTATGACCACAACCACATTTTGCGTTCTCATATTCGCCCCAATATTCTTCATTACATTTTGGGCAGTATAGTTCTCTACTCATATTTATTCTCCTTCTCTATTTAAAATTAGGCATTATAATATTCACTATCGTAATCAATTCCATCAGGGTGCGATATACATTCCCAACTATCAATAGTTTCATCAAGTATACAAGCCTTCCTATTATTTTTAATGGCAGATTTTAATGACTTCATTACAAATTCCCCACTAAAGAATATTTCTTCAGCTTTTTCTAAACTTTCTGCGTGTATTGTGTGTTCTTCTTCTAGTGTTTTTGTTATTGTAAAAACATATTCTTTTTTGCATTTTCTACTCATTATTATTCCCCTTTATTTATGTTATTACAATGTTTACCAATTTCGGCAATTAATGGGATATATTGATTCGGATTAATAGCACCCATATTTTTAAATAAATTAATTCTATTGCCTATTGATACTAATTTATCTTTATCGTTCTTATTCTCATTTATTTCTTTTAAGAAATATTTTTGATTATTAGACCAATATTTCATAAATATATTTTTTGTCATTTTCGCCCCTTTTCAAATATTTTTAAAGCCTTATCTAATGCCCTTGCAAAATTTTTAGTTATGTTTTTTACCTCACTATCATTACACCAATCGCCCGTTCTATATTCTTCATTGATATCCCATAATGAGTCGCAGACTTCATAGACTATATTTATCGCATAGTCATAATCTTTTTTTTCTGCACCTATTATCTTTTCTAAATTTATTTCATATGTCATATTTATCCCCCTATTTAAAAGCTAGTTTTTTTAGTTTATTAATTGAATCCTTATATATTTTTTCGGGCTTTTCATTTATGCCTAATATATTCGCAACCTTTTCTAATTGTTCGGGATTCAGTTTATCTATTGCGTCTTTATTTATTGCGTTAGCAAACATATTATTTACTTTATCACTTGGTATTTCATAACCGTTATGAACTACTGTAATAAAATCACTTATTTTTTTAACCATTTTTATATCCTTACTTATTAATAATAATTTATTTATAATTGATTATTTTTTACTTGTAAAGCGTTTTATTACAGTATATAAATATATATATAATAACAAGGGGGCTTTATTATGGTTAATCTAATAAACAAAATACAAAATAATAATGTTAATGAAATTCATATTTCACAATTTAAAGATAAAACAAATAAAATGTTCGGATTTAAAGCAATTGGGACTAATACAACTTCAAATAATTTTTGCTTAAAAATGTATAATCCGAAAAGTAAAACAAAAGTAAATAAAACAAATTTGGAAAATAATATTAATTTAATGAATTATGTAAAAATTTGTAATGCGAATAAATGGTGTAATTTTGCTTTATGGACTAAGAGAAAAGATATTATCCAAAAATTTTTTGATAAACATACTAAACCCGATAATTTAATTATCGTATATAGCAACCCTGTAATTGATAAACCAATATATAAAACATTCGGTTACTTTGATAAAGTTTTTAATAATGTTACTGATGACAATTTAAAAGAATTGCAAAATTGCACGGGGCAAAGATGTATCGACTGTTTAAGATGTTATAATAAAAGCAACGATATAAAAGATAATATTATATTTGAGAAAACCAAAAAACAAAAAAAAGATTCTAAAAATATTTGTGAATCTTGTTATTCTCACCGTACTATTAATTTTAGAAGTCACACAATGGTGAAACCGTTACAAAATAATAGTAATATTTTAACTAAAGAATTAAAAGAAATACAAATTCCAAAAATTATAGATAGGTTTTTTAGGTTTAACCATCACGGAGAATTAATATCCTAGTAAAATAATTCTTTACAACCTTTTCAAAATAAATTATAAATATAAGTATAATTATAATAATAGAGGGCTTTAGCTATGGAAAATCAAAAAACATATAACGGTTATACAAACAAAGAAACTTGGAAAATAAACTTAGAGCAAGTTTCTAACCATTATGAAAATTATAATCTTTTTAGAAAATATATAAAAAATGTCTGCAGCTATATAAAAGATATAGAAGAAGAAAGAATAATTCTAAGTTTATCTTCTTTGATGCAATCAACTATAAAATCAAATAATGAATATAATTATAGTAAAGATTTCTTGAAAAAAGTTGATTGGGATAGCATTGCAGAAATTTTTTACTTTGATGAAATTGAAACAATAAAACAATAAAGGGGTTTAAAATGAATAAAGAACAATTAGAAATCATAAAATATATCGTAAAGAAAACAGAAGAAGCAATTTCTTATAAAAATCAAATTGATATTGAATTAGATAAAATAGAAACTGATTATAAAGAAAAGCAATTAAAAAATGAAAATCCAAGTGAGCGGGGATTTTATCAAACTTTTAATTTTGAAGCGGGGATTCAAAAAAGTTTAATTGATGAAATAGAACAATATGGAAGGGATATTATAAGCATTTTACAAAGTGATAATTAAATAATAAACACTTCAAAACAAAGCCCCAACAAAACGGGGCTTTTTTTGTGCGCAATAAAAGAACATAAAAAGAACAAATACAAAACAAAACATAAACGATTTTAAGCAGTTTTGAGTATGTTAAATGAATTTTTACATATAAAACTATATAAAAATAATAAAATGCTTGTACGGGCTTTAAAATGCGTTTAAACTGTATAACCATAAAATAAACAAAAAAAGATAAGTTTTTCATATGGTTAACGATTTAAATAATAAAGAAAATAAATCAATTGCAAGGCGGGGACGTCCAAAAGGCTCTACAAACAAACACGCAATATCTTTAGTAAACCAAATAAATATAGCAATTGAAGATGCGGTTAATAGAATTTTGCCGGAAAAACACAATACAACCTTGCCCGAAGTGTTGGCGGATTCGTTAAAAGCCAATCCCACCGCCACTTTAACGGCAATTGCCCGTTTTATTCCGCCCGAATTTAATGTAAATATAGGTATCGGCAATCCGTTTACAGAAGCATTAAAAGAAATAAACACCAAAATAATTGAACATGATGAAAGTTAAACGGTTTTTTAAACCTATAAACCGTGCAACCATAAACTATTGAAATATAAAGATTTTTTAATGATTATCTAGCATTGATTAAATGCAGAATGACAGGAACAAAAAGAGAACAAATATGTTCTTGTTTTGTTCTTATAGCCCCTACCCTATTTTATATACGGGGTGCATTAAATTTAAATTACCCCCCTCATAAAAAAATTTGCACACCCCCACCCCCTTGTAAAAATTATAAAAATTCACAGGGCATGAAAAAAAATATTTGACAGGTTTTGCAGCATAAGTTAGTTTGTATGTTATATAGGCATTTTATGCAAAAAATCCTTTCATAATTTTGGCTATAGATTAACTTCATAGTTAGTCTCCTTACTTTATTATAATCATATTATTAGATACCTTCCCGTGCCGTCGTAAGGCGGCACAATAGGTCAAAAATGGCAAAACAAGAATTAACTGATGCGGCGAAGACACTTCTTGCTCTGCGTAACGACCCGGTACTATTCGTTCGTACCTGCCTACAAGCAGAACCTCAAAAGTGGCAAAAAGAAGCCTTAGAAAACATAAACAAGCATAACAGACTATCAATACGAAGTGGTCATGCTGTCGGTAAAACGACGTATTTATCATTCGTAATACTTTGGTGGCTCTGTACGCACTATCCATGTAAAATTGCCTGTACGGCTAACTCTGCATCACAGCTAGAACAAATATTGTGGTCTGAAATACAAAAGTGGTACAAAATGATGCCACAGGCATTTCAAGATGAGTTGGAGTTTCGTTCGGATAAAATAACTCTCAAAAATGCACCCGACAGTTTCTGCGTGAGCAGAACGAGTAGACGAGAGAATCCTGAAGCACTACAGGGCTTCCACTCCCCCAATATGTTATTTATTATCGATGAAGCATCAGGTGTGCCTGATATTATTTTTGAAGTTGCACAAGGTGCAATGTCCACACACGGTGCAAAGACTATTATGGTTGGTAACCCCAACCGTGCTACGGGTTATTTCTACGACTCATTCAACAAAAATTTGGAGAGTTGGAAGACTATGACGGTATCGTGTTTAGATGCCGACACAGTAGACCCACAGTATGTAGAAGATATGAAAAGGCAATATGGAGAGGATTCTAACGTATTTAGGGTTAGGGTGCTTGGATTGCCCCCTGAAACCGACGATAATGCTATTATGGGTCGTGCCCTTGTCGAGTCCGCTATAGACCGGGAAGTTGACCCTATAGAAGTATTGCCCGTTTGGGGAATAGACGTTGCAAGACATGGCAGCGACCGTTGTGCTCTGTGTAAACGTAAGGGGAACGTGATAACCGAACCAATCAAGCATTGGGGTGGCAAAGACCTCATGGAAACGGTTGGTATTATCATGGCAGAGTACGAGTCTACCCCTTACAGAGACCGCCCTTCAGAAGTGTTGGTGGACTCTATTGGTCTTGGTGCAGGTGTCGTCGACAGGTTGGTTGAATTAAATATACCGGCTAGAGGGATTAACGTGGCGGAGAGTTCTAGCTTGAACAACCGCTATGTAAGACTGAGGGACGAACTGTGGTTCAAGTGTCGTGAGTGGTTGGAACATAAAGACTGCGTGATACCTGACCAAGAAGAATTAATTGCTGAATTGACTGCGGTACAGTATTCGATTATGTCGAACGGTAAGTTCAAAGTCGAAAGCAAAGACGAGATGAAAAAACGTGGTATGCGTAGCCCGGATATTGCTGATGCGTTGATGTTGACGTTTGCAAGTAATGCTATTAGAGCATCAGGGAATGGTGCGGGTTATAAGTTCAATCAAAAGATTGATTATGGTAGTGGCGGGTGGATTGTATGACGAATATTATCGACTTTCCAAGACCTGAAGATTTAGACATAAACGACGAACAATTTTGGGAACAATGTTCTGAGATTTACCATATGTATGCGAATATGTCGTTATCGCTGATGCGTATGGAAGCTGCAGACAGTCATGAAGTTGCCGGTGCACTTTGTGTCGTTGCGTTAAGTATTCTAAAGGGGCAGGGAATGAATGATGCAGAAATTAAAGATTTTGCGGATATGATTTTCAGCAGAGATTAAGCCACCTACTAACAGAAGAACACGCATTTTATCAATTTTATAGAATAGCTTTATAAATGTAGGTGGCATATGAGTTTATACGAAAACATCAATAAAAGAAAAAAAGCAGGAACATCACGTCCTAAGAAGAAATCCACTATATCTGCAAAAGCCTATGCAAATATGAAAAAAGGATTCCCTAAGAAGAAGAAAAAATAATGGCTAAGGTGAAAGAGATTAAACTGCATGAGCCTATCATAAAAGGCACATCGCAGGGGAGAAAACCGATTATGTCTACCATGAATAAAGCAAAAAGACGTAGTTTTAAGAAGTATAGAGGACAAGGCAGATAATGGCTAAAGACCCTAGATTATCACGAGTTGGT
>Ga0181568_10003661_pt1 | contig 13805 bp, 15 predicted proteins | sample 101ome_20_FD_133758 | JGI IMG/M metagenome (GOLD analysis project Ga0181568, IMG submission 133758) | Coastal salt marsh microbial communities from the Groves Creek Marsh, Skidaway Island, Georgia - 101404AT metaG (megahit assembly) | ecosystem: Environmental > Aquatic > Marine > Intertidal... | reverse complement strand
GAACCTATTCCCCATTTTTGATTTCCTACAGTATCAAATATTCTATAATCTGCATTATTAGCGTCATTAGTCATATGTAAATCTAAATGAGACAAATTGTCGCTAGCACTTGCCGTTACCACAAGGTAATCTTGGTTGCTTATAGAATAAAGCTGTGATACCTTTTCTGCATTCGCATTTAACACAATATTGAAGGCAATACAAACCACCAAAAATTTTTTATAGAAACTCAAAACCATACCTCCCCTATTACAGTTAATAAACTCTAAACAATAATTTTAAAATCACTCTATTTTTTTTTAAAGTTCATTTTTTTCCCTCTTTAAATCTTTTTTGCACATTAATTACTTTCTTCTTCAGAATTATTCTTGCAAGCAGTTCCATCTGGTTTTTTCCATATAACTGAACCATCTTCTTGTTTGTTGGGTTCACATTCATTTTCTAAAATGTACTCAAAATCATAAGCCTGATCATCATTAGCACTGACTTTCAGACAGGCTAGATTTAATAAAAGAACAACACAAACTGAAAAATACAAAATTTTACGAACCATTATAAAAAAATTATTCCCAATTTAAAAAACTAAAAATGAAAATTTGTTAACAAAGCTATTCTCAAATATAAAAAAAAATTAGGGTCCAATTAATCAAGTTTTTCTATAACTTTTTCAAAGAATTCTAAAGGATAAGCACCGCCAATTTGTACTCCATTTAAAATAAAATTTGGAGTACCGCTGACCCCAGCTTCTCTAGCTGCTTTTAAATCTTCTGCTAATTGTGCTTCTACTTCAGTACTTTGCATATCTTCTAAAAATTTCTTTTTGTCGAGCTTTAGGTCAAGCGCAATTTTTTCATAAAGCTCTTGCCCTAAATCTCTTTGATTAGCAAAGAGCTCTTTTGAATACTCAAAGAACTTACCTTGTGCGTGTGCAGCAAGTGCTGCTTTTGCTGCTGGTTTTGCATTTTTATGAAAACCTAAAGGGTAATTTTTTTGTACTATATATAAATCTTTACCAAGCTTTTCTTTTAAAGACTGGACTGTATCATCGCCTCGTCTGCAATACGGGCACTCAAAATCTGTAAAAATCACTAGTTGGTATTTTGCATCTTTATTACCATGACCCGGAGAGTTGCCATGATCTACCTCAACTTTATTTGCAAACATTTTTGCGAATCTTTCTTCTTCAGCTTTTTTTTGTTGAGCTTCTTTTTGTCTTGCTAAAGTTTTTTCAATGACTTCAGGATTTTTCATGATTATTTCAAGCACTTTTTGCTCTAAAACACTATCACCAATATCATCTAAACTCTCTGCTAATGCAAAATTTGCACATAAAACACAAAGTAAAACTATAGACACAAGTTTTTTGATCATAAATAACAATATAGCATTTTAAAGCAAAATTTGAAGAAGGTGCTTAAAAACTCAAGTTTTCTTGACGCTTACTCAAAAAAATAGCTAAAATTATGGCGTGCCAATCAAAGATAACTGGTTTTATGAATCTCTCAAAGAAAGCTCTAGTCTAACTTTAAAAGTTGACGAGCTTTTATATCAAGAACAAAGCGAGTATCAAGAAGTTTTAGTTTTTTACAATAAAGACTATGGCAATGTGCTTGTTTTAGATGATGCTTTAATGCTTTCAGACTTAGATGAACATATGTACCACAAAGCAATTACACATTATGGGGTGAGCAATGCAACACAAAACAAAAAACTCAATGTCTTAGTTATTGGTGCTGGTGATGGAGGAGTCGTAAGAGATCTATTGAGTAAACATCAAGAACAAATCAATCAAGTAACAATGGTAGAAATTGATCAAGCAGTAATAGATGTTTCAAAAAAATTCTTTCCTAAAATTTCTTCTCACTTAAATGATGCAAGACTCGATCTTAAAGTTGAAGACGCATTACAATACATTGACAAAGCGGCTGATGCAAGTTTTGATTTGGTGATTTGTGATTCAACAGACCCAGTTGGCTTTGCGGCTGGTTTAATCGAAGAAGATTTTTACAAAAAAATTCAACGAGTTTTAACAAAAGAAGGAGTTTTTATTGCACAAAGCGGTTCAATTTTTTTAATGCCTGAAGAGCTAGAAACAGCCCAAAAAAATCTCAAAAAAGTTTTTGCTGATGTGCATACGTTTTTTGCTCCAATGATGGTATATCCGGGTGTCATTTGGTCTTACACAGCGGCAGGTGCTAAAATCCAGAATAAAGAAAATTTAGATTTAAAGGAATTTATCAAAGAAAAACAAAGTGTCAATGCCTGAAGTATCAATTATCGTTCCTAGTTATAATAGAGCCGAGTTTCTTGAAGCAACGCTTGCAAGTATTCAAAATCAAAGCTTTAAAGATTTTGAAGTAATCTTTGTCGACGATGGTAGTACAGACAACACTGAGGAAATTTTAAGAAAATTTTGTGAGCAAGATCCAAGATTTAAATATTTCAAACAAGAAAATTCCGAAAGAGCCGTTGCACGTTCTTATGGGCTAAGTTTGGCAAATTCTGATTTATTGTGCTTAGTTGATTCAGATGATATTTGGTATCCCAACAAACTTGAACAACAATTAAAAGTCATGCACAAAGATCCAGAAATTGTTTTAAGTTATGCTTCGGTTAATCGCATTGACATGCAAGGTAAAGCTATCAGATCTAAGCCACGTCAACATCGCGGTTTTTCTGGTTATGTGTTTTTTGATCTATTGATGCGCAATTTTATACCTTCGGTCACTCCAATGTTTCGCAAGAAAGCTTTTGAAGCTGTTGGCAAACAAAATACAGAATTTATTCCTTATGAAGATTGGGATTTTTGGCTTAGGCTCTCAAGGCAAGGAAAGTTTTTTCATATTAAAGAAGCTTTGGGTGACTATCGCTTACACCCCGGTCAATCAGTACAAAACGTCAAAGCACAACATATCGAAAAAGTGACAAATTTTGTTTTAGAGAACAACACTAATTTAGAAAAAATAGACCTAGAAAATTATTTACAACAAATTGGGCTTAAAAAAGATGATAAAGATTTTTCTCAAATTGTTGACGAAGCTTATAGCCTTGCAAATTTGAGGTTTGCCTATTGGTATTTAATTGCTAACGAAGCACAAATATCTCAAGCAAAATTATTAAAAGCACTCAACTTATCTAAAAAAAGACTTTTAGATTATCGTTGGTACGGGCTTTGGCTAGCTAAAACCTGCAAACCAATATTTGGTGATGTGATAACAAAACTCTTGGGAAGTTTCCACTAATAATGGCTGATAAAATTTTTTATTTTATTCGCTATTTTACTTTTTTAGGAAATTTCTTTCCTCAGTTTACTTTGTCAATTTTATTGCTTTTTATAGATTTCCCGACTGGCTTTAAAGTTGGTGCAACTTGGGGCTGGGGGGTAATCATCAACTTTACAATAAAAAATTTAGTAAAGAAAAAAAGACCTAATATTGGCAACTGGAAAATTGCACATGTTAATGGGCATAGTTTTCCTTCAGGACACTCTTTAACTTCACTCGTTATTTATTGGTCTTTAGCTGAACAATTTCAGCTTGGTCTAGCATGGACGATTTTTTTATATTTAATTCCTTTTGCACTTGGACTTTCAAGACTCTATTTAAAAGTTCATGATCCTATTGATGTTTATGCAGGCTGGGCTATTGCTTTTATTTATTTGCGAACCCTTTCTGACGAAGCAATTGCTATTACCAAACCTGTTTTTATGTTTTTCTTTAAACTTTTGGGGATTGAAATCGATTTTTAAAGCGGATTTTCTAAAATGCTATAATTCTCTTTTGTGCAATACTCAAACATAAAATTCGAAGCTAGAAAAACCGTAGAACAAGTTGAAGAAAGTCAAGATCTTGCTCCTAAATTTGATGATAACGGTTTGATACCAGTTGTAACAACAGACTATAAAACTGGCGAGCTTTTAATGCATGGTTATATGAATGAAGAAGCATTAAAAAAAACCTTAAGGGATGGACAAGCATATTATTATAGTCGCAGTAGAAAACTTGTTTGGCACAAAGGTGCAACTAGCGGCTTGTACCAGAATATCGATGAGATGCGCATTGATGATGATCAAGATTGCGTTTGGCTTAGAGTAACAGTGACTGGAAGCGGAGCAAGTTGTCACGTTGGATACCGCTCATGTTTTTATAGAACTGTTCCAAATGGTAAAACACTCACTGACGAGAAACAAATCAAATTAACTTTTGTTGAAAGTGAAAAAACTTTTGACCCACTTGAGGTATATGGTGATGTTGAAAACCCAACAAAACTCTAAAGTTATAAACAAAAACTCTAAGATTGAGCAAAGCCTTGACTGGGTAGGCATGGAAACTGTTAAAGTGCCTGTCAAATATAGTCTTAATCAAAAAGAATATGGAACTAGTGCCGAACTTGAAATATTTTTGAGCTTAGATAAAGGCAATTTTCGCGGAGTTGATATGGCAGAAATATTTTTTCAAAGCCAAGAGATTCTTGCTAAACAAATTATAAATTTTGAGCGCCTTAAAGAACTGAGCCAAAAACTACTTGATACACACCAAGACAGAAGCACAAGCACTAAAGTAAAAATGAATTTTGATATTTTCCTTGAAAAAACCAGCTTGCAATCACATGAAAAATTTTTACAAAGCTATCCAATTACGCTCGAACTAATCAATAAAAATGGTAATTGTAATTGTAAAATCAGCTTCGAAATTTTATATGCCAGTACCTGTCCTTGTTCTGAGAGCTCTGCGCGCCAACAAAATTTAAAAACAATTCAAGATTTTTTAAAAAATAACTCAGTTGAAGATTTAACAAACTGGTTTTTAGATAGCAATACTAAATTTGCTTACCCACATGCACAAAAATCAAAAGCAAAATTTAATTTAGAGCTTGCAGAAACAAAAAATATCTTTGAACAAGTTTCAACCTTAATTCAAGAGCTTGAATCATGCGCCAAAACAAGTGTACAAGCAGGAGTAAGACAAGTAGATGAAGCTGAATTTACAAAAATCATGGGTGAAAATTTAATTTTCATTGAAGATATAGCCAAAATTTTTAAAGAATACATTAATAATCAAAAACAAATTCTCAATTCAAGAGTAGAATTAATACACAATGAAAGCATTCATCCACAAAATGCAAAAGTTATTTTTAGCACTTAGTTTTTTGGTTTTTAGCATGCAAGCAAGTTTTGCACATGGTGCTGGCTGTGCTTGTAATGCACTAAGACCCACAGCCATTGGTGGACCAATTATTACAATCCCAGCATATACCATGCCTAAAGGTACTTTTAGCATTGGTTATGGTTTAAATTATTTGAACAATCATAGACTCAACCAAAAACAAATTTTAAAAGTACTCAAAGCAGACGAACATGCTGATGATAATTATGGTTCTTTGAACCAAAGTCTTTCTATGGCGTGGGGAGCAAGTGACGATTTAAACTTTTTTGTTACCATGCCTTTTAACATTGCTTATGATTTTAGAGAGGTACATGATGGCATAGAAGATTTAGGAAATTCAATTGGCTTTGGTGATATGACTATTTTAGCTCAGTATAGATTTTTGAATCTTAGTAAAACCAACCTTGCCTTACTTGGCGGAATCAAATTGCCAACTGGTAAAACTCACGTTAAATCTAATACTGGTGAAACTTTTGAAGCTTTAAACAATCCGGGCTCGGGCTCTTTTGACCCACTATTTGGTTTTGCGCTTAGCAGACCTGTTGGCAGTTTTGGCTTAGATTTTAATTTTTTGTATAAACTCGCAACCCAAGGAAGCCAAGACACAGATATTGGTGATGTTGCCAATTATAATTTTGCGATTAGTTATGCTGTTAATCATGACCATAATAAAGAATTTGATCACAAACACAAACACCAAAAACAAAAAAAATTACTCGCTAAAATTTTTCCTCAACATCTTTTTGGCAAACATTTAAGTTGGGATTTGATTTTAGAACTTAATACCAATTGGGAAGCAAAGCCTGAGCAAAACAATATCAAAGACAATAATCATGGCGGCACATCAGTATTTTTAAGCCCGGGAATTAGACTTGCAGTAGATGATAATTTCGTATATAACTTTGGACTTGGCTTTCCAATAATTGAAGACCTAAATGGCGAACAAGGTGGAACTGATTTACAATTGTATACAGGTTTTGCCATGAGTTTTTAGTGAATGTCTGAAAAAATTATCATTTTAGCTGGAGTGCACGGTGAGGAAATTCAATCAAGTTTCTTGTTAGAGGATGTTTGCAAAGACTATAAACTATACCAAGAACAATCTTTTACAAGTTTTATCAATTCAAAACAAAACATTATTGCAATACCACGTTTCAATATTTTTGGTTTAGCAAAACAAACACGAGGTAACAAGAACCAAGTAGATTTAAATAGAAACTTACCTAGCCGTAATTGGAGCCATAAACACAGTCACCCAGCTTATTACCCGGGGACAAATGCGGCTTCTGAACAAGAGACTAAAGATTTTTTAGAACTTTTAAAAGAATTTGAAGCAAGTTTAATAATTTCAATACACACAAATCATTTTGTTACAGTGCAACACCCAGCTCAAATAAATTTTGATGGACAAGAAAATTCTCAAGGTTTTTTCTATGCTCAAAAACTAGCAAAAGTTTTTAATTTAGAATTGACACAAAACATTGGCTATCCAACCCCGGGTTCACTTGGTAGCTATGCCAAAGAAATCAATATACCTTGTATCACTATTGAATTAGAGCACGAACTCTCATCTCAAGAAATTCAAACAAAATACAGTGAAGTTTTGACAGAATATCTTAAAACCCTTAGCTGAGTTACAATATTAATAAGTGAATATTGAAATCCTAAAAGCAAACAAAGTTTCTAAAGCCATTATTTTGGGTTCTGGAGTAAGTGTGTTTGAAAATCAAAAACCCTTACACTCTATTAGTTATAGTAGTATCGATAACTGGCCGCTTGGCAAAGTAAAAGGTCACAAAGGGGTTTTAGATATTTACGAAAACATCTGGGTTTTAAGAGGCAGGGCTCATCTTTACGAAGGCTTCACTTGGCAACAAGCTTGTTTCCCGACACAATTTTTAGCAGATCAAGGTATTGAAGAATTAATCTTAACCAATGCTGCTGGAGGACTCAATAGTGATTTTGAAATTGGTGATCTGATGCAAATTACTGGCTATTACAATATGCTCAAACCTAATCAGGCAAGAGGAAACTTAGGCATTTTAGATCAAGAATTAACAAGATTTACTACTGAAATAATTGCCGCAAAAGATATTCATCATGGAAATTATATTGGTGTACATGGACCAAATTACGAAACTGATTTAGAAGTAGAATTTTTCAAGTCTAAACAAGCTGATGCAGTTGGAATGTCGACTATTCCAGAAATTGAAACAGCCATCAAAAACAATATAAAAGTGCAAGCGCTTTCGATTATTACAAATGTTTATGGCAAAACCGAAGACCTTGGTCACGAAGGAGTAGTCGCCGCCGCAAAAAAAGCCAGTAAAAAATTAACAAGTTTATTAGGAATCAATTAATGTCAATTACAGTACTTACAGCATATGATTTTAATACCGCAAGAGCGCTTGAAGAAGCAGGTATTGATTATATTTTGGTTGGCGATAGCCTTGCAATGGTTGCACATGGTCACAAAAACACCAAAACCATTAGCCTTGGACAAATGCTGGCTTCAACAAGAGCTGTCAAAAAAGGTGCAGCAAAAACAAAAATTATTGCAGATATTCCTTTATCAATTGTCAAAAAAACCAAAGAACAAGTTTTAGATGCCGCAAAAAAATTAATACAGGCAGGCGCCGATATAGTCAAAATTGAAAACGCAGAAAAACAAACAATAGAACAAATAAAATTACTAATAGAAAACAACATTGCCGTCATGGGACATATTGGCTATACACCGCAAAGCTTCGATAAACCAATTATAGTCAAAGATCGAGAGGCTTTAATTGCAGCTGCTCATAAACTAAACGAAGTCGGTGTTATGGCTTTGGTACTTGAAATGATTCCAGCTGAAATTGCCAAAGAAATCACAGAAGCATTAAAGATACCAACTATTGGTATTGGTGCTGGTGTTGATTGTTCTGGTCAGGTTTTAGTCAGCGATGATATGCTTGGCAGATATAATTTATTTGAGCCTAAGTTTTTAAAGCGCTATGCAAATCAATACCAAGAAAGCGTCACAGCCTTTAAAGCCTACATTGAAGATGTAAAAAACAAAAATTTCCCAAGTTCAGAAAATTCATACTAAGATTTTTAAATAGCCATTGCTAAACTTTGTTGCTGCTCACGATCAGTCACTGTCTGTTCTTGAGCTTGCCTAAGCTTTTCAATTTGAGATTCATGTTTTTGTTGAAAGTTTAATTGTTGTTTGTCAGTGTCATAGGTTTTTACTTTATCTTGTTGGTTTGTTTTCATATCAGACCTATTTAAATACAGACCTACTCCAAGATTATAAGCAGCCATAGAGAAATTACTCCAAGGCATTATGATATTTTTCAAGCTTGCTGGTATAAATCTTTGAACGATATCCATAAATGTGTTTACCGACAAGAATATCGCTGATGCATTAAAGTAAGGATCTTTGTGTCCAAAGATACTAAGATCTGCAAAGATACCACCAATATTTCTTATTGTGCCACCAATCTTATAAGCTAGTCCCTTATTGGCTTTGCCAAGATAACCCAAAATAGATCCAATAATCATGGTGTAACCACTTAAAGCAGTAGTATGTCCCTTGTCTTTACTTTCGTCACCCTTACAAAGTTCTTGGATATGAGAGATTCCACTTTCTTGACAGAACTTATCGTATCTTTCTGCCATACTACCATTTGCTGATTTAAATAATTCTGCAAAAGAAGCAAACTTAAACTTAGACAAGAAATTAGAAATTTGTTTTTTTATATTAGCAAAACTCAAACCGGTTAAAAATCTTCTTTGCGAACCAATTCCACCTGTAAATAATTCTTTAAATAATTTTTTCATTGCCTCAACATTAGAATCATGATCTTGCCCCATGGTTGGATTTCTTGTTTCATTTTTATTAGTTAAATCTATATCTAATTTTTCTTTTATATGCTCGTTGTATAATCCCTCTTGCGAACCAACCAATTGAGATATACCAAGCCCTATCCCTCTTGCCAAGCCCAAATCTTCTGTTCTATTTTCAGCAATAATAAAAATTGGTTCAATAAATCTTGAAATTGCTTCCCATAATCTATTTTTTTTCAGAGCTTCCCAACCATTAAAACCACAACTAGCTGTCAGAATAACCTTTGAAAAATTCAAAGCTAATTTATCAACAAATTGTCGAACTTTACTATTCTCAAAATCTTTAAAAAACCATAAGTCAGAAAAACCAGCATAGCAATGTGAAATAGCTGTTGCCACCGGACCTAAATTTATTAATGACCATTTTAAATTATCGTAAAAACTAAATTTATCCTCTTTAGTTGGAGATTTTTCTTCTTGATGAATTTCTTGCTTAAACTCAATATTAGTTTCTGGCGCCTCAGTATTCTCAGCTAATTTTTGACGTGCTATATTAACTGGTTCAGTAGCTGGGCCAGTTTGATCACCAAAATTAATTTGTTTTGGATCAAGCATTAGTATTGCGCCCAATATATAAAGACAATTAGGCTTGATCTTATCTTAGCATAATTCGTAAATACAATAATCTAGCCAAAAAAAGCAAGCATTTTAGGCATAAATTTGGTTTTTCAGATTTAAAATTAGGGATAATTATAATTATGAACAAAAACCCTCTATTAAATTACCAAGAATTTGTACCCTATGAACAAATCAGCGCCCAAATTATTGAAGAAGCTGTAATTCAAAGAGTCGAAACAGCAAGAGCAAAATTAGAAGAAATTGTCAAAATTGATCCTAATAATTTAAGTTTTAAAAACACACTTTTTGAATTTATCGAACTTGATAATATGGTCGAGAAAGTTTGGAATCCTGTGCAAAATTTATTGTCACTTATGGGCAGTGAAGAAATTAGAGAAGTAGCAAATAAAACCAGACCAATTATAGTTCAGTTTTATAACGATTACTCACTTGATGAAAGAGTTTACAAATTAGTAAAAGATTTTTCGCAAAGTGAAGCGGCACAAAATCTTAGCCATGAAGAAAAAAGACACCTTGAAAATACTTTGACTGGTTTTAAACTTTCAGGTGCCGAATTAGAAGGTGAAGCAAAAGAAGAATTTAAAAAATTAAATTTAGAACTTAGTGAACTATCACAAAAATTTTCTGATAATGCAACAGATTCAAAATTTGAATTAATAGTCAAGGATGAAGACTTAGAAGGCTTATCAAATGATGTAATTCAAACAGCAAAAGAACTTGCCAATGAATACAGAAAAAAACTTGGTAGTGAAAAAATCCCAGAGAATGCGGCTATTTTTAATTTAGATTACCCTTCTTATGGACCTTTTATGAAATTTTCTACAAAGAGCAAATTGAAAAAATTGTTTTACGAAAATTATTTGCGCAAAGGAACAACTCAAGCAAACAGAGGTTTACTTGGAACTAAAGAAGATAGTCTTGATAATGAAATCTTGATCGAAAAAATATTTAAAGCCAAACTTAGAAAATCACATTTACTTGGTTTTAAAAACTATGCTGAACTAAGTTTACAAACAAAAATGGCGCCTAGCCCGCAGAAAGTAAAAGAGTTTTTGCAGAGACTTGCTTCAAAAGCAAAATTATTAGCACAACAAGAAAATCAAGAACTCATTGAATTTCAAAAAGAAATCAATTACCAAAATTCTGAAAACGACTTTAGCAAGGTTTATCCATGGGACAAAGAATACCTCTCTGAAAAATTGCGAGAAAAAAAATATGCTTTTGACACTAACTTAACAAAACCGTATTTTGAGCTTGAGCAGACGATTACAGGTATGTTTAATATTGCTACGACCTTATTCAATATTGAATTTAAAACCAATGAGCAGATAGAAAAATGGCATAAAGATGTCACTGTATATGAGGTTTTTGAAAATCAAGAAAAAATTGGTACTTTTTATATGGATTTATTTCCAAGAGATATTAAACGAGGCGGTGCTTGGGTAATGCCATTAGTACAAGCTTGTGAAAATATTCATGGAGAAAAAATTCTACCTCAGTGCACTCTAAGTTGTAACTTAACTAAGCCAAGTAAAGAGCAGCCATCCTTGCTCAACCATACAGAAGTCACGACTTTATTTCATGAATTTGGGCATGCTTTACATCATTTATTGTCTAAAGTAAAGCTTGAACCTTTATCAGGTACTAATGTTGAATGGGATTTTGTGGAGTTACCTTCTCAATTAAATGAAAATTTTGTTTGGGAAAAAGAATCTTTACAAAGTTTCGCAAAACATTTTCAAACTAAAGAAGCAATCCCTGACGAGCTTTTAGAGAGTATGCTCAAAGCAAGAACTTTTAATGAAGGGCTTGCCTGTATACGCCAATTAGAATTTGGTCTTTTTGATTTGGCAATTTATATGATAGAAAAACAAGAAGATTTTGAACAACCTTTAGAAATTTTCAAAAAAATTGTTACGCAAATTGGTGTTAATGAAGTATGGCAAGGCACAAATTTCCCTTGTGCTTTTTCTCATATTTTTGCTGGTGGTTATAGTGCTGGCTACTATAGCTACAAATGGGCTGAAGTTTTAGAAGCTGATGCCTTCTCAAGATTTCAAAATGAAGGTGTGTTAAATCCACAAGTAGGCTTAGAATACAAAAAAGCAATTTTGGAAAAAGGAGATTCGCAAAAACCAATGGAACTTTTTGTAGAATTTATGCAAAGAGAACCTCGCGAAGAAGCTTTGTTACAACGCATGGGACTTGAGGTAGCACAAAAATGATAAAACATTTTCTACTTACTGCCTATGATTACAATGATGCTGAAGCCTATCAAAGGCGCATAGACACTCGAGAAGAACATTTGAGTTTAATCGCAGAGTTAAAAAAACAAAACAAAGTAATTTTAGGAGCCGCACTTATCGACGACAAAGAAAAAATGATTGGCTCTAGTATTTTTTTTGTAATGAGTCAAGCAGAATTTGATGATTACCTGAGTAAAGAGCCTTATATTATTAAAAAGGTCTGGCAAAAAATTGATGTTAAAGAATGTAAAATCGCACCAAGCTTTGTTGGACTTTTAAACTCCCACTAAAACTTAGCATTTGGCTTAAACTTATCTTTGAAATTAGTACACTAAAGGGACTTATGCCCAAATCTAAAGACTCGAGATGCTTATTACGGGTTTGGAAGCACGCCCCTAAAGACGCCACCCCCATGTGCTTGTATAATATTTTTATGTCTAAATTAAAAATAGATTTACTACTCAGAGAAGAACCCGGCGCAAATGAAGAAATTGGTCTTAATGAACGTAAAGCTTCAAAGACTCAATATCATATCGACGAAAAACTCTTGCAAGTATTTTTGGGCAAAAAGAAAGATTTGAGTATCAAAAAAATCCGCGAAATACTCTCAAAAGCAGACTGGAAAAACATTTCAGAAACCGAAGTGGAAATCAATATCAACGATCTTGATGCAGAAAGTGTCGAAGCCGCCTATGAAATAATAGTGCTCAAAAGCTTTATTTTTGACAAATATAAGTCAGACGCTGGTGCTAGACAAGTACAAGTAAAAAAAGTAAGTTTTAAACCAAGCAAACCAAAAGATTTTGATTACGAATATCGCTCTAAGGTCATAGATGCTATTAAATTTTGCAGAGATATAGTAAGCTCAAACGCGAGCACTATTAACCCCGGACAAATGCAAAAATTTGCAGAAAATTTAGCAAAAGAACACCCAGTAATCACTGTCAAAAGCATAGACGCACAAGAAGCAAAAAAACTTAACATGGAATGTTTACTCGCTGTTGGTGCAGAGAGTTTAAAGAACTCAAGTCCAAGTTTTCACCCAAGAATAGTCGAATTAAGTTTTCAAGGTGCAAAATACAAAAACTCAAAAAAAGACAAACACATAGCTTTAGTAGGTAAAGGTATCACCTATGATACTGGTGGCTTATGCTTAAAGCCAACTCAATATATGTTAGACATGAAATCTGACATGACTGGTGCAGCGACAGTGTTGTCGGTATTTAGTGCCTTGCCAAATATCGCTAAATACTTACCAGACAATATAAAAATTACTGGCATTATGGCTCTAAGCGAAAATGCATTCGGCGCTAGTAGCTATAAACCGGGCGATGTTTTAAGAGCAATGAATGGCACTACTGTTGAGGTAGTAGATACAGACGCCGAAGGTAGATTAGTTTTGGCAGACGCCTTAAGCTATATGTCTGCACTAAAAGACCAGCCAAATTATTGCATCGATCTTGCAACACTAACTGGATCTATAGTAGCAAGTCTTGGCGAAATTGCGGCTGGCGCTATGACTAATAACGATGAATTTAAAGATCAGGTAATTAATGCTTTTCGTAAAGAAGGTGAAAATTTATGGCATATGCCTTTGTTTTCTGAATACAAAACTTTATTAGATTCAAGTATTGCGGATATCAAACACTGCAACACCAGACCAGATGCACTTTGTGCGGGAATCTTTTTGAAAGAATTTGTTCACAAAAACATCAAATGGTTACATTTAGATATTGCTGGAGTTGGTTTTATCGAAGAAGATGGACTATGGGCTTATAAAGGTGCTACCGGATTTGGTATTAAAGGATTATTGAAACTGCTAAAAGATTTGGGCGTGCCTCCAAACCCGTAATAAGTATCTCGAGTCTTTAGATTTGGGCATAAGTAGGGTTTGGTTAGACACGCCTAACAAAAGAATCAAACACCG
>Ga0181568_10003656_pt1 | contig 13812 bp, 9 predicted proteins | sample 101ome_20_FD_133758 | JGI IMG/M metagenome (GOLD analysis project Ga0181568, IMG submission 133758) | Coastal salt marsh microbial communities from the Groves Creek Marsh, Skidaway Island, Georgia - 101404AT metaG (megahit assembly) | ecosystem: Environmental > Aquatic > Marine > Intertidal zone... | reverse complement strand
CATTGTTTTATGAAAATCACACATTACCGATTTGTATAGAATAGGTATCCTGATCTTCGAGTGGATTTGTTTGAAGATACGTCAACAAATTAGATTGAGGAGGGTCAGTAATTGTAAGGCTTGGGCGAAACAAGTAAGACAAAGAGCTTAGGATAATTTTCATTAGTGTTATTTATGCTGACGACTTACATCCATTGGGTAATCCAGTTTCTTCTTCAGGTGCAGATTCACTTGGGGCGGTACAGGACCAGGCTACCAGGCCTAATCCCATGAATAGTAATCGTTTCATGGTTTTGATTTTTTTATGTTCCTGTTGAAGTTAGAGAAAATCTCAAAACAATGATTATCAATAGGTTAAATAAGTGCCTATTCTTTTAATGCCCCTCTGGTCCCTTAATCCCTGCATTGACTTCCACGTCGATATAGTTTTCTTTAGGCGTGATGGGACATGAGTATCCGTCGGTATAGGCACAATAAGGATTGTAGGCGTAGTTAAAGTCCAATACCATCGTGTTTCCTTCAGGCTTGGTAATGTCCATGAATCGGCCCGTACCGTAGGTGCTCACCCCTGTAGTTTTATCCATAAAAGGGAGGAATAGGTGGTCCTTGTATTCATCCATGGCCATCAAACGCTTGCTTTGATAAAGGAATAATTCTAAAGTCTCACCTCGCAATTCGAAGGTTGCCTTGGCATAACGGCGGTATTCTCTACTTACTCCTGAACTGGTAGCCATATTAAACCAAGATTCATTTTCTAGCACTTCAATGTTTGCCTCAACGGCCATCTCCGGATTATAGCTGAAGAATTCATGTCCTTGGAAAGCGGCGCGTTCTTCTGGGCTCAGAGGACTAGTCGTAGAATCGGTATAAAAATCGTCCAATTCTTGTTGGTACTTCAATACCTCTATGCGTTCTGGTGTGGCCAATGGAACTAATTCTCCTACAACTTCATTCGGAACCTCAAAGCTCAAGCTGTAGTGGTCTATTTTCAGACCATCCTTTGTTGTACGCACAACACCAACACCCCGGCATTTGCCCATATGCGGTGAATCTAATCGTTCATTGAACCATAAGGTGTTTCCCTTTCTGTACCAGTGGCGTTCGAAGGCCTCGAAGGTCCAAGCGCTTTCTCTTCGGAAGTAAGGAGCGGCCCAAGCTAGGAATTCTCCAGCGGTCCAATACTCACCGCCGTCGGTGCCTTGAAAGATGCTGTGTTCATTATAAAAGGCTCCGAAGTAAGCAGCAGAATCAGCAGTAGCGGCAGCTAGGTGCCATTGGTCTACGAATACATCAAGTGATTGTTCGTTGAGATAAGAATTGCGAATTGCCTCCGCCATAAAACGACCAAGAATTTGGTTCCCTTGATCATTTAAGTGGAGCTTATCAGATATGAACAGCCCAGGGTCAACCTGCCCATTGTTGTCGGTGAGCCAAGGCCAGCAATCCAAGAATTGATAGTTGTACGCTTCGGCTAATCCTTGTAGTTGACTGTTTACCGCCTTGTACTTAGCCAGATGTTCCCATCGCGAAGGCGATGGTTTAGGTGAAAGAAGAAATACGGGAAGATTAGGGTGCGTATTCTGGATCCAATTAAGAAGTGCCAAGCATCTGATATGAATATCATTTACAGGCCTAAAGTTCCCATCTTCCTCTACATGCACAATATCATTATCCCCTTCATAGATAACGAGGATATCTGGCTTGGTGCCCGAAATGAGTTGCTCCTTGTAACGGTAAAGATCGTCGAAACACGAGCCTCCAATACCGGCATTGACCACTTCGTATTCCGGGAAACTTTCAGCCATGTTGTTCCATAGTCGAAAGGTGGAACTTCCTGCAAAAACAATCCTTGTTTTTTCGTGAGGCAGCTTCTCGGATGCCTTTACAATCCGACGTATGTCGCGATCATAATTTTGACCGCATTGTGCGCTGATATTCAGCGGTACTAGGTATGAAAAAGAGAGAAGAAGAATTAAGCGTAAGGCGCTGTTCATGGTCCAAAATGTTGATATAGGTGAAGATACACTAGTCTAGGTAGTATTAAAGGGCACTCTGGTGCATAAAATGTAGAAATTTGTTTTGTCCTGTAATTGTCCGGAGTTCAGGTCAATTCTAGTTTTTATACTTGTTTTAGCAAATTTTTAGGGGAAACTATGCCTTTACATGCCTAAAATACTGGCGTTCAGGGCTCAACTCAGGCCGTGAGAATGCCTTGAATTGAATTGGCCCAGAAAAGATGCTAAACCTAAGCCAGATTAAGTGTATCACTAACCCGTTAAAATGAAACATGTCCTGAAAAAGGGGGTACAACAAACACTATGAAAGAAGAGAAAATTATTTTTCTAGGCGACCAATTGATGCAAGGCCACGATGTTGTGGTCAAGGGAGAAGAAGTTAAAATTGACGCTGAATCTTACTATAAAATTTCCAACTACGATGCTATGCGTCCCTTCTTCATGAGCATCGTAAGTAATTCAAATCATTGGATGTTCCTTTCGAGCACTGGTGGATTATCTGCAGGTAGAAAAAACAGCGAATTCGCATTGTTTCCCTACTACACGGACGATAAGATTACGGAGAGCGCAGAATTTACCGGCTCAAAAACAATTTGTCTAGTAGAGCGAGGCGATAAAGTAAGCCTTTGGGAGCCGTTTTCGTCGAAGTACGACGGAGTATACAAGGTGAGTAGAAACCTGTACAAGAATGCCTACGGTAACAAGATTCGCTTTGAAGAAATCAATCATGATTTGGGCTTATCGTTTACCTACGATTGGAACTCTAGCGATAAATATGGATACGTTCGTAAATCTGAGTTAACGAATCTCGGTGCTGATGCTGTGCGCGTGCGCTTTGCAGATGGTCTTCAGAATTTGATGCCTTACGGTGTTGAGACAGCTTTACAGCAAGCTTCATCGAACCTTGTTGATGCGTATAAAAAGTGTGAGCTTGAGAAGCAAAGTGGACTTGGCTTGTTCTCTTTGAGTGCAGTAATCGTAGATAAAGCAGAGCCTAGTGAGGCGTTGCGAGTAAACGTTGCCTGGTCTTTGGACCGACCAAATTCAACGAAACTGTTGTGTTCGAAGCAGCTAGATGCTTTCCGCAAAGGAGCCGTACCGACACAAGAGGTTGACATTAAAGCAGAGCGCGGTGCCTATTTCGTATGTGATGAGGTGAACCTCGCGGCAGGCGCTTCTGAAGCATGGAGCATTGTCGCTGACGTAAATAAAGGACCTGTGGAGGTTGCGGACCTCTTGGCGGCCCTAAGCGACCAGCAAGCGCTCAAGGCTGAGCTTTTGGCCGATATTGAAGAAGGTTCTCAGCATTTGGTTGAATTAGTTGCTGCCTCGGATGGTTTGCAGCTTACCAACGATAGACTACTTAACATCCGTCACTTTGCCAATACCATGTTTAACATCATGCGTGGCGGGATTTTCGACGACAACTACAATATCGAGAAGGCCGATTTTGATAAGTACATGGCCAAGGCCAACAGGGAGGTTTATGCACGCACTGCCGATTTGATTGATGGTCTTGAAGATGTATTCGATCTTCAAGCTTTAAAAGCAATGGCTGAAGCTACCCCAGATGAGGACTTCAAGCGCCTTGCCTTAGAATATTTACCGTTGAAGTTTAGCCGTCGTCACGGGGATCCTTCACGTCCTTGGAACAAGTTCTCGATCAATACACGTGATGAGGTGACGGGAGAAAAAATTCTCGATTACCAAGGTAACTGGCGTGATATCTTCCAGAATTGGGAGGCATTGGCGCATTCGTACCCTGAATTTATGGAGGGTATGATCCACAAATTCTTGAACGCAACTACGTTTGACGGATATAACCCGTATCGTGTGGTAAAAGACGGTTTCGATTGGGAAACAATTGAGCCGGACAACCCATGGTCGTACATTGGGTACTGGGGTGATCACCAGATCATATACTTGTTGAAATTCTTGGAGTTCATTGAGGCTTATTATCCGGGTACCTTAAAGGAGTATTTTGGACAGGAGCACTTTGTGTACGCGAACGTTCCTTACCGTATTAAGGAATACCAAGACCTTCTCAAGGATCCAAAGAACACTATCGATTTCGACCACAAGGAAGAAGAGGCTATCCAAGAGCGCCGCGCTTCTGTAGGGGTAGATGGCGCATTATTATTGAACGGTAAATCAGAGATTCACAAGGTGAATTTCATTGAGAAGATTCTCGCCACAGTCCTTGCCAAGGTGAGCAACTTCATCCCAGAGGGCGGTATTTGGATGAATACACAACGTCCGGAATGGAACGATGCCAACAATGCACTTGTAGGTAACGGGGAGAGTATGGTTACGTTGTATTACCTGCGTAGATTCTTGGATTTCTTCGAGGGTATGCTCGAAGGAGAGAACGGTGATGTGAAGCTAAGTGCTGAGCTAGCGACTTTCTTCCGTGGCGTAGTAGCCGCATTGAAGGCCAATGAAGGATTGATCGAATCGGGCTTTGATGATGTTCAGCGCAAGGCAGTATTAGATGCTTTGGGCGAACCGGCAAGTGCCTACCGCTTGGCTATTTATGAAAGTGGCTTCTCGGGTGGTTTTGAAACTGTAGGCGCGGAAGAGATTCGCAGCTTTGCGGCATTGGCCAAAGCGTATATGGAACAAAGTATTCGCGCGAACAAGCGTGAGGACGGATTGTACCACGCTTACAATTTGATGACTGTAGACGGCGATGCTGTAAAGGTGAGCTACCTATCAGAAATGCTAGAAGGTCAGGTTGCGGTATTAAGTTCGAAGTACTTATCGGCAGCGCAGAGCGCGGATGTATTGGATGCTTTGAAAGCGAGCGCATTGTTCCGTGAAGACCAGTACAGCTACATTCTATATCCAAACAAAGACCTACCTAGATTCACAGCGAAAAACTGCATCCCTGCAGCTCGTGCTGAAGCTTCAACATTAGTGGCAGCACTTCTTGAGGCAGGTGATAAAACAGTCGTGCTTAAGGATATAAATGGCGTATACCACTTCAACGGCATGTTCAACAACGTAAACAGTTTACACGCTGCTTTAGATGCATTGCCTGCGAAATATACAGAGCTAGTGGCAGCCGACCGAGGTCTTCTAGCAGCAATCTTTGAAGAGGTCTTCGACCACAAGTCGTTTACAGGTCGCTCGGGTACATTCTTCGGTTACGAAGGTTTGGGATCCATCTACTGGCACATGGTGAGTAAGCTCCTATTGGCAGCTTACGAAAACACGAACGCTGCTTTACAGAGCGAAGACGGAACATTGATTGGACGCATGTACGATCACTATTTCGAAATCTTGGCCGGTATTGGAGCGCACAAGAGTCCAGAGTTATACGGTGCTTTCCCAACAGATCCATATTCGCATACACCGGGCGGTAAAGGTGCACAGCAGCCAGGAATGACAGGTCAGGTTAAGGAGGATTTGATCAGCCGATTCGGCGAGCTTGGTGTATCCGTTAAAAACGGCCAGTTGAGCTTTGTACCTAAGATTCTTTGCGCAGAAGAATTCTTGGAGTCTGCAAGCGAATTCGAGTACGTAAATTTAGATAATGAAGTAGCCAAGGTTGCAGTTCCAAGCGGCGGATTGGCATTCACATACTGTCAGGTCCCTGTCGTTTACCAGCGTGCTGAAGCAGCCAAAGTGGTCGTACACACTGAATCAGGTACAGAAGAAGTAATCGGCAGCACTTTGAGTGCCGAGGTGACTTCTGAATTGTTCCGTAGAACGAACAACATAAAACAGATCACCGTATCTGTTGTGAAATAAGATTGAATGAAAGGAGCAGGAAGAAGAATTCTCGGCTTTGGCGCATTGTTAGTTTTGCTGATGTTGAGTTCTTGTAATGCTACGAATGAGCCTATGGCAATGAGTAAGAGCGCAAAAGAAATTCTTGGGAACCCAGCGTACCGAGCGATTTCATACGGAGGGTATCGAGGTAAGAATAGGGACGAGCAACCTACCATCGAAGAGCTGAAAGAAGATTTAAAGATCATGTCAGCGATGGGAGTTCGATTGCTACGTACTTACAACCTACAACTTCCACACGCACCTAACGTACTCAAGGCTATTAAAGCGCTCAAGGAGGAAGATTCTTCCTTCGAAATGTACGTTATGCTCGGGGCTTGGATTGATTGTCAAGGCGCTTGGACTTCTGAGGCTCCAGACCACAGTAATGAAAGTGAGGAGAACAATACAAGCGAGATTCAAAAGGCAGTGCGCTATGCCAACGAATATCCTGATATAGTGAAGATCATTGCTGTGGGTAATGAAGCCATGGTGCATTGGGCGGCCAGTTATTTTGTTCACCCTTCAGTCATCTTGAAGTATGTGAATTACCTCCAAGAGTTGAAGCGCATGGGGAAATTACCGGCAGACCTTTGGGTGACTTCTTCAGATAATTTCGCCTCATGGGGCGGCGGGGAAGAAGCCTATCATGTGCGTGAATTGGAAGAGCTGGTTATGGCGGTGGACTATGTGAGTATGCATACCTATCCTTTCCATGATACCCATTACAACAGTGCGTTTTGGGAGAGTCCAGCGGATGAAGCCAATGGATTTTCTGACCACGACCGTGTTTTAATGGCGATGCAACGTGCGGCGTTTTATGCTCAAGGTCAATACGAGAGTGTGAAGGCCTATGTGCACGGTATTGCACCTGACAAGCAAATTCATATCGGTGAAACGGGCTGGTCAAGTTTTAGCGTTGGATTTTACGGGAACAACGGCTCTTTTGCAGCTGACGAGTATAAGCAAGCCATCTACCACAATGCCATGCGTGAATGGACTGATGCAGAAGGGATAAGCTGCTTTTATTTCGAAGCTTTCGACGAGCAATGGAAAGACCCTAATCATCCCGATGGATCTGAAAATCATTTTGGATTAATCACCTTGGATGGACAAGCCAAATACGGCTTATGGGATTTGGTAGATGAAGGCGTTTTCGAAGGACTGACTAGAGGAGGTCAAGAGATTACGAAGACTTTTGAAGGAGATACTACTGCGCTTTTACAGACCGTTAGCGCACCAAAAAGAAAGAAATAGAATGAATAAACTCGTAGCTTTTTGTGTACTCGTTTTATTTGCCGCGTGTGGTGTAGAGGACGCTCCTCTTCCGCAAGTGAAAAACGTACCTGCGGAGTATTTCAAAGCCATATGTTACCACCCTGTAAGCATTGGAAGTGTTGAACGCAGTTGGAACCATATAGATCAAGATTTAGATTTAATGCAAGAGGCTGGCATTGATGTTATTCGAGTGTACGTTCCGATACAAGAAAAAGAAATCTTAGATAAGCTCGCAGAACGTGAAATGAAGGTAATAACGAGCTTTGGTTACAATCAAGACGGTGTATTTGATCTTCAATCTGGTACTTATATTGAATACGTTCAACAATATAAAGCGCATCCAGCGATCTTTTTGTGGGAGCTAGGCAACGAATACAACTACCATCCTGAATGGTTTGAAGGTGATTTAATGAATTGGTACACGACGTTAGAAAAAGCAGTAGAAGCCATTCACACGGAGGATAGTACACACCTAGTTACAACTGCCCACGGCGAGGTTCCGGATTCAACGGCGATGTACTACGGCCGTCATCTAGACATGTGGGGTTTCAACGTGTATCGTTGGGATCTACCTGCGTCATTTGTTGCTGATTGGCGATTGAAAAGTGATAAGCCCTTTTATTTCTCAGAGTTGGGGGCAGACAGTTACATGACTATCGAGAAAGACTCTCTTGAGCAAGGAGTGAACGAACGTGCTCAGGCGGTTGCGGTAAGTCATATCATTGATGAATTAGAACCTCACGCTCACGAATTCGAAGGAATGACGCTATTTTCATTTACCGACGGTTGGTGGAAAGCGGGTAATCCAGAAATTCAGGATATTGGAGGTTGGGCGCCGAACAGCAGCGGTGTTCCTTACGACGGATCGCCTAACGAAGAGTTTTGGGGAATTGTCAATATTGACAGAACTAAAAAGGAGGTCTTTACGGCCATTAGAGACCGATTCAAGAAATGATGATGAAAACGAAGCATATACCCGTCCTAATCTTAGGCCTGATTTTTCAGGCCTGCAGCCCAGAATCGACTATGAAAGTGAGCGTATTTGAAACTTCAGCATCCGGGAAGAATTTAGAACAGGTAAGTGCTTTTGAAAAGACAGAAAACCATTCTTCTATTTCGGTAAACACGGAGGTCAAGCGTCAAGAAATTATTGGTTTCGGAGGTGCCTTTACGGAATCTTCGGCCTACAACTTGAATCAGTTGAGCCCCAAAAACCGCATGGAGGTGCTGCATGCTTATTTTTCCAAGGAGGGCTCCGCGTATAGTTTGACACGTACACACATGAATTCGTGTGATTTTTCCGTAAGTAATTACTCGTACACACCCGTGGAGGGTGACTTAAATCTCGAACATTTCAGCATCGAAGAAGATCGCGACGACCTCATTCCAATGATTCAGGATGCTCAGAAGATTAGTGAAGAGGGTTTTAAACTCTTTGCTTCACCATGGTCCGCAGCGCCTTGGATGAAGGACAACAACGAATGGCGTGCCGGCAAACTCAAGGAAGAATATTACCCAACGTGGGCTTTGTTCTTCAGCAAGTATGTGGATGCGTATACCGCAGAGGGTATAGACCTTTGGGGCTTCACTGTAGAAAACGAGCCGCACGGAAACGGAGGTAATTGGGAGAGTATGCACTACTCGCCGGAAGAAATGACTCGATTCGTAAATGAGCATTTAGGTCCCCAACTTGAAGCAGATGGCAAAGACGATTTGATCATTTTAGGTTACGATCAGAACCGTCAAGGAATCCAAGAATGGGCGGATGTAATGTACAAGGACGAAGAGTCCAAGAAATACTTCGATGGTATGGCAGTTCATTGGTACGAAAGCACCTACGATTATTTCCCCGAAGAATTAGAATACGCCTACAATAGTGCTCCAGAAATGATTTTGCTTCAAACGGAAGCTTGTATTGATAATCAAGTTCCTGAATGGAAAAACGACCATTGGTATTGGGAGAAAGAAGCCACAGATTGGGGCTATTATTGGCGTGAGGAGGAAAACCGGTATCTGCACCCGAAATATGCACCGGTCAACCGTTATGCTCGTGATATCATTGGATGTTTGAACCATTGGGTACAAGGTTGGGTCGATTGGAATATGGTGCTTGATCGCCAAGGTGGTCCGAACTGGGCAAATAACTGGTGTATTGCACCCGTTATTGTGGATACCGAGAATGACGAGATTTACTACACACCGATGTTCTATGTCTTACAGCATTTCAGCAAATTTATTCGTCCAGGCGCGCATGTAGTTGAGGCTACTTGCAGTGATGAAGAATTAATGATTGCTGCGGCAGAAAATACGGACGGATCACTAGTAGTAGTGGTCTTCAACGAAGGAGCGCAAGCCAGAAGCTTTGATCTAGAGATTGGTGGTGAAATGACTACGATTTCTATCGACGCACAAGCGCTCCAAACCATAATTAAAACGAGTAAATCTGAAGCGTAGATGAGTGCAACGAATACAGTCCCTATGGGGCAAAAAATAGCCTTTGGTATTGGCATGCTGGCCAATCAAATGTTCCCTGCAGCCATGAGTATTTTCATGGTAGTATTGATTCAAGATTTAGGTTTCCCAGGTTGGATGTGGGGTGTTATTTTCTTTGCGCCACGTGCCTTTGATAGTATCATGGATCCGATTATGGGATTCATTTCTGACAATACAAGAAGTGAATTAGGACGCCGTCGCAAATATGTCTTTTGGGGTGCCTTGCTGATGGGTTTTGCATTTGCTATGCTGTGGCAGTTGTACCGAGAAAATAGCGTTGCTTACAACTTCACTTATGTGATGGTGTGGTCTTTTGTATTCTATTTAGGTCTGACCATATTTGGTGTTCCTTACGTAAGTATGGGCTACGAGATGAGCGACGATTACCACGAACGCACAAGTGTCATGGCCATTTCACAGTGGATCGGCCAATGGGCGTGGGTTATTGCGCCTTGGTTCTGGGTGATCATGTACGATCCGGCTTGGTTCCCGTCTGCGGATGAAGCAACGCGCACGTTATCCATTTGGGTAGCTGTAGTATTTACGCTTTGTGCAATAATGCCGGCGGTCTTCATTAAGGGAGAAAGTACCAAAGATCGAAGCGACTACGAGCCTTTAGATTTGAAAGGAATTTTAGGCAGTATCAGAAAGATTGCTAAAAACTTCGTGGAGGCATTTTCATCCCCGCCCTTTAGAAAGCTATGTATTGCGACCTTCTTAATTTTCAACGGCTTTAATACCGTAGCAAGTTTTACTTATTTCGTCATTCGTTCGCACCTTTTTCACGGTGCTGCTCCTGGGGTATGGCCGACCTTGTTCGGTTCTGTAGGCGCTTTAGTAACGACCTTTATTGTCATTCCTATTGTTGCCCAAATGGCGAAGACTCTGGGAAAGAAACGTGCATTTGTTTGGTCACAGTCCATTTCTATAATTGGGTATGCGCTACTTTGGTTCTTAATGATTCCAGGTAAGCCGTACATGTTCCTTTTTGCATTACCGTTCCATTCCTTTGGTATTGGAGGTCTATTTACCATTATGATGTCCATGACTTCGGATGTCCTTGATATCGACGAACTCAATACCGGCAAGCGACGCGAGGGGGTCTTTGGTGCTATCTACTGGTGGATGGTGAAGCTTGGATTTGCCTTTGCAGGGGCACTGAGCGGTCTCATTTTGACCTTGGTCAATTACCAAAGTGGTGCGGAAGTGCAGCCAGAGGGAGCGGTGACTGGTCTTCGTTTGGTGTTCTCGGGTCTTCCAATCATTTGTACACTTATTGCTATTGCAGTAATGTGGAACTACAAGGTAGATGAGAGTTACGCGAAGGAAGTTCGTGCTCAGTTAGATGCTCGAAAGTCCGCAAAAGCTTAACAATTTTCAATTTAACCAATATGTCTTTTAGAGGAGATAAATTCATGTCACTTGCGGGAGGGCCATCTCTTGCAATGTCTACGGTAGAGCTTCAGGAAGAGGCTAAAAAGCTTCTTGATGCCGGCATTCACGGTATTTGTTTTAGCGCGTATGACGAGGGTCAGGCGCCTGGCGATGAACTTACAGAAGCACAAATTCGCCGTAAGCTAGAGATTTTAAAACCGCATGTGGGATGGGTTCGAACGTTCTCTTGTACAGAAGGAAATGAGATTATTGCTAGAGTTGCTAACGAACTAGGTATTAAAACGCTGGTAGGTGCATGGCTTGGCGATGACTTAGCAAAAAACGAAGAAGAGATTGCTGGTCTAATCGCGCTTTGTGGCGAAGGCGTCGTTGATGTTGCCGCTGTAGGAAATGAAGTATTGTATAGAGAGGATCTGGAATCGGCCCAATTGCTTGATTACATCAATCGTGTAAAGGCACAGGTAGATGGTGTGCCAGTAGGGTACGTAGATGCATACTATGAATTCACCGATTACCCTGCAATTGCAGATGCCTGTGATGTTATTTTGGCCAATTGTTATCCATATTGGGAAGGTTGTTCCCTAGAATACTCGCTTATGTATATGAAGCAAATGTATCAAGAAGCAATGAATGCAGGTCGTGGTCAGAAGCGTGTAATCATCACTGAAACGGGTTGGCCTTCGAGCGGTCAAAGCATAGGTGGTGCTCATGCATCGTTCAACAATAGCCTCAAGTATTTTATTAATTCTATTCAATGGTCGAACGAAAGCGGCATCGAAATGTTCTATTTTTCATCATTCGATGAGAGTTGGAAAGTTGAAAAAGAAGGTGATGTTGGAGCTGCATGGGGACTTTGGGATAAAAATGAGAAGCTTAAGTTTTAGTCTTTTAGCGGCTATAGTCGTTTTTAGTTCTTGCAGAAAACAGGTCGAGGAGGCGAAAGACCGTACGGTTTATTTGATCAGCAGAACCTCTGGACAGCCCTTGTCCAATGTGGAAATGCACCTCAATGGGCAGTTTCACTCCTACACGCCATTAGAGGGCATTGCTCAAGAAACAGATTTGCTTAGAACCGATTCGCTCTACCCAGTAGATCCGGAATTCCAGTATACTTTGATTGCAGAAGTGGAAAATGCTACTACGCTAAGCACCACATATTGGGCAACCAAAGTTGCCACGCAAGAAGATAGTTTAGCGGTAGCTTATTTAAAAGACTTACAGAATACCGTGGGGCTACTTCCTACGGTTCCGTATGGTACTCTCGTGAGCACTTACGATCAAGCTTTAGCTGCCATTGCATTTATCCTGGCTGGAGAAATGCAGAGCGCAGAGCGCATCTTTGACTATTTCGAGTCTATTCGGGAGACGGAACTAGAGAGTGGTCCTGGTGGCTTTTACCAGTTTAGATCTCCGCTAGGGGTGCCTTCTGGAAGGCGTTGGATGGGTGATAATGCTTGGTTGCTCATTGCACTGAAGAACTACCCACAATCAGATAAATATACCGGGCTCATTACTTCCCTTGAGTTTTGGCTCATGAGCTTAAACGACGAGACAGATTATGGTCTTTGGGGCGGTTATGAAGCAAACGGCGACACCATCCATAAGATCACCGAGGGCAATATCGATGCTTTTGCGGCACTTGAAGGGTATGGCACTGTTCACGAAAGTATTCTTACACATCTTGAGCAAGAGAAGTGGGACGCTGCCGACGGTAATTTCGTCGCATGGCCAACAAACCCTCCTTACAAATTTGCTTTGGATTGTAACACCTGGGGCTATTGTGCATTCCCCAATTTTGACGATGCTGCGCGTGCCTCTATTTCGCGATACGAAGTATCGGTGACAAGTACGGAAACAGGTGAAGCTATTGATGGCTACTGTTTTGATGAGGATCAAGATGTCCTCTGGTTTGAAGGAACTGCCCAAGTGGCGGTGATGCACTGGGTAGCTGGGGACCGAGAAAAGGCGGAATCAGTCCTTGACGAATTGAAAAAAGGATGGCTCACGGGCCCTGTTGGTGAAGGTTTGCCGTACACAGCTAATCAAGGGACTACCTACGGATCAGGAACCCTTTGGGCGACCGCGAATACAGAGCCATGCGTGAGTTCTACAGCATGGTATTTAATGGCCTCTTTTAGGCACAATCCTCTCTTCTTGGGTAGAAACAAGCCTGTACCAGCTTCGGACCAGTTTTGGGCAGAATAACCGGCGCGGTTATAAAGAATATTCGCCTCATCTTTGCCGCATGGAACACAAAGCGGGTTTTGTAAATATCATAGGCAATCCAAACGTTGGTAAAAGCACGTTGATGAACGCCTTGGTGGGTGAGCGATTGAGCATCATTACACCAAAGGCTCAGACTACCCGTCACCGTATTTTTGGCATTCTTAATGAGCCAGAACATCAAATCGTTTTTTCAGATACTCCTGGTGTCATTCAACCTGCGTATAAGATGCAGGAGCACATGATGAAGTTCGTCTCGGATGCCTTTGAAGATGCGGATGTGTTTCTCTATTTGGTAGAACCTGGAGATCGAGCCTTGAAAGATCAAGGATTCTTTGAAAAGTTACTCCGAACTAAAGTCCCAGTTCTATTGATCATCAATAAGATAGATACCACCGACCAAGAGAAACTTGAAGGGGAAGTAGACTATTGGGGCGAGGCCTTGCCGAATGCGGAAATTATTCCCATCTCGGCATTAAAAGAAGCCAACACAGCGTATCTGTTGGAACGTCTGATTTCGTTGATGCCTGTGAGTCCACCGTATTTTGAAAAGGACGCCTTGACCGACAAGACGGAGCGCTTCTTCGTAAGTGAGATCATTCGAGAGCAGATCCTATTGAATTACAAGAAAGAGATT
>Ga0181568_10003653_pt1 | contig 13814 bp, 10 predicted proteins | sample 101ome_20_FD_133758 | JGI IMG/M metagenome (GOLD analysis project Ga0181568, IMG submission 133758) | Coastal salt marsh microbial communities from the Groves Creek Marsh, Skidaway Island, Georgia - 101404AT metaG (megahit assembly) | ecosystem: Environmental > Aquatic > Marine > Intertidal... | reverse complement strand
TACATACGAAGCCTCGTTGATATCGTTCGCATTTATCGAATGCGTGATATCCAATATCGGAGTGTTTTTCGATGCCAAGACACGTGCTTTAATACGTGCCGGATAGACTGAATCTGCCCCAAAGTCGGTGATTAATGCTAACAAGCCAGAGTAATTTTTGGAAACCGTTTAAATTTGAAAACGAAAATAAAACTTAGGACAGAATAACAACTACAAAGCACCTTTCATTTGACCGAAAAAATCATCCGTGTTGAAGAAATCAATCCATCGATTTTCTTCAGTACAAGCAAGAACTATCTGAAACTGTTTCGCAAACGGTTCCCCAAATTAAAACTTACCTCTAGAGGTGATGAGATAAAAGTAAGCGGGCCTTTGAGCGAAATCGAGGCATTTGAAGAGAAGTTAGCTATCGTTATCCGACAAATCAAACAGTATTCCAACACGACAGACGACGAGATTGCAGTTTTGCTTGAGACTGAGATAGAACCCACCAAAGACACCGGCGAGTACACATCCGAAGTACTGGTTCACGGCGTAAAAGGGAAGGTTATCAAGCCTCGTACTGAAAATCAGAAAGCACTGGTTCGAGCCGTTGAAAAAAACGACATCGTATTTGCAATCGGGCCTGCCGGGACGGGTAAGACCTACACCGGAGTAGCAATGGCCGTTCGAGCTTTGAAGAAAAAGGAAGTTCGGAAAATTATTCTGGCCAGACCGGCCGTGGAAGCCGGAGAAAGTCTAGGCTTTTTACCTGGGGACTTGAAAGAGAAAATCGACCCGTATTTAAGACCGTTATACGACGCCTTGTTGGACATGATTCCTGCAGATAAATATGCGAAGTACCTAGACAATGGAACGGTGGAGGTGATACCTCTGGCATTTATGAGAGGCCGAACATTAGATAACTGCTTTGTGATTTTGGATGAAGCACAGAATGCGACGGAAACTCAGTTGAAGATGTTCATGACGCGAATGGGGCCAAATGCCAAAATGATGATTACAGGTGATTTGAGTCAAATAGACCTTCCGAGGAATCAGCAATCTGGTTTGGGAGGCGCTGTGTGGATGTTGAAGAAAATCAAAGGGATTTCGGTGGTGTATTTAGACGTGATGGACGTGGTGAGACACAAACTTGTTAAGGAAATTATTAAAGCGTACGACTCTCATAAACCCACTGAAAAATAAGGGATTAGGACCTATTTAGATGCCTTCTAAATTATAAATTATGGGTATTTTCAATCTTCCGCGGTCCTAAACCGAATTATATTTGCCGCGTTTGAAAACACGCCATATTTAAGTCATTAAAAATTATTAAATGACTGAAAATGAGAGGTTTGAAAACAGTTGAGTAAGGATAGAAAAAGCAATAAAAAACAGATTTCATGTCAGGAAGTTTTTATAGTAATTCAACATTCTGGGCGATAGTCGTTTTGGCTATTGTGTTGTTGTTGATCGCTGCATTAATGGTGTGGGTGCTCAGACACATCACTTCGTTAATGCGAGAGCGTTCAGGTGAGCCTGTAGAGCCGAGTTTCTACGAGCGAAAAATCAAACCGGTAACAGCCGAGTGGAATCCTACCATTGTAACACTAATTGTGATTGGTGTTTTGGTTTTGTCACTTGGGGCTTACGGATTTGATTATGGTGTTACAGAGGTTGGAGTTCAGCAAGGTTACGAACCTGATCAGCCAATCAATTTCCCTCACGACAAGCACGCCGGTCAGATGGGGATCGACTGTCAGTACTGTCACTCTACAGCAGGGAAGTCGAAGAACGCTTCAATTCCATCAGCGAACACCTGTATGAACTGCCACAAAGGTGCGCAGCTCCGCGAAGACAATGGTGGTGAGCCATCACCTGAGTTGATGAAGTTATATGCCGCTGTTGGATTTGATCCGGAGACTTCGACATATGATCCAAATGCAGAAACCTACCCAATTAAATGGGTGCGCATTCACAACCTACCTGATTTGTCATACTTCAATCACTCTCAGCACGTAACAGTGGGTAAAGTTGAGTGTCAAGTATGTCACGGACCAATTGAAGAAATGGAGAAAGTTTACCAATACTCTTCTCTTCAAATGGGATGGTGTATAAATTGTCACCGTCAGCGAGGTATTGATGTGAAGAACAACAAGTACTACGAGGACGTACATAAAGAAATGAAGGACAAGGGCAAGCATTATGTTACCGTTGCTGAAAACGGCGGACTTGAGTGTTCAAAATGTCACTATTAATAATCATTCTCAAAGTTTATTGATACAATGAGTAAAGCAGAAAATAAATACTGGAGATGCATAGAAGAAGTAGAATCGAGCGCCGTTCTTGAAAATGGTCGCTCTGATGAGTTTGCCGACAAGCTTCCAATGGAAGAAATCTTGGGAGACTCAGAAGAACTGACTTCTAATCGCCGAGATTTCCTGAAATTTTTCGGATTTAGTGTAAGTGCTGTTGCTTTAGCCGCGTGTAATAAAACACCGGTTAAATATGTAATGCCTTATGTAGATAAGCCAGAGAATGTTACACCTGGTTTGCCTTTATACTACGCTACCAGCTGTGGTGCGTTTAACGAGGGTTTCCCTATCGTTGCTAAGGTTCGTGAAGGACGACCAATCAAACTGGATGGTAACAGCAAAAGCATGTTGAGTCAAGGAGCACTTTCTGCTCAAGGCCAAGCAAGCATTTTGTCGCTATACGATGTAAATCGTGTTGCCAATCCACGAATCAACGGTGAAGAAGTAGAAGATTGGGCCAAAGTAGATGCCGAAGTAACCAAAGCTTTGGGAGCGGCAACTGCTAAAGGTGTTCACATTGTTACTTCAAACGTGACTAGCCCGGTAATGCAATCGGCCATCGATACATTTAAGGCTAAATACAACGCAACACATACAATTTACGATGCTGAAGGATACGAGGGTATTCGAGGTGCGAACAAAGCAGATTTTGGAGTTGATATGATTCCAAACTACATGTTCGACAAGGCTGAAGTTATTGTAAGTTTTGATGCGGACTTCCTTGGAACATGGATTTCTCACGAGAGATACACTGCTGATTACAGTAAGAACCGTGTACCGAGTCCGGATAACCCAAAGATGAGTAAACACTACCAAGTAGAGAGTTTACTTTCTTTAACCGGTACAAACGCAGACATGCGCTATACCATCCCTGCATCTAAGCAAGGAATGTACCTCGTAAGCTTACACAATATGATTGCCTCTAAAGTTGGAGGTTCTAGCACACCAGGTGATAAAATTGAGCTAGCTGGAAACGGTTTGTCTCAGATTGCTGACGACTTGGTGGCTGCGAAAGGTAAGTCGCTTGTTGTATGCGGTAGCAACGATGTGAATTCACAACGCGTAGTTAACTCGATTAACAACATGTTGAATAGCTATGGTTCAACCATCGACATGACTAAGTCGATGAACGCATCCGGCTACGATAGCAAATCTTTTGACTCATTTGCGGCATCTGTTAAAGCAGGCAACGCAGGTGCAGTTGTTTTTGTAAATACAAACCCTGTTTACTCATACCACGATGGTGCGGCTCTTGCTGAAGCATTGAAGAAGACTACAGTTATCTCTACTTCAGTTGTTTTGGATGAAACAAGCCAGAACGCAGGAATGGTTGCTCCAGATAACCATTGGTTGGAATCTTGGAACATTTTCGAGCCAATGACTGGTCATTATGTGACCTCTCAACCTGTGATTTCGAAGGTATTCAATACCAGAAGCGCAATGGAGTCACTTCGAGCGTGGGCAGGAGAGAAAGTTGAAATGGGTGAAGATCAGGCTAGCCGTAAGTGGGTGACTGATTACATCAGCAATAACTTGGGAGTTGACAGTAACAAAGCATTGCACGAAGGTGTAATCGAAACTTCGTCAACTACCGGTGCTGGAGCTTATGCAGGTGACGCATCTTCTGCGGCGTCAGGAATTAACTCAAGCTATAAGGCGACCAACGGATTTGAGTTGGCGCTGTATAAAAAGGTTGGTATCCAAGATGGTACTGCTGCTTTAAACCCATGGTGTCACGAGTTGCCAGATCCGGTAACGAAGGTTACTTACGATAACTACGTTACAATTTCGCGTCACGATGCGGAGATGAACGAGTGGGAGCAAGGTGATATCATCAAAGTAACAGCAAACGGCGTTGAGGTTGAATTGCCATTGTTAATTCAACCAGGACAAGCCAGATCCGTTGTGGGTGTAGCCCTCGGTTACGGACGAAATGTGATTACTACACTACAGAACGACTTGATCGACCTAGGTAAGAATGTTTACCCAATGTCTAAAGGTGGTTCATTGGTTCAAAATGTCACACTAGAAAAAGTGGGTAGTGGATATGAGTTTGCACAAACTCAAACACACCACATGATTGAAGGACGTGACTACTTAAGAGAAGCAACTCTTGAGGAATACCAAAAAGATCCTAAAGTTCGCAACGAGCACAGTCATCACTTAGTGTCTTTGTGGGAAGAATACGATTACTCAAAAGGACATCACTGGGCAATGGCGATCGACATGAACGCATGTACCGGTTGTGGTTCTTGTGTAGTTAGTTGTTCATTGGAAAACAACGTACCGGTTGTAGGGCGTGACGAGGTAAGAAGACGTCGCGAAATGCACTGGTTGCGTATTGATAGATATTACTCTTTTGAAGTAGACGCAGATCAAACTGCATCTGTACGAGTTGGTCCTTCAAACGTTGACAAGACATTCTCAAAAGGTCAGTTCACTACTGAAGAGAACGATTTGGCAGGTCTTGACAAGAATTCAAAAGAAGATCAGGATTACGGTCACTACGACAGCGTAAAGGTTGTCCACCAACCTGTTATGTGTCAGCACTGTGATCACGCTCCTTGTGAAACGGTTTGTCCGGTATTGGCAACTACCCACAGTAGCGAAGGTCTTAACCAGATGACATACAACCGTTGTATCGGTACGAAGTATTGCGGTAACAACTGCCCATACAAAGTGCGTCGATTTAACTGGTTCCGTTACAACTTGAACGACAAGTTCGACTACCACTTCAACAATGAGTTGGGAAGAATGGTGTTGAACCCAGACGTAACCGTTCGTTCACGAGGTGTGATGGAGAAATGTAGCTTCTGTGTACAGAACATTCAGATGGCTAAATTGAATGCTAAGATTGAGAATAGAAAGATGGCAGACGGCGATGTGACAGTTGCTTGTGCGAAAGCTTGTCCTTCTAACGCAATCGTATTCGGAGATCGTAACGATCCAAATAGCCGAATTGCTCAGATGTTCAAGAACGAACGTTCTTACAAGATGCTTGAAGAGGTTGGAACTAAGCCTTCAGTGCTTTATCTAACCAAGATTAGAAATAGAAAAGAAGAAGTACAACACTCATAATAAAAGGTAGATTACAATGTACGAAGCTCAAATAAGACAACCTCTTGTCGAAGGGAATAAGACGATTGCTGATGTAAGTAACGACATCTGCCGTCCGATTGAGAACAAACCAACCAAGCTTTGGTGGTTAGGTTTTACAATTTCCTTCTTCTTCCTAATGATTATGGTTCTATCCTTAGGATGGACAACTTGGGAGGGTATTGGAACATGGGGAGTAAACAAAACCGTAATGTGGGGTTGGGATATCACCAACTTCGTATTCTGGGTTGGTATCGGTCACGCCGGTACGCTAATCTCCGCCATCCTTTTGCTTTTCCGTCAGAAATGGAGAATGTCCATTAACCGGAGTGCGGAGGCGATGACAATCTTTGCGGTACTATGTGCGGCTCAATTCCCACTGTTCCACATGGGACGTGTGTGGTTGGGTTACTGGCCTCTACCTTTGCCAAACGCATTTGGTTCGCTTTGGGTAAACTTCAACTCACCGCTTTTATGGGACGTGTTCGCGATTTCTACTTACCTATCGGTATCCCTACTATTCTGGTACCTAGGTTTGATTCCGGATATTGCAACGGTTCGTGATAGAGCTAAATCGAAAGCCACTAAGTTCTGGTACGGTTTCTTCTCAATGGGATGGAACGGATCTGCAAGAACTTGGCACAGATACGAGATTGTGGCCTTGATACTTGCGGGTGTTTCTACTCCTTTGGTACTTTCGGTACACACGATTGTATCCATGGACTTCGCGACTTCGGTAATACCCGGTTGGCACACGACCATTTTTCCACCATACTTCGTTGCCGGTGCGATTTTCTCCGGGTTCGGTATGGTACTGACACTCTTGATTATCGTTCGTAAGGTCTTAAACCTTGAAGAATACATTACCATTGGTCACTTAGAAGCCATGGCAAAAGTTGTCATGCTCACAGGGTCACTGGTTGGTGTGGCATACTTAACAGAATTCTTCATTGCGGCATACTCCGGAGTAGTTTATGAGCAATATGCTTTCTTAAACAGGGCGTTTGGTAAGTATTGGTGGGCATACTGGACAATGATGAGTTGTAACTTGCTTGCACCTCAGGTATTCTGGTTCAAGTGGTCTAGAACAACTCCGTGGTTCTTGTTCGTGATGTCGATCATCGTCAACATAGGTATGTGGTTCGAGCGATTTGTAATTATCGTTACATCCCTTCACCGTGATTACTTAACGTCTTCATGGGCGATGTATAGCGCTACAATCACTGAGGTTGGAATCTTCCTTGGAACAATGGGACTGTTCTTTACATGTTTCTTCTTGTTCAGTAAATTCTTGCCGGTTGTGAATATGGCCGAGGTGAAAAGTATTATTAAAAGTAGAGAGTAATTTGATTTTAAATCCTTCAGGATGTTAGATAAACAATTAATATTAGGCGTATACGATGATGGGGATAAACTCCTTTCATCGGTAAGTAAGCTTCGCAAAAAAGGTGTTGAGGTCTTTGATTGCTACACTCCTTATCCGGTACACCACTTGGATACAGAGTTGGGGATCAAACGTTCTAACCTAACTGTAGGAGCATTCCTTTGTGGTATGATGGGATTCTTCAGTGGGTTGCTGCTGCAATTCTACATGATGACGAATCACTTGAATACCTTCAAGAGCTGGCCAATGATGATTGGTGGTAAGCCTCAGGACTACACCATGATTCCTAGTATGGTTCCGGTGATATTCGAGCTCACCATCCTATTTACAGCCTTCGGTATTGGTATACTGTTCTTTGCAAAGAGTAGAATGATTCACGGTAAGATAGCTGAGATTGTTGATCCACGTCAGACAGACGATCTTATGTTCTTAGCGATTGAGCCAAGTGAAGTAGGAGATAGCATTTCGCGTGCAGACTTAAACAGTTTTTTCAACGAGAGTGGTGCGATTGAAGTTCGAGATTACGATGGGGGCAATTCTACCTCAACTGCTACAGTAGCTCTAGTAGAGAAGGCAGCCCTTGAGACAGTTGTTGAAGAAGCTACCGAGACGATATCTGATGAAGCTCGTACGGAGAAAATCGACATGATTAAGTCGGTTATTGGTGAAGCAACTGTAGAGAACAAAGATGATCTGAAGAAAATCAGCGGTGTAGGACCGGTATATGAAGAGAAATTGAACTCTCTTGGAATCTACACGTTCGAACAAGTTTCTAAACTAACACCTGAATCAATCCAAGCGATTGAAGAATTGACAAAATACTTCCCAGGTCGTATTGAGCGGGAAGACTGGATGTCTCAGGCTAAAAAATTAATGGAAGGCTAGTATGAAGATGACATTGAAATCAATGAATAAGTTCAACATTGCCATCATCTTGGGAGCAACTGCATTGGCAGGTTGTTCTGCAGGAGGGAACAACACCGGTATCGAATATGCACCGAACATGTATGTTTCGGAAGCATATGAACCATACCGTCAGGTTGAAGAAATGAAATACAACCCAAAGGGTATGACAATGCGACTTCCTGTAGCCGGAACGGTAGCACGAGGACAAATGTCATATACCGAGTACTCTGAAGGTTATGAGGCATCAGCTGTTTGGGCAAATCCAATTGCTCCTACTGAAGCCAATGTAACTGAAGGTGGACGTTTGTACAATATCTACTGCCAGCATTGCCACGGTAAAACGGGTAAAAACAATGGTGGCGTTATCAAAAGCGGTAAATATCCACCTCCACCATGGTCGGGTTATGACGACAACTACATCAAGGAGCTTCCAGATGGTAAAGCATTCCACTCCATCACCTACGGTAAAGGAAACATGGGTTCGCATGCTTCTGTTCTTTCGCCTGAAGAACGATGGAAAGTTGTTCACTATGTACGTCAGCTAAGCTTAGGTGAAGCATTCATCTATGCACCAGAAAGGTCAGTAATGCCTGAGACTTCAACCGACACTGCACAGTTGGAAGAAGTTGTTGAGGTTGTTGAAGAAAATGAGATTCATTAATCAGTAGAAGAAAAGAAATGGGACACCATCTAATAACTGAGGTTAAAGACGAAAAATTTGAATTCACCGGACGGATGAAAGCCGTTCTGGGGTCGGTATTTGTCATCGGTTTAATTCTGACATTCATTGGAATTGGCCAGATTAAAACAGACGACCATGGTGAGGCAGCACCTACTGAAGAAGCTGCGGAACACTCTTCTGTTGAATCAGACATTCCTGTACATGCGGTAAGCATACAAGACGGACACGGTGAACATGCTGAAGAGGCTCACGGTGAAGAAGCACATGGGGAAGATGCTCATGCCGAAGAGTCACATGCAGACGCTCATGGTGACGAACACCATGCTGAAGAAGGTCATACTGGTGGTCATGCAGATGCGCACCACGGTGGTTGGCTTACACGCTTATGGGCTAACTTACTATTGAACTCATACTACTTCTTGCTTTTCGCAGTTGCTGCAGTATTCTTTATTGCAGTTAACTATGCTGCAAATGCAGGATGGGCAACGTTGATAAAACGAGTAATCGAATCTGTGAGTTCTTGGTTGCCAATTGGAATTCTGTCTATGTTGGCGGTATTATTCTTTGGTAAAGATCACTTGTATCACTGGATTGAATACATGGATCAGCAGTTGAACCCTGGCGATGCTGGATACGACAAGATTTTAGCGAGCAAAGACTGGTTCTTGAACAAAGGATGGTTCTTGGTTGGAGTTCCTCTAATCATGATTATCTGGTTCACGTTTAGAACCGTATTGGTGCGTTTGTCGCACAAAGAGGACGAGCAAGGTGGATTGAGCTTCTTTAAGAAGTCGATTACTTACTCTGCTGCTTTCTTGGTTGTGTTTGCATTCAGCTTCTCAATGTTTAGCTGGTTGGTAATGATGAGTTTAGATCCACACTGGTTTAGTACAATTTACTCCGTATACAACTTTGCGATAGCATTTGTTACTGGTCTAACGGTGATTTGCTTCTTCGTGCTTTACTTGAAATCTAAAGGTTACATGGAAATCGTTTCTGATGAGGTAATTCACGATTTGGGTAAATTCATGTTCGCTTTTAGTATTTTCTGGGCTTACATCTGGTTAGCACAGTTCCTATTGATTTGGTATGCGAATATCTCGGAAGAAGGTATTTATTACACAGCTCGATTGACTCCACACTTCAAACCGATGTTTAGAATCAACTTGGTGATGAACTTCTTCTTGCCATTCTTGATTTTGATGATGCGTAATGCAAAACGTCATCCAAAGGTATTATTGGTTGCAGGCACAATCATTTTGGCTGGTCACTGGCTAGATTTATTCTTAATGATCATGCCAGGTACGGTAGGAGAGGCTGCTGAGATTGGAGTACTTGAGATTGGAATGACTATGGCATTTGCCGGTTTCTTCATCTTCTGGGTACTAAACAACCTGTCTAAGAAGAACCTTTACGCTAAGAACCACCCTTACCTACTTGAATCTGCCAACCACGATGTTGGGGTTTAATTGGGATTAAGATATTTTCAAAAGGCCAGCTTTGCTGGCCTTTTTTTGTGCGAGTTGATAAGGGCAGTTGGCTTTTGGCTATTAGCCGTTGGCAAAACAATGCGAGAGTGATTGAATCTGAGAATGTGGATTTAAATATGACCGTCATTCTGAAGGAGAGACCGTAGGGAATGACTGAAGAATCTTCCAATAATTAACGCTGTCAATTCGTAAGATTCTTCGCTCCCTCCTGTCACCAGCCTGTCGGCAGACAGGTCAGTCGCTCAGAATGACGTCTCAGGAAATTGTGCAACCTCCACCTCTAATTCCTAATTCTCAATTTTCCATTTTCCATTTTCAACTTTAAACCTTGCTCTTTCCACTTTCAATTTTCAATTCCCCTTTCCCTGCCTATCTTTGGGCGCTTAGTCAGAAAACCACATGTTATCAGCGTCAAATATTTCTCTTCGATTCGGTAAACGCGTATTGTTCGACGAGGTAAATGTCAAGTTTACTGAGGGTAATTGTTACGGTATCATCGGAGCAAATGGAGCCGGTAAATCTACTTTTTTAAAGATCCTTTCGGGCGAGATTGAGCCAACCACAGGTGACGTATCTATATCTCCTGGAATGCGGATGGCTGTTTTGAAACAGGATCACTTTGAGTTCGATGATTTCCAAGTACTCGATACAGTTATCATGGGGCACAAAGATCTCTATGAGATCATGAAGGAGAAGGAGGCAATATATGCCAAACCGGATTTCAGCGATGAAGACGGTATTAAAGCCTCTGAACTGGAAGAGAAGTTTGGTGAGATGAACGGTTGGATGGCAGAAAGTGAGGCAGGAGAGATGCTTAACGCACTTGGTGTTGCGGAAGAATTCCATTACAGCAAAATGGAAGACATAAGCAACAACCTCAAAGTTCGTGTCCTTTTGGCTCAAGCATTATTTGGGAATCCGGACATCCTTCTTTTGGATGAGCCAACAAACGATTTGGATGTAGAAACCATTTCGTGGTTGGAAGACTTTCTAGCAGAATCAAAAAACATCGTTATAGTCGTATCGCACGACCGACACTTTCTGGATGCTGTATGTACGCACACGGCAGATATTGACTTCAAAAAGATAAAAGTATATGCCGGAAGTTATACGTTTTGGTATGAGTCGAGTCAGCTCGCATTAAGACAACAACAACAAGCCAACAAGAAGGCAGAAGACCGTAAGAAGGAGTTACAAGCCTTTATAGAACGATTTAGCGCTAACGTTAAGAAATCTAAACAGGCAACTTCTCGAAAGAAAATGTTGGAGAAACTGAACGTAGAAGATATCCAACCGTCAAGCCGACGTTATCCGGCAATTATATTTGACCAGGAGCGTGAGGCAGGCGACCAGATTGTAAACGTAAAAGATCTTTCACTTAAAGGCTATTTCCAAGACGTATCATTTAGCGCTTATAAAGGTGAAAAGATTGCAGTAATATCTCGGAACAGTTTGGCCGTAACCAACTTCTATCGAGTGCTTAACGAGGAAATTAAACCGGATTCCGGTGAAGTTGAATGGGGAATTACAATTCAGAAAGCCTATTTGCCAAACGAAAACGATGAATACTTCACTGCCGACCTAAACCTAGTAGATTGGTTAAGACAATATTCCGAAGAAAAAGATGAGACCTTCATTCGTGGATTCTTGGGTAAAATGTTGTTCAGTGGGGAAGAGGTGTTTAAGAAGAGCAATGTGTTGAGTGGAGGGGAGAAAGTACGTTGTATGATTTCTCGATTGATGCTTGCGCATCCGAACTTACTTATCTTGGATGAACCTACGAATCACTTGGATTTGGAATCCATTACGGCATTTAACGAAGGCCTGACTACTTACAAAGGTTCTGTCCTGTTTACGTCTCATGACCACACGTTTACTCAGTCGATAGCGGACAGAATAATTGAATTAACACCATCCGGCATTATTGATAAAAAGACCGACTTCGATACATACATCGAGGATCCGGAGATCAAGGAACGCCGCGAAAAAATGTACAATGCATAAAATCTTAAAAATGAATAAAACACAATTCTTTGTATCGCTGATAGCAGCAGTGACCATTAGCGCATGTAACAGTTCATCATCTTCGTCTAACGAAGAAGTCGAATTGATTGATCAGATTGACAGCGTGTCGTATGCTTTAGGTTTGCTTACCAGTGAGAATTATAACACTCAGATTGGTGGAGATCTCGATGCTAACTTGATTGCTGAGGGAATAAAAGACAACTATGTAGGAGGTGACACAAATGCACAACCAATGATTCCATTGGAAGAGGCTGAGTTTATTATCCAGAAATACGCGTTCGAAAAAACACAGGCAAAATCTCAAGGGAATCTGGACGAAGGTTTGGCATACCTAGAAGCAAACAAAACCAAAGAAGGTGTAGTAACTCTTCCAAGCGGCTTACAATACAAAGTGGTTAAAGAAGGTGAAGGACCTCAACCAAGTATTGACGATAAAGTAGTTTGTCATTATACCGGAACTTTTATCGATGGTAAGGTGTTTGATAGTTCGGTAGAACGCGGAGAGCCAGCCACCTTCCAAGTTAAAGGAGTAATCAAAGGTTGGCAAGAAGCTATTCCGATGATGAAAGTAGGATCTAAATGGGAACTTTACATACCACCAAGCTTGGCTTATGGGGCTAAAGAAAATCCAGGGATGCCTGCCAACTCTACACTGGTATTTGAAGTTGAACTGTTAGACATCGTAAAAGAATAGTCTGGCTCAATAGTTGCAACCTAGAAAGAAATTCAATTCATGAAAAAGACACTAATTATATTATCGCTCGTGTTCGTCGGTTTGACGTCCATGAAGCTCATCTCAAACACAAATATGCAAGGACAAACAGATCAAGAAGCTCTATCGTATGCGCTAGGCGTGAGTATTGGAGACAATCTAAAGAACTCAGGTTTTAGTGGAGTAGAGTCAGAATCGTTCGTGAAAGGACTTAAAGCTGGACTCACCGGTGAAGCGACCAAAGAACAACTCGACCAAGCTACAGCTACTATTCAAGCTGCATTACAAGAGATTGAAAAAGAAAAAGCTAAGGTAATGGCCAAAGAAGGTCAGGATTTCTTGGCTGAGAATGCCAAGAAGGATGGCGTAGTTGTATTGCCTAGCGGACTTCAATACAAAATTATCAAAGCCGGTTCCGGACCAAAAGCAGTAGACGGAGATCAAGTAACTACGCACTATACTGGAAAGTTTGTTGACGGGAAAGTATTTGATAGCTCCGTAGAGCGCGGTCAGCCTGCAACATTTGGTGTAAACCAGGTTATTAAAGGATGGACAGAGGCGTTGAAACTTATGCCAGAAGGTTCTAAGTGGATGTTATACATCCCTTATGATTTAGCTTATGGTGCTCAAGGTCGTCCACCTCAAATTCCTCAATACTCTACATTGGTGTTCGAAATCGAACTGATCGATGTGGTAGGGAAATAAACTCAGAAATATAGAACAAGATTTAAAGCGCTCCATTGGGGTGCTTTTTTTTGTGTTTAGATTATTGGTTTGTGGTGAAGGAGCAGGATTCATGAAAAACTAGAGTGAGTACAATAAATGAATAAGAATCGTTGCCGTTCAATTATTCCAACGGATATATAGGATATCTTTTATATTAGTGAAGCAGAGGTAACCTTGAGAAGAAAAGTAAACTTGTGGGAGTAACTAGTTCATGTTTGTTTCGAATAAATGGATTCAATTATTTGATATAGTATATTTCTTACTTTGATATTGTCGTCCATAATGAGTGGTGAACTGGAATGTGCAGTCCATGTTAACCAATATCATCAAAGCCTATAGATACTTAAGCAAAACAAAAAGAACAATCCAAAAGAAGAGAAAACGCTACTATCAGTGTTTCGAAGTAATACGCAAAGAAAGAGCCTCAAACCTATGGGTTTAGTATTTATTGTAGTCGGATTGTCCTACGTCGTGATGGTATTCGCCTTTGGCTTTGAGT
>Ga0181568_10003652_pt1 | contig 13814 bp, 10 predicted proteins | sample 101ome_20_FD_133758 | JGI IMG/M metagenome (GOLD analysis project Ga0181568, IMG submission 133758) | Coastal salt marsh microbial communities from the Groves Creek Marsh, Skidaway Island, Georgia - 101404AT metaG (megahit assembly) | ecosystem: Environmental > Aquatic > Marine > Intertidal... | reverse complement strand
TTGGTGGGGTAATAGACCGCGAGTCCTGTATTTCCCATCATCGAACCAAGAGAAGACCCGCGAGCCGCATCTTCAATTTGATTAATGCTAATTACTTGCTCATTTGTTTCCTCGTCGATGACCGTACTTAACCAACTGGTCGATTCAGTCGTTCCTGAGGCGTTTCCGCGTGCAACCGCCTTTGCAAGTTCCCTTCTTATGTTGGTTTGGCGTTCCCATGAGTGGGTGTAATCCATCGATTTGGGTAAAACAGTTGCTAACTGAGAACCCATAGCTGAACCTAAGGCAATCGATTCTGATATTCGATCAACCTTTAAGTTGGCAATGGAAAAACGATCACTTCCATCAGGCCTATGAAGTAAAGCATATTGGGTTGTGTTTTTGGCAATCTTTTCAGCAATTTGCAGAGGCATCTCATTGTTTGAGAAATATTCGGAGGAGGTTGTTGCTACAGTAGAAGCAATTAAAAAACCATTCGATGCAGCTTTTAAGGCGTCATAAAGTAAGTCTTCTCGTTCATTGAACTCGGGAGAACTCATTAATCCATTAATAATTGAACCAACTAAACTGGGCTTAAGTGAACCCTCGTTAAGCAGGAAATCACCGGCGACTTCGTCGGCACCTGTTAGCAAATCAAGATCATTTATAGAAGGGGAGTCTAAATTTTCCTCCGTATATTTGCTGAAGACTCCTTGGGTAATCCCAACGACAAATTGTTGAATCAAGTCGGTGCTCTCAGGTTCGTAATTACCATCGTTAGCGGAGTCATTTCCTAGAATATAAATTCCAATGTTGGTATCGAGTGGTGTTCCCAAAAAATTCTCGGGCGAAGCGATCAATGAAACAATGTTGCTAGCAAACGATTTGGTGGCGAACGGTAATTCGTTAAGCCTATTAGCTTCAGTGTAGGATTCTACAAAAACTTGAGAGATTGATTTGATCCAGGAAGGCCCTGAATCACCCCATTCGCTAATGTTGGGAATAATATTCGTGAGGAGAGTTTTGGATAATTTCTCTGGATCCACATCCGATTTAGAAATGGATACAACTAATAAAGATTTTAGGGCTGAAATGAAAGCGCCATTAGATAGGGAAAGTCTGTTTTTTTGTGTAACCAGTGATTGTAAGTCCTCTTCAAAATGATCGATGTCTATGTCTCCTTCATTCGCAAATTCGATCAATTTACTCTCGAAGCTCTGGCTGGTTGGGATAGGGGGGGCAAATGAAGCTTCGAAGGTGGAGGAAATTTTAGGGTTTTCTCCTAAAAAGGGTTCAGCTTCCAATGTCAGCCCGTTAATGGGTTCACTGAGGTTTGAACGTCTCTGTTTAACCGATTGATTCGCGTTTATCTGGTTTAGTTCACTTGAGCTGAGGAGTATAAGACTTTGAAGAACATCCACTGTAGCCCAGGCACGAGGAATTATGAAAAAAAGAAAAATTGCTAAGAGGAAGCAGATGGGATGGTTCAACATAAGTCACCAAATTTAAAAAAGAAAAAGCATAAAATCAAAGTTATTTTACAAGACTTTGTCGCAAGTAAATATATTTGAGCGCAGTACCGTAAAAAAAGGATACAATTGCCATGGTTGCAGGGGTTCGACTTGGGAAATCAATAACAAAATAAACGAACAAAATCGAAACAATGACTAAGAAAATACGGCTTAAGGAGGAATTTGTTCTAATCTTCGATTTGCTGAAAAGTATTAGCCAAGGCGTCATGAGAGCAAAAAATCCGATTAGACCAAACTCTAAAAAAAACTCCAATATATCGTTGTGCACATGAGCCACTAAAGGAACATACTTTTCATGAGCATTTTCAAGTCCAACTCTCCTTTGTTCCCGTACGATCTTGGACTGGTAAATTGGATTACTTGGAGTGTACGCACCATATCCATAACCAAACCAAATATTCCCATGTATTTGACGAATCGCATCTTTCCACAAATGCACCCGCAAAGGCAGATTACCTTGTTTGTAAGATTTAGCCTGATTAATTGTATTAGTTTTCATCTCTTTGGTTACATTACTAAATGCAAAAAAAGAAAATATAGATGCAAAGCTAATAACAAAAAAAATAATATATAGAGATTTATTTTTAAATTTATTAAAATATAAATTTATCAGAAAAAATGAAATAAAAAACAAAATAATCAAAAAAGATCCTGATCTTGATCCTGAATAAAATATTGTAAAAACAGATATAAAAACAGAAATTAGATATAGTAAGAATATGGGAGAACGGAGTAATAAATGACCGCTTCTTTTGATGTATTCATATGTTATAAAAATGCCACTAAAGATTCCAACTAAAGCAAAGCAAGACCAGTGGTTTTTGTATGAAAAAGTTGAAAAATAGTATCTCGGTTCAGGTGCATTCCAAACACCCAAGATTTCTATGAAATCATCATTCCATCTCTGCGTGTATTTTTGATAAATGCCAACTACAGCTAATATTATTGTATTGATGAATAAGAATTGAAATACTTTTCTGCATTGCTCTCTTGTCTGAATGCTATTGTAAATAAATATGCACAAGAAGAAATTTAATATAAAGAAAAACAATCTTTGAAAATAATCACTATCCGCGATAAACAATGAGGGGGAAAAATTGGATTTAATCAAAATTCTTTGTTCACATTCATTAAAAAACTTGACTATTTTATCACTATCTTTGTTTCCATATTTATCAATGTAAATATTTTTGTAGTGAAAAAAAAGAGCGATAGCCTCTCTTGGATTCGTTTCACTTTCTTTTAATACATGAGAGATATTATCCGCAAGTACTTTTGACTTTTTAACATTATCTGATTCAATTAATAAGTTATTAAATTCAAGGTATTCAAGATCCTCCTTATTTAAATTTCTGAATGTAGGGTTAAAATATGAAAATATGTTTAATAAAATCGTTGTAATAACGAAAAAGTAAAGAATCGAATTAAATCTTGAGAAGTTATCTCTTAACGAAAAATAAAATATAAAAATACCTAGTAATAAAAAAAATACAGAACCTATTCCCGTGGCCAAACCCGCTTTGTACCAAGGATATAGAGTAATGTATATTAATAAAAGTGTTAGAGAATTATTCACCCCTTGATTATTCATTCATTTCATTGATTAAGTTGACATATCATAATGTAAAATTCTATAAAAAAATATGTTTAGGTATTCTTTTCTACTATGTCTCATGCAGATAAGTTATCTGTATGTTCAGGGACTCGTTGATGGAGATTGGGGAAAACTTGATGCGAGTGCCACTTTAAAGGTTGCTTATGACTCGAGAGTTTTTGGCATGCCAAGTAATGAATTCAAAGCGATCAAGGAAAGCGGAGGTGGTGGAGGGGTCGACACAAGTAGATTGGAAAGTGAAGATGATATTATTGTAACTTTCTCTCCCGCCTTACATTTTTCTAACAAACTTGGTTTGTTTAAACTCTCCGGATCCGCAGGCGTGCAAATTTCCCAGTACCTACTTAACTCTGAAATGAGCAATATTGTTCCCACAACTTCTTTAACAGTAGATTTTGATGACACATTAGCTCTCAAGAAAAGGATCTCCAATAATGCCAAGATCAGATTTGATTCTACTTTCGATATCGGTCAACAAATTGGTGCAAGTGTTTTGGAGCAGGACCTTGTATCTTACACCTACATCTCAACTGGATTGAATGTACGCTACAATCATAGCCCTAAATTTGGTGTTGGTGGAGGAACATCTTACTCCTATCGATTTTATCAATCTGCTAACACAGACAACAAACCTAATCTTGATTTTTCAACTCTACCATTAAGTTTTAGTGCATTTTATATTCACTCTGAGAAACTAGATTTTTTTACAAATTATACCTTTTCTCGTTCCCGAGCACATGACGCCACCCAAGAAAACCTTACAGATGCGATCAATCACTCAATTAATATTGGAGCCGATGGGACTTACTCATCGAAACTCAGTGGCAAGCTAGCTGTAGGATATAGTTTGGTTGATTATGATATGTCCTCTCAAACAAACCAAGATAACTTAATTACCTCAGTGAGTTTAAGCTGGAAGCATAATTCAAAAACATCATCTAATTATTCTGTTAACCGTGCATTTTCCCCTACCGCACAGGGATTTTCTACTTTTACTACCTCGCTAAGAGCCGGTTTGACTCATCGTTTTACTGATACATTAAGAGGTGGTTCCTACCTGAGCTATGGATTTAGTGAGTATACATATCCTCAACCACCCAATGATGATCTTAATCAGGGTAAGATAGATTCTTCAACTATGACCACATATGGGATGGGACTAAATGTTTCCAAGAAATTATCTAAGATGTTCTCTTCATCGGGTGGATACGATTTTTCACTAATGGATAAAGGAACAGATGTTGGCACTTATGGCAGGCACTTGTTGCATGCATCCATAATTGGTAGGTTCTGATTGCTCAAAATGAAAAAATTTATTTTTGTATGTTTTCTTTTGTTAATCTCCAATTTGCGTTTAATGGCTCAAGGTGCGTATTTTGACGCTTCTGTTCTAAAGGACACTACCGGATACAAGCTTCGACCTGGAGATAGAATAAAACTCATGATACAAGGAGAGAAAGACTGCTCGACTGAATTAACTTTATCCAATGATGGAACCGTTGCTCTTCCTTTGGCCGGCGATGTAAGGTTGGTTGGCAGAAATAAAAAAGAAGCCCAACAAGCGATCGAAAAGGAATATATCAAATCATTAATTTTTGCCCGCCCTAAAGCATACATCAATATTATTCAGTATTCAGAGCGTGTTGTCTTTCTGACTGGGTCGGTTAATCGTAAGGGTCCATATAATTTTCCTCCCGAGGTTGAAGCAATGAATATAGTTGAAGTAATTGCTCGTGCTGGTGGGTTTTCTGATATTGCTAAAAAGAATCGTGTTTTTGTAACTCGGACCTTTTTTGATGAAAAGGGCAGTCCAAGTAATACCAAGACATATGAAGTAGATGTAGAAGCTTTAAGTTCAGGGCTTCTTCTCGGAAACTCTGCAAAAAGGTTTTGGATTTATCCGGGGGATAGAATTGATGTTCCAGAAAGGCTTCTGTGATGGACGAAAACTTCGACAACTCTGCCGCGAGTCCTAACCCTGCTCAAGCAAAAGGCAAAATAAAAGGGCTTGGGGACTTCATCCTTATTTTACGGGACCGCTGGCTTATTGCAGTTACTCTTTCTCTTCCTGTAGCACTTGCCTTTATTTATATTAAATCCCAAGGAGTGGAACTTTATCGCTCAAGTGCTTCTTTTCGCTTAATTCCTCCTCCTGCGATTTTAAACCTTCAAAAGGTCGATAGGGATCAACATGTTCAAGGTTTGGTTGCAAAGCATCTAGACGGCTTGAATAGCCAAGACTTGAGACTCAATGTTATTCAAAAAATAAAAGATACCTCTGAGTTAAAATCTGAATTATTAAGTCCCTATTTAAAAGATGGTATTTCAATTGATGTTAGTGCTTGTATATCGTATTCGATTTCAGTGTCTCCTCCTTCGGAAGGGCGCCCTAGGTTTACAATTTCCTCTACAGCACGCACTGGTAGAGGCGCACAAATTATAGCAGATGTTGTCCAATCTGAGTATGAAAAACTCCACAAAAGCCAGAAAAGTACTCAAGTTGAAAATGTTAGAAATGTCCTCCAACTCTTACTTGATAAGAGTATGCAGGAAGAAGAGCGAATAACCAATGAGCAATCTAATTTTAAAAAGAAGTACGATTTACCTTTTCTGGAGGATGAAAAACAGGACACTGCAGCAAGAAAAAGTCAGTATCAGGCTGAAATAACTCGTTCTAAACTAGAACAAATCAAGATAAATTCTCTATTGCGTCAGATACTTCAAATTCAAGTCAGGATAGGCTCCCAAAAAGAATCTACCCGATCGGAGGATGTGGATGAAGATATTGCTGTAATTAAGGAGTTTTTTGAGATTGATGCAATTGAAAGCTACGGAGCAATTCCTGAGCTTAGGAAAAAGCTTTTCGACTTGGAAAGCCAGCGAAGAGATTTTCAGGAAACTGGAGCTGGGTATTTGGAAAAACACCCAAAAATGATTGAAAACGCCAGACAAGTCCAACTTGTAAAAATCGAGTTGAACAAAGAGGTGAAGTCGGCAATCGAGGATTTACGCGACAAACATATTCAGCTTTCTGCACAAGAGAAAGAGTTTGCATCGGCAATGTCTAAAGTGCAGGAGGAATCTAGAAAATTAAGTGAAATCGAGGAAAAGCTAAAAAATCTCGATCGGCAACTAGCTGTAGTTACAAAAACCACCGACCAAATTCACAATCGTTTAAATGATGTAAGAATTGAACAAGCCCTACCAAGCGAACAAGAAGAGCCTCTAAATAAGGAGCAATTTGCAAGTTTGCCTGGTGCCCCGTTCACGCCAGACAGAAATAAGATTCAAAGAGATGGCATTATGTTAGGAATGGCTATATTTGTATTGGTGCCGTTTTTATTAGAGTTTATTGATAACCGAGTTAAGTCCCCTTGGGACATTGAAGTTTTTATTGGTCGAGACTTGATTGCCGGTATTCCCAAGATCTCTGAAGTAGAAGAAAAGCAAAGACCTTTAATCGTGGGAAATGATTTAGATGATGGATTAACCGAGTCATTTCGTAGCATGTTTAGTAGAATCCAAATGAATTCTCTAAATGATTACCCTAAAACTATTTTAGTCACATCTGCAATACCCAGTGAAGGCAAAAGCTTAATTTCAGCTAATCTTGCTTACAGTTGTGCAAATCATGGAAAAAAGACGATCCTAATTGATTTTGATTTAAGACGACCCGGTATTCATAAATTTTGCAATATCGGCAACGAAAATGGGTTACTATCTTTAATCAATTCGGAACAATCAAACCTAGATGGTTTAAAAGAATTGGCATTAAAATATGTTGTGCAGATCCACCCTAATCTTTTCGTGCTTCCATCAGGTGGGAGAACTCGAGCAGCAACCGAACTCCTTGAAAGTAACGGATTTGATCGTATCCACAAAGTGCTTAGGAGCATTGCAGATGTTATTATTATTGATAGCCCTCCATTGGGACTTTTCCCAGATTCCCTGGCAATGGCTAGAAAAGTTGAGGAAGTGCTTTTTGTGACGCGTTATGGAAAAGTTTCGCGAAAAGTTGTCAAGAGTTTACTTGAAAGCTTGGATGAGACTGGGGCAAAAATTCTTGGTGTTGTATTGAACGATCTTCCGCAAAAGAAAACCCCAGGTTATTACTACTCTGGATATTATGGTTACGGGTATTTCAGATACAAATATTACAATAAATATTACGGTAGGGATAGTACCGAGGATAATGTGATTACTCAAACTGAGAAGAAGGAGCATACTGCATAGAAAGCTTATCAGTCTAAATTTTTATAATGAACCAGACCATTAAAACACTCGTTGTTAGTACCCGTGGCATAAGAATAAAAGGTGATGATACGAGTAATGGAATTGCCGCAGTTATTGATGCCAAGTCGAATGAAATGTGTAAGAATGGATGGAAATTATTTTCCATCACTCCCTCCCTGACGAGTGAAGGTGCCTTAATTAAGGTTTTACTAACTTTTGTTAAGTAAGGAGGATTAACTTAATAAGAAATATCGATTAACTTGTTGTTCTTCAATTTTAATTCAACCCGTTGGTGATCATATCTGTACTCAATCATAACCCAATTTGCGTTATTTGTATTTAATTTGGCTAATATTTTATAGTCATAACCTAAATTTTTTGTAATTTCTGCTAGTGATTGCCCAATTTCTAAAGTATACAAGTCTTGCTTAGAATTCATATTTTTTGAAGAAAAATCAAAACTTTGATTGATAGCCATTTCGTTGGCGAATTGTGTGTTAGGATCCCAACTTTTACAGCTTGTTAATATTAAAATCTTGAAGAAAATAATATAACCACAATTATTTATCATGATCTTATTTTGTAGAATTTTTTTAAAAAATTCCAAGAAATAATGAAAACAAACCAAAATAAACCTTCCCTTCATTCAGATGATTTTTTGGTAATACGATTAATTCCTAATGTATTTACTACCATTGGGATGTGCGTCGGGCTAACTGGCATAAGGTACGCCGTTGAATCAGATTGGAAGTCAGCAGTAACCTGCGTTTTAATTGCAGCGTTTTTCGACCTTATAGACGGGTTAACTGCAAGAATTTTAAAAGCTACATCAAAAATGGGGCAGGAGTTAGATAGTCTGTCGGATGCAGTAAGTTTTGGTGTGACCCCTACAGTAATCCTTTATCTATGGACTCTATCTCTAAATAATTTAGAATCAGAATATGTAGTGGGATGGTATTGGATTCCATTCATTTTTTACACTTCTTGCTGTGTTCTGCGTTTGGCAAGATTCAATATCAATAACAAAGATTCCAATGAAATATTGAAGAAGCACATCAGTTATTTCGTGGGGGTGCCTTCTCCAGCGGGTGCAATTATTCTCCTTGCACCAGTAATTATTGTAATAAATTTTAATAGGTTTGGCATAAGTGGTGTTGAATACATGCATCCTTCCTATGTATGCATTTGGGTTATGATAGTCAGTCTATTAATGGTATCTAGAATACCCACCCTATCTCTTAAAAGTATTAAATATAAAATCTCTTATAAAAAAGTAACTTTTGTACTAATAGGAGTAATTCTTTTGGCCGCAATTATCATTCGGGAGCAATGGGTTTCTCTTGCAATTTTGATATTTGTATACTTGGCATCGATTCCTGTTTATGCCTGTTACCTTTTCAAAAAGAAATAATCAAAATTATTTTTTCAAAACTGCTGTTAATGAATAAGCTCTTTGTTGAGTAGATTTAGGTAAATCCTTAAATTGTGGATTTGAAATATACTCCGAAAGTTGCACACAATATGTAGTCGAATTCTGCTTGCTATGGTCACTTGCTATTAAGTCCAAGTAGCCATTTATAAGTTGCATAAAAATTTCGCCTCTTGCATTCATAGAGAAGGCAATTTCAAGAAGGGTAACTTTCTTAGTGAGTTCTTCAGGTTCGTCCAGCAACTGAGACATTTGCCAATATACATCAAAGGAATGATCATCATCTCTCATGATACGCTCAAGAAAGTGAATAGCAGAAAATTTATCCCCCTGTGTCTTTTTTATTAGAAAACCGGTGTATAAAGATTCGTAGGATCTAGGCTTTTTGATCAGAGCTTTATTATTATAAGATTCGGCTTCTTCTATTCGTCCCTCAGTGAGATAATGATTCGCTAAAAAATTTAGGAGTTCTGGTTGATCACCATTTTTAGAGAGGTAGGTATTAATTAAGCTAATTGCTGCTGTGGCACAACCTTGATCAATCAAAATTTCAGCTCTTAATAATGTAGCAGAAAAGTGATCAGGATTAATATCGATAGCCCTATCTAAGTAGTAAGCCGGATCTATGCTAAAGCACATTAATCTAATTCTTTGCTTTGTTTGACTTGGCTTTTCCTAAATGGATGGCTTTCTTTGCTTTCATGATTTCTTTAAGTGCTTTTTGATTCATGAGTAGAACAGCTAGTTGGTAGTGTGCATCAGCGAAATCTGGATTGATTTTGATCGATTTTTGCAATGAATCAAATGCTTTGGTAAAATATTCTTGTTCGGCTAGCAATAGGCCTAACCTGTAGTGCGATTTGTAACTGTCCGGATTGATGCGAATCGCTTCTCGAAAATGTTTTACTGCTCTCTCTATTTCAGGGCGTATAACAAGAGTACCATCCTTATTCATCCGCTGCCCTTTTGAAAGAAGTTTACCAAGAAAATAATGACACTCGTCAAAATCCTCTTTAATTTCTAAAGCTGTCTCAAAATTTCTTTCGGCCAATTCATATTCTGCGGGTGTTGATGAGAGCCTTGCTAAATTGAAGTAAGCTTCCGCAAAATTTTGTTCAACATCTGTGGCTTTTTGAAAATGAATTTTCGCTTCGTTAATATCTCCAGAATTTTCTGAATGAAAGGCTAAATCGAAATATGCATTCGCAAACTCTGGATTAATTTCTAAAGCTTTGTAGAAATGTTTCTTGGCAAGACTGCTATCTTTATCTTTGGTAAGAATTTTGGCTAAATAATAATGAGAATTTGCATTCTGAGAATCTAATTTAATTGAAAGCCTGAGGTTTTTTTCTGCTTCCTCAAGGTCATTACGATTAAATTGTAGTTTTCCGAGAAAGAAAAGTGCGTTCGGATTATTATTATGACAGCTTATGGATTGGTTGTAATGAAAGGATGACTTTTCGTAGTTATCTTCAAGGTCATAAATTCTTGCACAAAGGTAGTGAGCCTTGGAGTATGAAGGCATTAATTCAAGTGCTTTTGACAGAAGTATTTTGGCTTCTTTAAGGGACTTTTCCTCAAAAAGAATCTTCGCGAGATTGTAATATGGCTTAGGATCGGATGGGTCTAATTCAAGTGCTTTATTGAAATGCATTTTCGACGATATCGGATCTTTCTTATCAACTTTAGAACCATCGTTATTTGTCGCAAGTCCTCCCAGTAGCAATTTAGCTAAATAATAATGGGCCTCTATAAACCCCTCATTTATATCAATGGCAGTTTCGTAGTTTTTTCGGGCTTCCTCGAAGTCATCTGGATTAGTTAAAAGCCTAGCTTTATAATAGTAGGCAGGGGCATAATTTTGATCAATTTCTGCAACTTTATCAAAATTATTCTTGGCTTCCTCTATATCATTTAAGTCAATTAACAATAGAGCGTAGTTAAAATATGCTTTAACAAAATTTGGATTTATTTCTAGTGCATTCAAAAAATGGTCTCTAGCTTCTTCAAACTTTTTTTGTCTTTTCAGTTCAATGGCTAGTTCACATTCAGCCTCTGAAAACGATGAATCAAGATGAACCGCTTGTTCAAAGTATGAAATTGAAGTGTCAAATTCTTCTCTCGATTGATGAAGGACTCCTAATTTATAATGTGCATTCGCTAATTTAGGATTTAATTCAATCGCTCGCTCTAGAAGTTTCTCAATATCCTTTTCCATATCGAGGAGTTTGGTTATTTAGTTTTCATAACCCATACACCATCCCATTCACCTTTAGGTGGATGCTTTTTCATGTAAGCACAACGATCTAGATAAAGTTGAGCCGCCTTATCATTTGGGTTAATTTTCTTTACCATATTAAATAACTTAACAGCTTGGTCCCATTTGCCATCGTTCCAAGCCCTGTAGCCATCGTTAAAATTGCCTAATGCATCGACCATGTTAGGATATGAATTTTCATCGTGAAAGTCTAAAACTTCATAAACACCAACGGGCTCAGTTTTACCCTTAACAATGACATAGTCAACTTGCCGGGTTCTGTAGGTTGCCTTCACCGCTTTGTATGTGAACTCACTAATTAGAATGTGAGCACCGTATTGTTTGCAAGCACTCTCTATTCTAGCAGCAAGGTTTACCCCATCACCAATAACGGTGTAATCCATTCTTTTAGGCGAACCAATATTTCCGGATACGATGGAATCTGTATTGATTCCCATTCCATGATCAATCGGCATTTTCCCTTCGGCGGCTCTTTTTTCATTGAACTCATTTAAATCTGTCATCATGCGGATGGCAGCACGAACCGCACGATCAGGATCGTCTTCATGTGGAATTGGAGTTCCAAAAATGCACATCATCGCATCGCCAATGAATTTATCCAGCATGCCACCTTCATCGGTAATGCAATCAACCATAATCGTAAAATATTCGTTTAATAGCTTAACTGTACCCTGGGCCCCTAGTTCTTCGGTAATGGTTGTAAAACTTCGCACATCAGAAAATAACACAGATGCAACACTTTGTTTACCTCCCATTACATCATCCCCATCGCCGGCATTCATAAGTTGGTCGGCTAATTCAGGATCCATGTACCTGGACATCGTAGACTTCATTCTTTTCTCAGAACTGATGTCCTCGATCATGACCATAACTCCCAGGTTTTCAGATTTCTGCCCAAGCAAAGGCGTGATTGATACATTAACAGAGAGGCTTTCTCCGTTTATTTTAAGAGTAGCATCTAGAAATTCTTCCTGTTCTTCTAAGGAATCTAGCTTATTAGCTAACCAAGAGTTTTCCGAACCAAGCCAATCGTTGATCGAAGAATTTAAGATGTTAGATAGATTGGGTGCTTTGAAAATTTTCAATCCAGCTGGATTACAGGTCTTAATCAATTTTCCTTCATCGATCGTAACCACTGCATCGTGCATGCTTGAAAGAATGCTTTCCGAGTAGTTTTTTTGGTTTTGGACATCATCAAAAAGCTTTGCATTTTCAATTCCCATAGAAATTTGGGAGGTAAAAGCAGCTAATCGCTTTTCGTCTTCCTGTGTGAAGGCACCACCCCGTTTGTTAAGAACCTGACTAACCCCAATTGTTTTCCCCTCTTTGTTAAGCACGGGCATGCAAAGGATAGATCTTGTGAAGAAACCAGTTTGTTTATCAAAACTTGGATTAAATCGGAGGTCGGCATAGGCGTGGGGAATGTTAACTGCATTCGCCGATGTAAAAACCGTTCCTGCAATTCCAAGATGATTAGGAAATCGAATAACCGATTTTTCATCTAGTCCCTCGCCAACCTCTGTGTAGAGTTCGTTCGTTTTTTCATCATTGATAAAAAGAGTGGCTCTTTCACAATCCAACATGGTTGAAATCGTGGAGATAATCTTCTGTAATAGGGGTGTAAGTTCAAGTTCGGAAGAAACTTGGGAAACAACATCTAAGAATTCGAGCTCTTGTTTGCGAGCAGCCTCAACTTGCTCAACAATGATATTACCCTGAATCGCAATAGCGGCTTGCTCGGTCATGGCTTCGAGCATTTCCAAGTCATCTTGGCAAAATTCCCCATCAATTTTGTTTAGAATTTGAGATACTCCAATTTTTTCTCCATTTACAGTTCGCAGGGGAGCACAAAGGATACTTTTCGTCCGGAAACCGGTTCGTACATCAACTGCTTTATTGAACCGGTCATCTTTGTAAGCGTCCGGTATAATCGCCCCTTCGTTATTTGAAAAGACCCAACCTGCGACACCTTTGGTGTTCATAATACGAATTTCTCTTCTGAAATTACCTTGTGCGATTCGAGAGTATAATTCTCCAGTGGATGAATCATTCAAAAAAATGGTTCCTCTTTCAGCACCTATTGTGGAAGTGGTTATCTTAACCAAGGTCTCTAACGCTTCATCCAAACTTTTAGTTTTCGCAAGATCAGTCGTGACCTGTAGAAGCATGTCTGAGAACCTTGAGGTCCTTTTTTTATTCTCTTGGGTATTTGTTTTAGTTGCCATGATTGTTATCTAATGAGGATCTAAGTTCAACGATAGTTTCGTGAAGTTGTTTGGATTCCATTTCCTTTATTTGTAAGCTTTCTTGCATCTTTTCATCATGAAGAAAACTCCTTTGGTCGATCTCGTCCCTAAGTGACCGAATCATATTGCGATAATGACTGATCTCACTGAAGTTGGACGAAGCAATCTTCTGTGCTTCTTCACTTTGTTGAGCTTTGAGCCTTTCGGTTTCTTCGCGAAGTGAAACGATGGTTCTTTTTAGTTGTGAAATATCTTGTTCGTGATGTTTGTGTGCGGCTTGGACGGCTTGTTCAATGTCTATTTTTGATTTGTCTAAACTTTGTCTCAAACGACCTAATGATTGTTTAAGTTCTTGATTTTCTTTAAATAGATGAGCCTTGGCTTTTTGTATTAGGGCGTCATTTTCCGCTTGAGTGCGTTCTGCTTCCTCCCGAAGTTCAACAATTGTTTTTTGGTGAGTATCACAAATGCTCTGATGCTCCATAAGCTTTTTCTGTATTTC
>Ga0181568_10003650_pt1 | contig 13818 bp, 28 predicted proteins | sample 101ome_20_FD_133758 | JGI IMG/M metagenome (GOLD analysis project Ga0181568, IMG submission 133758) | Coastal salt marsh microbial communities from the Groves Creek Marsh, Skidaway Island, Georgia - 101404AT metaG (megahit assembly) | ecosystem: Environmental > Aquatic > Marine > Intertidal... | reverse complement strand
TTTCTTCCATAAGGATATAGTAGCAAATTTAGATAATACTAATGGGTGCAGCAGTTGCCTGTCACACCCATTGTATACACAATAGAAAGGGCTAAACATGTCCTTGAAAGGAAAATGAATATTCCTAACATCCACTATAACATACCTGTAAAATAAGATAGGGATTTTTTTACTTAGATTTCCTCCTTTACTTTGTAAGGAAATCCCCACATAAAATAATTTTATGGTATAGTAGAAAAACAAACATGATAGATTTCAGGCACTAGGAAAGATTTATCAGATAAGAACTTCAATAAAGTGGACTTGCCTGACCATAGTAACTAGCGTTAAAGGCTATTACTTCATATATTTACAATAAGTCATAAACAGATTTGTTATCGGTTGGGAGGGATGACACAGGGTTAGTTGTATTAAGTTTCTACTTATTTAAGACAATCACTATAAGTGTTTAAACACGCACTTTAGAGGGCTATTTTACTGCCTAGTTAACAGCATATTCTAAGAGGACACACATATAAATAACGCCACACCCACATTAAACCCCTACCCCAAGCCCTTGTGTTTATAGGCTACAAGCCTACATCTTGTGTTGTGTAGGTATGCACACTATATATAGTACCACGACATATAGTAGGTACAGTTTGGTAAATATTGGTAGTTGTTTAAACAGTAACAGTAAGGGAATACACAAACATTAATATCCGAAAAATATTCTCGGTTAAAATTCCAACAGCAAGACCTAGAAAAATCTTAGGCGCGAAAAGTTACGCCTAAGAAATGGCACCGCAAATTGAAGATTATTTTAAAAAAAAATAAATAATTTTTCATGCACCTAAAATAGTCAATGTTTATAGGCTTTTACTAGGTATATTTTTTATCAAATATGACAACATAAGTTGGCATAAAACACAGACCTAGTAATGTTATTAGTAACACAATAGAGTTGGACTTAGACAACTACTTAAAAAAGCCTAAGCAAGTGTTCGAGGCAAGTACAGATGAGGCGCTGTTCAATTAAATACTAAATACAGGCGCTAACTCCCATAGAGAATGACCGAGTGTAATTGGTAAAAACTCTACTCTTAACAGAGATTGGTCGAGAGACATAAAACAACAACACTAGCGAAAAAATTGACATTATTGATTTAGATTGGATATTTACAGGCTTTATAACCTTACTAGCTGTACGCATATTCTATTTATGCCTTATATTTAAGGCTATTTACAGCAATGTAAGTAGCTTGTAGCACATAAGAAAACTCTAGCGCAGTGTTCTTCCTGTGTGTTACAAGCTATTTATAAAGCAAATTATAGGAGGCAAAAATGATAGAAATTAAATTAGGCAATGACCGAAAAATTACTCATAAAGTTACAACAGTGACTAAAGATAATGTTGAGGAATTAATTGCAGAATATAATTACAAAACAAAATAATTTATCTAACTACTCATTGTTTAAACAAATAGTGAGTAGATAGATACACTTATAATTTTTATGAGTGTACAATAAATATATAGGAGGCAAACACAATGGAAACTAAACAGAAATCTAGTACAGATACACAAGAAGAAATTAAATTCTTCGAGGGTAATCGTGAGGAATGGCTTAACAAAGTTGCAGACTTTATCTATGATGAGATAAGCAAAGAGTTTGTATGCGAGGTTGAGCGTGATGTCATTAAATTATCTATGGGCTTTATGCCAAAAGGTAATGCCAAAGCGATTGGCGTATGTCATTACGAAGAACACAGCGAGGGTGATGTTAGAGAAATCTTTATATGCCCTACTCGTACAGGCACTTCACTTGCCGATAGTATCGAAACAGCGCAGATTGTTGCACACGAGGTAACTCATGCAATATTGCCTGTTGGTACAGGACATAACAACCGCTTTAAGAAAATCATTATGGACTATCTAGGTGCGGAGGGTATTCCTACAGCAACAGTTGCAGGTGCGCAGTTTACTCTACTTATACAGGACTTCATCAAGGAGTTAGGCTTACTTCCTCATTATGCTATCAAGCAACGCGAGGGTGCAGGTTCAACTACAGTTGCGGTTAAATGTACAGGTGCAGAGGCGTGTGTCGGTGCTAGTGACAAATCTATTGCGCAGGGTTTCGGCTTAATTAGTCGAGTATCTATGGCAGTGTACAAAAAAGTTGGCGATAACTTTAGATGTATGGCTTGTGGTTCTTCTACAGTTGTAGACTTACCGCTAAAATTGCGTAAAGATTACCAATAAGTATCGTAGAGCGCTTGTTTAAACAATGAGCGTTCAACGATATTTATCAACAGATAAATATTCACACAATATTAAGGAGGCATTAAATGGTAGAACAATATGTAGTTCAAGCTAAATGTGTATTTAGTAAGTTTATTGATGTACATATAGTTTCGGCAGAGAGTAATGACCATGCTTTACAGCAATGGCGTTCACTTAATGGCAAACTAGGTATAAATGTAGACACTAGATACATAGAGGACAGTATCAAAGTTCATAGAGCAGGGTTAACTGATGACTTATTCTTTAGAGATATAAGACTAGCTAACAGTTCAACTGTATCTAATCATAACTTTGGCGTGTCTATGGAAGATACCGATTGCGGAAATCCAAAAGACAAGCACTTCTTAACTATGGAAGAGGCAAAGCGCACACTATCCAAGCTAGATTACGCAGAGTTGTTTGTTAATACTGATAGTACAACTAAATATGACAGTAAAAACAAACCGCCATTCTAATTGTAATTAGTTAGACCTCGTTGTTTAAACAGCGAGGTTTATAGTAGTTACAACAAGGTAATTACTAACACAATGTAAGGAGGCAACATGATATTACTTGGTTACAAATATACAAACGAGAAGATAAGCAGAAATCTATTCGATTGTATAATTGAAGAAATTAATTCAATAGATACTTATGGTACTGTTGAAGAAATTGATAAAGAAATAGAGAGAGTAACAGACAAACTCACTCTAATTGTAGACAAAGACAAATAATAAAGGAGGCAACATGCCTGAAGACAGAATTGTCAAGATAGGTATCGAGGTCGGCAAAGACTTTAATCCTAATATTGATGATGTAAGAAAAAAACTAACAGAGGCTTTTGGAAAAGATTTTCTAAGAGTTCTTTGGTTAGAAGATACAGACTATTAAAGGAGGCAAAATGTATGAATTAGCACATTCTATTGACTTTAACGAAAATAAGTTTCAATATTGGTTTGAGCAAGCGTTTAAAACAAATCTTTTTTCTAAAGATGAGCCTTATATGTATATGGGTGAAGATAATGACAAAGTTTATTTTAAACATGCAATAACAAGACAATACAAAAACTTAACTAAGGAGGGAATATGTTAAACAAGATTATAGAAACTCTACATGCAAGTGCAGAGTTGCTTGATGAGGTAGAGCTAATAGATTTAAAAGATAAATTAGTACATAATCTATGGAAAAAATCTTATCAAGATATCGAAACACAACATACTATTAATTGTAATGTCATTGATGAAGAGTTAAACAATATTATTAGTGACAGAAAAAAAAATAAGTAGTTAGCTAGTGCTGTTTGTTTAAACAGACAGCATTGTGGTAACTATAAAGGAGGACAAATGGCTACCAAAACAGCAGAGGGTAAGTTAATTATCCCTGACAATGTGTACAAGGCAATCTCTAATGTTAGAGATAGTGGCGTAATTAACATGGCTAGTTTCAAACAATTACTAGAATTATTACCTAGTGATGTTTCTAGTTTGCTACAAGACAACAAAGAAATTTACATGGAGGTTTTCTTCTATGGTTTTGTGCCTGAAAGTCAAAACACATAATTAATGTATAGCGATTGGGGTAGTTGTTGCCTCGACTATCCCCTTCGCATTTTTTAAACTCTCCTTCGTTTTGTTTAAACAAAGAGCATAAATAGTATTTTTACGAGTAGCTTAGTGGTTCGTACTTGTTCATAGTATCGCAAAAGAAACTACCTGTTGAATGCTTTAGTCAAGTTTGTATTTATCCAATGGCACTGAATACTTACTAAGCACTACTGCCTCAATCCATAGTGAGCTTATCGAAACTACCTGCAAAGAACAGTGCTTGAAAGAGCAAATTGCAATCAAACACTAAGTTACTCGTAAAAATATTAGGAGGTATAAATGGATATAAAATGTTCATTTTGTGAGCAAACAATTACAGAATGGCAAATCAAAAATCATGTTTACATAAGAATACTTAATGAAGAAAAAAATAAAATTGAGTACACATGCCAACAAGGTTTATGCCATTACATGTACTTGACACGAAGTGATGACCTACCTGTTTAAACAGGTAGGTAGCTTGATAGTATCGGCTGAATAGTCTTAGCTTAAGTGCGGACATCAAGACCTTGTATTTTATAGAGATATAAAAACTGTCGACAGGTAAGCCCGAAAAACGCAGGTAGGGAAAGTAAGCTAGATACTATCAAGCTATCTATGAGTAGGAGGTAAGCTAAATACAGCCCTGTTGCTGACCGCCTGAAAGTAGGTAGCTTGTAGCACATAGCAGAGTTAAGGGTCTGCAGACATTTAAACGATTGCTAAAAACTGTTGTGTGTTACAAGCTATCTATATAGCAAGACTAACCGAAGTCTATAACTCATATCGGTTGCTTGACAAAAGTGGGTCATACCTAGACAGGTATCAAAAGGTCTAGCTATCTACAAAAACGAACTAATGTACCTCTCGGCTAGGGTACTCAAAGTATGATAACCAACAAGCGCATACACGAAGTACATTATCTCGTTTAATTTTGTAGGTAGCTTGTAGCACATAGGAACGCATAAGGTAGGAAACTCTAGCCTAGAACTAGAGGCAAGAACAACCATATAAACAATGTAATTCCTGTTTGGTTCGCTAACTGTGTGTTACAAGCTATCTATAAGAAAGCTGACTACAAAACAGACATCTTAACGATTAGTAGGGCGTAGGAAACGCTAATCGGTAGGTAGTTGTTTAAACAGCTACCATTATAGTAAATATCTATTGATAAAATAAATATCTACAACTATAGTGGTAGCTGTACACAAAAATATAAAGGAGGACAAATGTCGCATAACTTAATCAAAGGGTTAAAAATAAATACCTTACGCAATTTAGTAGAACAAGGCATAATTTACAGCAAAGAGAATGTAAGTCGTGCTGAATTTGGCAGGGTAATCAAACCTGTTGCTACTCAAAGAGTTGTGGATTTTGGCGAAAACGCAGTGTTAGAGGCACAAAGATTAAAGAAAATTGGTAAGACTAACGAAGAAATAAAAGAACAGCTTGATAGTTATATGGAGGAATTAGGTTTACAAATCTATGAACAATATAAATATCAACAAGCTGTATATTATTCGTTAGCTGACATAGCTTATAGAGAAATAGGCATGTTAGCACCTAATACAGCTTAATTAAAAAACAACAGGGCATTTTAAAGCGATTAGAGCCATTCAAAAAATATGAGTGGCACTAATGCCCATAGTCAATAACCTAATTTTATTGGGTTTAACAATTTTATAGAAAGGATAAATTAATGGGTAGAGATATTACTGAATACATAGATGAGTATGTAGAAGATAATTATGGTCATACTAATTGGGGATATACAAGCACATATTCACACTTTGAATTAAATTCATATAAAGATTATGACTTAGAACTTAATAACACGATTGTTATTTGGTATCAACCATTAGAAGAGGAGGAATAATGGCAAACAGACAACAACGCAGGGCAAGTAAATCTAAAAAAGGTGGCAAAAGGTACATTGTAAGTAAATCATTACAATCACCTAAACGCAATATGGGTTTATTGCAAAGTCGTACAAGTAAAAAAATCCCTATGGAACTTATGATTAGTAAAAAGAATGACTAATTATAAATGAATTATGGGTGGTATTGGATTATCTTAGTGGTAATCCTAACAGGGCTATCGTGGTTATTAATTAATAGGAGGTGGAAAGATGACAATGCTAAAAGTTTTACGAATAGCAGTAAAAAAATGGGAGGCAGAATTAATTGGTTTTAAAAAGATTGTTGATAGTCAACAACACCAAATGGACAGTGAAACAAAAGAGCTTGATGTAGAGTTAAGCGCAGTAAGAAGTTTCATAAAGTTAATTGATAAGTATATAAAACTAGAACAAGAAAGACAGGCTGTTTAAACAAGCAGTGAAATCGTAGTAAATACTTGTTGTATAATTCAATACCTGTTACCATAGTGGGTATGAAATACTTAGTTAAGAGTGTATCAATCTTTGACAGCAGTGTTTACTCATGGAGGTTCGCAACCAAAGAGGAAGCAGGGCAAAAAGTTAGAGAGTTAAAAGATACAGGTTCTGACTACTTTATTGTTTCTTTATACGAACTAGAAACAATAAACAGTTAAACACAACAATAGGTAAAGGGAGGAAAAATATGCCTAATATATTTGATGAGCCAAAGCTACTTAAAGCATGGGCTATCAAGTTAGCTAATGCTTGTGGTGGACAAGAAGTACAAAAAACAATTCACCTTAAAAAAACAAACTCTCAAAGAATTAGAGAGCTATTAGATGAGTTTGTTAAAGACCATAACGAAAACATACTAAAAGTTGCTAAAGAATTATACGAGGAGGAATAATGGCATGGATATGTAAGGATTGTGGAAGTGATGAAATTGTTGAGGAAGTAAGACAGAACATTAATACTGATGAGATAGTAGATAGTGTTGATGACAGTACAACATGCAACGATTGTGGTAGCAGAAATTTATTGGAGGAGGAATAATGGCAGTGGGAAAAGCAGACAAGAACGCAAGAGGGTTTCATAATTTAGAAGTAGGAAGTCTTATATCGTTTTTGTATAAGTACAACGCTGATGAAGATAAGATTATAGATGAAAATCCTATCCTCATAGAAATAAATGACATTGCAAAGGCACAGTTTCAACAACTAGAAGTCTTTAACAATACAACTACAAAACTTATTACTTACAAAAAAGTATTGCCTAGCATACAAGTTTCGGCATACGAAACATCATTGCCTGTAGAAGTACATCAAGAAAGGATAAACATTGCCTAAGATGAAATTAACTTTGGGCATAGAAATTGACACTAAGAACTTGGTAAGACAAGGCGAGGGTGCAGTAAGTTTTTTAATTATGTACATAAACAATATGAAAGGTCATAAAGTTTTATCATCACAATACGAGGAGGTGAAAGAATAATGTCGCACAAAGAAATTAGAGTGTTAAAACAATCACAAGAACTGTACGAGAGAAGCAAAGCAAACTTAGATGTTTGTATTGCAAATCGTAGCAAGGCTATTGCTGTTTGTTTAAACAGTGGGTTTAGAGTACAGGAAATTGCAGATGTTTTAAATATAAGTAGACAAAGGGTATACAAAATTATAGAAAAGGAAAGAGCAAATGGATAAAGAAACACACAAGAAATTAATAAAAGACTTTGACAAGAAAGATGTAAGACCTGCGCCAAAGGGTAAGTATGGCGAGTATGTTCCTCATCACTTGTACACTAAGAGATTAGTAGAAGTCATTGGAGGTAAATACAACTTTACTTTTGAGGAAGTACGAGGCAAAGACAATGCCATTGTCGGTGCTAAAGGCAGACTTGAAATAGAGGGCTTAGGTGTTGTAGAAGAAGTTGGTGATGTAAGTAAGTATCAACTTGAAAACAATACCGAAAGCGAAGTTCTTAAACTTGCAGTTAGCGACAGCATTAAAAGATGTTGCATGAGGTTTGGACTTGGGCTTCATCTATGGGTAGGTGAAAGCACAGAGGAAGAACATTATGCAGAAGCAGAAGCTAAAGAAGTTATAAAACAATTAGATAATTCTTCTAAAGAAGTTGTTAAGGAAACTACTAAAGAGGATTACCTAGCAAGAATTACTAACGAATTAGAACATGCAGAAAAAGATAGTGAACTTAGAAGTAAGTACAAGCTAGAGGCATGGAACTTGTTTAAACAAACACATGAAACAAACATGGGTAAGTGGTCAAGTTTTGAGTTAGATAAATTCTTAGACTTGTTTTATCAAGTACAAGCACAAGACCAACAAGAAGTTGTGGAGAAACCTAGCGACAAAGAAATTGTAGAAGATGTCTTTGGCGAGGTTAAGGACAACACAAAGGTATGCCCTCAATGTAAAAAAACTGACAACATAGAGGACAATAGAGAGAAAAAAGAAAGTGATGTTAAGTTTCAAAACATTCCTGACTTTACATGTTCCAACTATGGACAATCGAATGGTTGTGGTTGGGGTGGCTACATTGGTTCTAAAGGTGAAAGAGAAGTTCCTAGTTCATGGCTTTAGAGCATACAAGTATCAACATAGAAAGACTAAAAGAAAAACTAAAGGCGCGTTATCCTGAACACGATTTTGATAAACCTGCGCCTTTAGATAGAAGATGTAAGTTAGTTGTCGAGGGTATGCAATGCCCAAAGCAAAGTGAAAGACCTTTGGTAATCGACACACAAGATAATGAAATGTGTGTCTACTTGTTTAAACAGATAGATGAAAAGACACATTACAAGGCAGATGTGAGGTGCAATGCAATTATCACTACTGCAGAAGAAAGGAAATACAGTGGAAGAAAACAAGATGAAATCCCATTCTAATGAAACCGATTATGGTTTTAATGGAATAATAAACATACTAAACAAAAATGATATCGACCATAAAAATTGGATAACTAAAAGATTAGACAAAGAGCGTGGTGGTATAACTTTTATGACACCTAATGTAGATGGCGCAATCTATTTAACATGGGGAGATGTGTATTACGCTGATATAATGTTTATTAATCAAAAAGATAAAACTTTTAAATCACTTGTAAGCGTACATGATTTAGAAAACATATTAATAAAAGTAGAAGAAATGCGTAAGAACTTTGTAAAACAAACAACAGAAGTTATTAAAGAAACTTTTAAAGAAGAAGAATAATGTATGGCGTTGTATTAAGTTCGTTGATACTGTGTGCAACGCCAACACAAGAAACACTATATGAAATAAAGGCTTATGCCTCTTGTTTAAACAACAACGAAAAAGTTTCGCATGTTATTGAATGGGAGGAAAGCGTAAGTCTTTATTTTAAAAAAGAAGATGTAAGAGAAGCACTACTTATTATTTTTTGCGAAAGCAGTGGCAGACCAAATGCTGTTAATACAAACAGAGACAACTCAACTGATGTTGGGTTGTTTCAATTTTGGGATAACACATGGCTATGGCTTAAAAATAAATTAAACATTGAGGGTAATCGTAAGACCCCAAGCGTGAATATCAAAACTGCAAGTTGGTTATATTACAACAGTGGTTCTCATCATTGGAATAGTAGTAAGGATTGTTGGTATGAGCAGTAATAAAAAGTTTGATTTAGACCTAGCAAAAGGTTTAGAAATGGAACAAAAATTAAGTGAGTTCTTTACAGGCACTAAGATTGAAGTCAAGAGTGAGCGACACCTGTGGGAAAAGACAGGTAATCATTTTGTAGAATACGAATACAAAGGTACAAAGAGTGGCTTATCTGTAACCGAAGCAGAGTATTGGGCTTTGATGTTAGTGAGAGATGATGAACCTGTAATGACTTACATTATCCCTGTGGCTGTATTAAAAGACCTATGTAGAAAGTATGTAGGCACAGACAGAGATGTTGTCGGTGGTGATGACAATAATTCTAAAGGCATATTATTACCTATAGAAGAATTGGCTACAGCTTGTTTAAACAATGACAGGGAATGATGCACCCCTGTCATTAACAAGCAGTGTTAATACGCCAGGATGTGACCACAAGCCTGTCCTAGCTGTAAAATCTAAACTCTTATCTAAACTTGGGCATTGAAACCACTGTCTGTCGCCTTGTTGCTTGGCACGAAAGTGATGATAGTGTGCAGTTACAAGTATGTTTGAGTTGGCACTAGGAAGAAATCCGTACATCTGTCCTTTCCACCACTTTTCTATTTTTGCTTCTGCGTTTCCACCTCCACTTGACATGTGTCCATGTGTAAAAGACATCTGCTTTTCTTTGACCACAAGCGTAAGATGATAATCATCAGGAATTATTACCTCGACTTTTTTAAATCTATCAGGATTTGCATCAAAAATTTCTTTCATAATTTCTATGTGCATAGTGTCTGAATTATCTAACCTGCTTGTTGATACCTGACCTTTTGCACTTCTTGACATCTCACCATGGTTACCTGGAACACCTGTCAAAACAATTTTGTCTGCATGAGGTAGGAATGTTTCTACAGTTTTAAACATCATTGCTCTAGCTAGGCTGTATTGTTCCAAAAGATTTAACGAAACATTGAAGGGTTGGCTGTCGTAGAAAAATTTTGTGCAATTTTCTGTGAGGTCACCCATTCCTACTAGATATACTTCATCTATTTGATAACCTATCTTTCTGTAGTTCTTTAACAAAGCAAGTGCATCTTGCAATGCTATGTCATATCTTTTGATTGTATTCTCTACACCGAAGTCATCTTTGCCTAATTGCCAATCAGACATAAAGAAAAAGAAGGCAGTATCACCACCAAATAATTTATGCTTAGGTAATGGCGGCTTCTTAACAGCATGTTTAAACAATGAGTTAAAATACTTGTCACGATTTGCAGATTTTCTTCTTACACTGCCTTTAAATGCGTAGAATGTTTCAACTATACCGCCTTTAAGTTGTGCGTTCCATGATGATACTTTTAATATTCCATCAATTTCGTATAGCTTTGGGTCAAATCCCCAACTACGAAGTATCTCATCTGTCTTGCTTTCGTAGTTTGGGTCTGTTCCTACATGTGTTATTTCGCCTACACCTGTTGTGTGGTCAAAGTCTACTGTAGGTTTCCAACCTGCTTTAAAATAATTGTTACTATTTTCTGCAGGTATTCCTTTTTTCTTTGACATAAATACCCTCCTTTATTGTCAACATCTATTTTACAGTAGATGTACGACAACTTAGGTATTTACTTAGTAATTTGTTTTTTAGCGTATGTTTTAATTACAGCTAAAGCAGCACCACCACCTGCTAATGCAGCTAACTGTAGTGTTTCAGCTTCTACACCAACTAATGGTGCAACTGTTAATGCGCCAATGAACGCCTCGATAAATGTCCAAGCGGTACGCTCTAACATATCTTTAAGGTCATCACTCATTTTGTACTCCCATGCTTCATTCCAAGGTGTCCACCACAAGTCTTTCTTAAACTTCCCCTCTTGATTTCTTGCTCTTTTAAATTTTTCTAACATTATCTTATTATTCTACCTCGTAACATTGCCTGTGTCTGTATGACATTTCCATTTATTTCTTGCAGTTTTTCGTACACAGTTTCTGCTAAGACTACATGGTCTTTTGCTTTGTTGTCAGGCTGTTTAAACATTGTGTAAGCATTGCCTTCTAACAATTTATTTATAGTTGTATATTCTATACTGACATCTCTACCTTGTAGAAGTTGTTTTGCCACTTTGTCATAGAGTTTTAAGTACGCTTTGCCTGAATGTCCAATAAAACCATCATCACTTATATCTAAATCTTGTTGTGTTTCTCCTACAATTAAACAACCTGATGTGTGTTCATCTGTGTTACCTGCGTGTATAAGTATGTAGGTAAAATTAGGTACATCTTGTAGATGTAACATGCCATGATGTGCTTGACCATACTTTCCTTTATATCTTTCGTGAAAACCACCAACAGTTCTAAATTTTATATCGTATGTTCCTTCAGGTATGCAGGTTTCGTGCATGACTTTTACTTCTTGATATTGGTCCTCTAGCGTAAAGCATTCAAAGATACCATCAACTAACAGTATTCCATTAGTTGCATCTTTACCGAATTGTGTTCTTACTACAGTTAATTTCACCTATTCCCCCATTCTTACAATTACATATAGTTATATGTGTTCCTTTATTATTAATGTATGATGTGCAGTATTTATTTACCGCCACAGCATCCACCACCGCAACAATCCATTATCTACTTTTTCCTTTCGGTTCTTTATCTTTTTTTTCTTTTCTAAATCCTATTGTTAATAACCACACACCAAGTGTTATTACTGTAGCTAGACCTGTAATTTGTTGTGCGCTTCCTGTTAAAGTCAGTGTCGCAATCACTAGCCCAACGAGTGTCCACGAAAGGTTTAATGTTTCTTTAATTATCTCTATAAACCAATTCCAAATCTTTTTAATCATATTGTTTTCCTAAATACAAAAGCCGCCATAGTAGCTATTCTAGTCAAAATAACAGGCACTACAACTTCTTGCGCTTTTTCCTTTTGGTCAGATGTCATATCATCACCAATGTTTGCTAGGTTTATTTCAGTAATGTTTTCTATGTCAATAAAAACTTCTATTGGGTTTTCTATAAACTGTTCGTACTGTATCTCTGTTACAACATCAGCAAGTGTATAGTCCTCGACATCAGCATTCTCTACAGCTTTTTGTACAAATACTTCTACTGCTTCTGCAACTACCTCATCTGATTTAACTGCTTCTGCAATAATAGCAACATCTTCAGTTTCAACTTTAAGTACATCAGCAACAACCTCAACCTGTTCTTCTGTAAGTTCTTCCACATTATTAATAGCGTTATCTACTACCTCTTGTACAACTTCTATTTCTTCTTCTGTGTATTCTTCTACAGGTTTTTCCTCAATGATTTCCTGTATTGGCTCATCCAAAACTTCCTGTACATCTTCTTCAGTTTCCACCACAACATCAATGTCATCTTCTACTATCTCCTCTACCTCATAAACTATTTCATCAGGTATTTCTATAACTTCTTCCTCTACTATTATAGTTTCTACAAACTCTTCTACCTCTTTAACTACCTCTACAAACTCCTCTATTTTTTCTTCAGGTAAATCTACATCTAATTCTTCTAATTCAGCTTTAGCTTCTGCTTCTTCTTGTTCTTTAAGCTCTGAAGCAATACGCTCTTCCTCTAAACGCTTCTCTTCAGCTATTCGTTCTTCTTCAGCTAGGCGTTCTTCCTCTAAACGCTTCTCCTCAGCTAAACGTTCTTCCTCTGCGATACGCTCTTCTTCAGCTTTGATAGCATCAAGTTCTTCTTGTGTAGGACCTGTGCAATCTCCATTTTGAAATCCAAACCACTCCTTACTTTCAATAGCAGTAAGATATTCTTTATACGATAGCGGATTACCTGGGTGTTCACATCCATCTTTATCCCAAGCCAGGTAAGTAGTGACACCATCTTCGACCACATCTTCCGCCTTAGGTAGCGTTGTCGTTGTTGTGGTGGTAGTTGTTGTTGTCGTACTAGATGTCGTTGTAGTAGGTATATAAACATAATCATATAATACACTTTCTACAGGCGTAAAGTCGCTAGTTGTACCATTAGTATCGTGAAATGCTTTTACCTTTGCATATATTTTTTGATTATCTACAGACAATTCGTTGTATAAATACTCTGCTGTAAATGTATAACTTTGCCAAGACAATGCTGTAGTAAAACCAAAGTCTGTTTGTACTGATTTATCATCAGCAGTTTCGCTAAGTCCTATATATACTATGTAGTATTCAGGTGGGTTATCTTCATACCCATCACTCTCTTGCCAACTAACTGTAATACTTCCATCATTATTTAATGTATTAGTAATACCATAAGGTGTTTGTGTTTCTGTATGATAAGCCATTACAGGCATAGGTATTAATAAAAAGATAGCTAAGAGTATTCTTAGCATTACATTACAATCGCTGCAACAACTCCACCCAGTGCTACAAGTAGCGTTAATACTTTATAAAATTCTGCTTTATCTAGTTTTGCATCTAGTTTTTCTTCTAATCTATCAAGTCGTTCAAT
>Ga0181568_10003645_pt1 | contig 13830 bp, 9 predicted proteins | sample 101ome_20_FD_133758 | JGI IMG/M metagenome (GOLD analysis project Ga0181568, IMG submission 133758) | Coastal salt marsh microbial communities from the Groves Creek Marsh, Skidaway Island, Georgia - 101404AT metaG (megahit assembly) | ecosystem: Environmental > Aquatic > Marine > Intertidal zone... | reverse complement strand
TCACCATAGAAGGCTACATACACATCGGTGTTTCCCCAGAGATGATCATTCCACGCCCATCCTTTCATGTGGTAATCGTTGCCTTTTTCGCCAGGCCGATCGGAAACGAAGAGTAAAATGTCACCCACCTTCCAACCATCGGCTTCAGTCCAAAGTGAATTGACGGGTTCGGGCAAGTGATTGATGCGCATCACACCGCCTTGTAGTTTGATTTCGAAAAGATCTGCTGTTTCCAATCCGTCTTTTCCGTCGCGAATCCCCATGTTTTCCTCGTAATTGCCAGCCACCATGAAATGACCGTCTTCGAGGACCTGCGTAATGGCCTCATGCCAATTGGTATTGATGGTTGATATCGGCCGCGCGTCGGTCCACAAGCCGCCTTCGAATTGACTGACGAAAACGTCCTCTCCTCCTGAATTCCGGTGTTCGATAAAATCCAATTTGAAGTCGAAAAACCCCGTTCGATCCATTCCGCAGAAGTACAATTGATCGCCTGAAGGTGTAGGGCAGGGCAAGTACTCGTGCGCGGCGGTATTGACATGGCGACTCAGTCGAACCGGAACTTGAGCAGTCCCCTCGGACAACATCCCCATCGTGAGCCCCAGAAATACGAATGAACTAGATTTGTTGAAAATCGATGAAACCATAGACCAAATTTAATTGTATTCGAGATGAGTGAAAGAGACGTAACCAAGTCATATCCCAAAGATGAGTTCGTTGCAAAATTGCGCCGCCTAGCAGATTGCATCGAAAAAGACGAGAATTTCCGAATTTCCGTGGACGGAGAAGCCATCTATGTTCCCGATCGAGCAACGTTTAGCATTGAACACGAGCGAGAGGACGGAAAACATGAGATTGAGTTTCAAGTGAGCTGGGAAGATGCCTAAACGGGCTCCGCTTCTAGCCAAAGCCTTTCGTACTCCGCGAGAAAGCTATCCGCCGTGGATGGGTCATCAATGATGACGATGTTTTCGGCGTTGCGGGTAGCTGCGCTTCGCGTCCAATTGTAGCTTCCCGTAACAACGATTTGTTCATCGACTACCATGAATTTATGGTGCATGTGCGCATCGCTGATATCTACGCGTACATCGACGCCAGCGTCACACAGGGTTTGAATGTCGGAGCCACGATCGTATTGTTTGTCATTGTCGCTTAGCACGCGAATGGTGATCCCATCGCGGTAACACGCCACGATGGCGTCGAGGATTCGATCGTCACTGAGTGTGAAGACACAAATGTCCAATGAATTCGTGCACAGTCGGAGTTGCTCGGTAATGGCATCCAAGATGTCGTTGCCGGGGGAGAAGTAGGATTGAATCATGGTTTAGCTCGGTTCATTGATTGCATTATTCGCAGATTTTTTTTAGTATTTTTCCAAAAAATAATTATTCGGGATGAACATGGAAGAAACAATTGAGTGGGTAATTCGAGCATTTGCTGTCATCGGCGTTACTGCTGCTATCTATTACTACCTGAAGGAGGTCTATTCAGTCAATGCCGGATGGAAATCTATGAATGAAAATGAGAAAAGAGCCACAGCACGTTTAATTCTTGAGCTGATGCACGCGGACAAGCAGGTTATGTCCTCTGAAAGAAATGCCGTCATGATCCCAGCGATTGTCTTAATTGAATCAAAACAAATGACGTTAGAAGAGGCTAAGTCACATTTTAAATCCATGAGTCCTAGGGAAAAAGCAGCGGCAATAAAGATGTTCAACAATACCATTGAAGGTGATGATTGGAGACATGATGATGAGGATGCTATGCTGAAAATCATCGAAGGCTGACTCACCCTCCAATAAGTCCCTGTCCCCAATTCCAAGTCAAAAGCGTGCTCGTTTCGAGTGTAGATCCCATGTAGTGCCAGGCTGTCCCCAATTCTCCACTGGCCAAGAATTGAAATGCTCCACCATAAGTGAGTAACATCGCCGTTGGAAGAAAACAAAATGTGAAGACCCTTCCGGCAATTTGAAAATCGGTTTGCTGAAGGTGCGATTCGCGAATATTGGCTACCATCTCGTAACCGAAAATGAGCCCAAACAGGGCTTCGGCTACTGTGCCCTCCACTCCCATGCCAATGCTGATGAACGCATAAAGGTATAAGGCCAATGGGATGAAGTAGGGGCCAAGTGCGACTAACCAATTAAACGGTGTTTCGATCATGGCGAGGCCGTTTCCATCCGATTGTACTTTGAGTGATTCAACGCGCAAACCCGTAAGCCAAGCCAGTAGCACGTGAATGAATTCGTGCTCCATTGTAGTCAGGAAACGAGTGACGCGGAAACGGGTGCAAGTCATCCAACCTATCACTGTCGAGGCCCCGGCAAAAACCCAAAACCAGCTTCCGCCTTGGGTTGCTTGAGACTTCAGGAGTTTCAGCGTTTCAAGCGCTACTGCTGGCAAGATGCAAACAAACAGCAAAGCCAATGGCCATTTGATTACCTTCAAAATCAACGAGGCGGAGGACTTCAACATGGCGGTCAGTACTGGATTCTTCTGGACCGCTTAATCCTTTGCCCATTCCACCACTGGGAACGGTCGCCGAAACGGCCCAAGCGCTGCTCACCGCCGCCTATCCAGCTATCGGTGTTTAAGATGTGCCAATCACAATCTGGGCAGAAGAAGCGCTTGCGAATGTTGGACATAAAGTAGAAAGTCAGGTTGATCTCGTGAGCTCCGCCCGTGGCAGGTGTCAATTGAGAAAAGGTTAAGTCATAACTATAACCAAATTTGAATCCCACGGTCTCGACACCGGCGTAAACCATAAACGCATCGCGATAATGCTGCGCTGCAAGTCCACGGTACCACATGCCAAGCGAGAAGATTTTGCGTGTTGAGCCGTTCGAGGAGCGAGGTTCCATGTCAAAATTGGCACCGGCGTTGAAATGCCGCTGGTCTCCTTGCGTATGGAAGATGACTTGGGGGTGGAGGTTGGACTCCAATGTTGGTTTGTCAGTGACGAGGATGGTCCCGGCAGCATGTGCAGTTAATTTAATGGGGACGATGCTGGTACTGGTTCCTCCAGCCACACTTTCGTTTGGCTCGTTCAAGTGGCTGCCTACAATTCCGAATGTCCATTTCTTTGAGTGAACCATGCCTCCTGCGCGGAAGTCGCTGCCGCGCACAAAGCCTCCACGGTAAATGTCCTGAGTTGTGAAGATGAATCCTTGACTGGGATCAATCATGTCGCGAAAACTCAACTTCGACCAATCCAAGTGCCGTTGGAAATAGGCAGCTTCCAACGCCAAGTTGAGGTACCAACCTTCTGCAATTTTCGTGCGGTAATTGTACGCCGTGGCTAGTTGCAAGCTGCTCAGGGTGCCACGCCCCGCATCATCTTTCAAAACACGAAAAGCCAGCCCACCATGTAACGCGCGTATGTAGCGGTCAAATGTGATGCCAGATGTAACGAAAGCCCCGCTCATGGCTGGCCATTGGTTTCGATGTGAGCTCACCACACGGGGCGCAGGTACCACATTGCCTTGAATGCCGTAAGCTCCGGCATATGCTGGAGATACATGAATGGGGTTGTTGAAAAACTGCGTGTATTCCGGATCCTGCCCACGAACAGTCCCCGCTGCAATTGCAGCGAACAGGAATAGGATAAGTTGGATTGTTGGACGTGGGGACATCGTTCGCGCAAAATAAGCTGAAACTCGTCATTCCATTGGTCAGGATGATTGTTTTTTATTTCTATATTTCCAACCATCAAATGGGAATGCGCTTTCGCTATTGTCTTCTATTGGTGATGATTTGGTTTGGGATTGACGGCTTTGCCCAATCGCCTCAAGCTTCGTTCATGACCATACCATCTTTCGAAAACCAATCACTGGTCGTTTGTGCGGGCGAGCCTGTTGGGTTCATTAACACGAGCCTGAATGTTGGGCCATTGGCGTCGTATGAGTGGGATTTCGGTTTTGGCGCCTCCCCTGCATCATCCTCCTTGGAAGGGCCAGTATTTGTGACGTATTCGAGTGTGACACCAGCCACCACAGCGTCCCTAACGGTCAACAACAACAACGGATCCTCACCGTCAACCTTTTCCATAACGGTTTCTGTCATTGAGTCCCCGATTTCTGACTTGCACCTTGGTCCGGACGAATTTGAATTTTCAGAATCCGAAGAAGATGGCGTTCTGACGTTTACGCGATGCAATTCAGACGGAAATCAGCTGTTTACGTTGGAGACGAACGAAGGGTCCAATATTTCCCAAGTATTTGATTGGGGAGACGGTTCGCCGGATGATGACGAAACCGCGATTTCGGGAAGCCTCATTTCCCATGAATACCCCGTTGGGGACTTTGTTCTTGAGCATACCGTGACTTATGACAATGGATGTGCTGATGTGCGGCTGTACCGAGTATTCAATGGAAGTGCGCCCATTGTAACCGTTTCAGGTTCGGGCCAAAATACATGCACGCCATCACCTTATGCCATTGACATCATATCGAACAATGTACCCATCGACTACACCGTGAGTTATTCGGACATCGAGGACATTGAAGAATTCAACACAGCGAACGACACGACGTTGAATCACATCTTTCAACAAAACTCTTGTGGTGAGCAGTACGTGATTTCACCCATTCTACCACCCATTGAGAATGCCTACTCGGCGACATTGATTGCGTCCAACTTGTGTTCTGCCAATGGAATCCCAACGGTCTTCACCATCGGTCCCATTACCGTTTCTTCAGGGCCGGAGCCGATCATCCTGCCTTTGCCATTGGGGCCGCTCTGTCAAGACGAATCGCTGTTGCTAACTAGCGTGGGTCTGCCTGGCGAAACGGTCACGGTCAATGGATGCGATGATACGACCCTGACCCATTGGACCATTGAGGAGCCTGAGGGTTGGGTATTGGAGTTGGGAAATCTTGGAGCGAGCAACGGAGCAACTGGGGAAGATTATCTGTTTGGAGCATGGGAGGATGGGTCCGAGGCCATCTCGCTGGGATTTGACATGCCGGGGACTTATCATATTTGGTTGCACACGGGAAACGGGTGCGGAGAAGATTCCATCGAGTACACTGTGCAAGTGAATCCGTTTGGGAACATATCGCCATCGACCGCGACAAGTTCCATCTGCAGCGGGGATACCGTAAACCCCATCACCTGGACTTCCAGTCAGCCGAGTTATTTGATTTCATGGACTGCTGATGTGGATGCGGGGCTTTCGGGAGTTGATCCCACGCTGGGTATTGGTCTAGGACCATTGCAGTCACCGGACAACTGGTCGGTAGAAAACACGACGGATGAGATCCAATACATTGAAGTCACGGCCAATGTGGGCTGCACATCCAACGATGACGCGGTTTGGACCATTGCTGTTTACCCTCAAATCAATTTGGAAACGGAAAGCCTGGATGGTCCTGTGTGTTCCGGGGAGGATTGGCAAGTTGGGGTGGGAACCAACGTATCAGGGGTGAATCTGTCTTGGACGGCTGATGTGCCGGATGGTGTAGTAGGGTGTTACCCTGGGGCTGGGGACGTGATTGATGAGCAATTGATCAATTCCACCAATGATCCTCAAACGGTGACTTACACCATAATCACACCGAATGAGGTCTGCCCAATGGATCCTGTGGAATATGATGTCATTGTGCTTCCGCAGGTCATTGTGCCTGTCATTGAGGACATGGCTTTTTGCCCCAACGACGTGGTCGAAATACCCGATTACGATTTGCCCATTGACGGATTGATGTGGAGTTGGGGAAATGACAACACCGATGTCGGATTAGGGGCTTCAGGAAATGGCATCTTGGACGGTTTTAACGCCGGGGCGAATGATACCGGAGAATTCATTGTGGGTACCGTAACGGTCAACGTCGAACAAGCCGATTGCCCGGTGGAATCGACAAGCTTCACCCTCACGCTTCACCCATCGCCTGAGGCGTCTTTTGAAGTAGGGCCAAACGGCGGTGTCAGTTGCGTTGACGGGCTGGCAACCATTTCAGCGACGACCTCGGCAGCGAGCCCCCAGTTTGAGTGGGGCGGACCGAATGTGGTATCGTCAACTGGAAGCACTGCAGAAGTTCAAGGCGAGGGAACCTACGAAGTGTCGGTGCTCGACGGTGTGACCGGTTGTGCCTCGATATTTCAGGTTGAGGTATTGCCTCCTGACCCTATGGAAATTACCGCTGTTGATTTCGTGCCGCCGAATTGCTTTGGAGGAAGCGATGGTTGGATTGATGTGCTCACGAACGAATCTACCACATTGACATACGCATGGACGCCGAGTGGAATTGACGCAGACGGCGGTTATGCGTCATCGCTTGCGAGTGGATCCTACACGGTTGTGATCACCAACGGGTCTGAATGCCAAGATTCAGCAACCATCGAGCTCATCGATTTCGATCCTCTGACGCTTGTGCTGGTTGAAACCGTAGATTCTGAATGCGGGGAAGCGAATGGCTCGATCGAGGTGGTTGCTTCTGGCGGTCAAGGTGGGTACAATTACCAATGGGGCATATTTCAAAACAACGCATTGCTCGACGGGGTCGACGAGGGATTGTACGATGTTGAAGCAACCGATGCTGGCGGGTGTGAAGTTGAGGGGACGTTTGAAGTGGATTGTTACCCGTTGACTCCAATCATTCCAAGTCAACTGCTCACACCTAACGACGATGGGTTCAACGATACGTGGGTTGTAGAATACCTGTGGATGTATCCCGATCACAACGTCAAAGTATTCAATCGGTGGGGCACTCAGGTTTTCGAGGCGGAACCCTACGACAACAATTGGGCGGGCACTTGGGATCCCGCATTGGGGAGTGAGAAACTGCTGCCGGCCGGGACGTATTATTACCTCATTGACACGCGGAAGAAGTCTCAAAAGCCATTTCGCGGTTTCATTGAACTCCAACACGAAGAGCGATGAAGAGGAAAGCACTTAAGCAATGCGGTTTGGGGCTGTTCCTCGTGGGGGCTTGGCTTTCTGCATCGGGACAACAAGATGCCCAGTTGTCCATGTACCTCCGGAATCCCTTGCAATTCAACTCGGCACATGCCGGTTCCAACGGCCTTTTACGGACGACCTTGATCCACCGGGCACAATGGGTCGGCTGGGAAGGTGCGCCCCGCACCCAATGGATTTCGGCACACGCGCCCGTCCTGCGCAACCGCATTGGCGTCGGTTTCACGGGGTTGACCGATCGAAGCGGAGCCCGGGGTCATCGGGAGTTCATGTCGCACGTAGCCTATCATTTCCCAAAGCCGATCAAGGGATTCAGACTCTCGACGGGCCTGTCACTTGGTGTCCAGAGCAATTGGTTTGATTTCGGCGATTTGCAGGCCTTTGACCCCGGAGATCCCATCCAAGCAGCTCCATACCGAGAGGCGGCATTCAATGCCGGTTTTGGTGCAATGGCCTTCAAAGACGAATACTACGTGGGCTTTTCCATTCCACACCTGATCGAACAACCCATGGGTTTTCAAGGAACGGGCCCCGTTCAGCGCCGCCATCATTACCTCACTGCTGGATATGTAGTGAGCATCAATAGTGTCATCGACTTTAGGGCATCAACACTGCTGAAAAAAGTGCAGGGTGCGCCGATGACCATGGATATTGGAGGCGAAGTGTGGATGGATGACTTCATCAGTGTGGGAGCGATGGTGCGCTGGCGCGAAGGCATTGGTTTTCAGGCGAGCTACCGCCACGATGCGGCTTGGCGCTTCTATTACGCCGTGGATGTGCCGTTGAATGGTTTGATCAATCGAAATTTTGGATCCCATGAGATTGGCATTTCGTGGGACTTCGGTCCGATGCGCCCCGCATTCCAAAGCCCAAGATTTTTCTGATGAAAAATGCCTTGCACATAACGCTCGCTTTGGCCTTGTCTACCGTTGGATGGGGACAATTTTCCCGTGTTGATTACGCGGAAGAAATGATGCTGCGTTGGAAATATGCGGAAGCGTATCCGGTGTGGGCTGAATTGGCAGCAGAGGAGGCCACCCCGGATTCCCTCAGATGGCGGTATGCGCGTAATGCATCCATCGCCGCTTACGAGGCGAATTTCATTGGAGAAGCGATCGCTTGGAACGACTCGCTGCTTGTCAATTCCAAGGCTGTCGCGTCGGATTGGGTCCGTGCTTTTGAATTATTGTGCTCAACCAATAAGCACGATTCCTTGCCCATGGCTATATCCCTAGCCAACCGAGAATTCCCTGATGATCCGCAGTTGAAAAGCTGGAGTCTGAGTGTTGATCGGTTGCTAAGTCTGATTCAAGATTCAACATCGTTTGAGGTGAAGAAACTTCGTCCGCAATCAGAGGCGGAGGAATTTTCTGCGTTTCCGTTTGAGGACGGATTGGTCTACATGAGCACGGGTTTGAATGCGGGCTTCTTGCCGACAGTGGACGGTTGGACCGGGCAGTACTACACCGAGCTGTGCCACATTGAAAATTTAGACGTTCCATTCAAACGCTACACCTGGCTGGAGCAAATCAGGAACCAAGATATCTTTCTCGCCTTTGATCACACCCGGAAGCACGACGGTCCCGTGGCCTTCGATCGCGATGAATCCTACGCGGTCATCACGCGAAATCAAGAGGCGTTGGATACCACCGGAGGAGTATTGCGTTCGCGACTGATGATTGAATTTTGGAAGCGCTACGTGGATGAAGGTGAAGTTAAGTGGCAACGGGATGACAAGCATCCGTTTAAATGGAACAATCCGTCCTACTCTGTGGCCCACGCAACGTTTGCATTGAACGATGACATCATCATCTTCGCCAGTGACATGCCTGGCGGGCACGGGGGAATGGATTTGTACACGTCAACCTGGGAAGACGGGGAGTACTCCGAACCAGAGAACTTGGGTCCCACTGTCAACACCGATGGAGATGAGCTGTTCCCTTACGTCTCGAGCACAGGGGCGTTGTTTTTCAGTTCCAATGGGCACCAAGGAGTCGGTGGACTTGATATTTACTTGCACCGCGCTGGAGCGTCGAGGGTTGAGCGCTTGGGTTACCCCATCAACACCCATGCGGATGATTTCTCATTTGTGTTTGACGAATTGGAAGGGACAGGATGGCTCTCGTCCGATCGGGTGGATCAACGAGATGCGATTTACGCAGTCAAGGGAAATCCAACAGCTGCTGTGCTCGATGTACATGTTCAAGCGTGCGATGGTTCTCCCATGGAGGCTACGAAGGTAGATTTGGTAGATGCCGATTCAGGTGGACGTTACACCGAGGAAACAGACGAAAACGGCAACGTCGAATTCACGGTGTCGAGGAATCGAAATTATACGGTCACGACGCAATCAGTGGCTGGAATGGACACCCCCCCAGCATTGGAATCATTCGTAGGTGATGTGGAAAAAGCCTCGCTCGTGGTGGACCTCAATTATGTGCAAGAATTGAACCGCATTACGGTAGTGGACATGGAAGGAAATCCGTTGTCTAATGTGCTGCTTTCGTTCGAAAATATGGAAAAGCAACGGCTCAATCGAGTCACCGATGAATCTGGGATTTTTGAATGGGGAGAAGAAATCGACAGGGATTATTCAGCAGTTCATGTCTCGCTCATTAATTACTGGGATGGCTACCAAGGATTCGAACAGCCTCCGGCAGGGTGTCCGATGTCCATCCAAAAGACCATTGCGTTGCGGCCGAAAACAGAGAAGTCGGAAGTAATCAATTTGGATGTCATTGAGTATGATTTGGACAAGGCAACCCTGAGACCCGAAGGGAAACTCGAGTTGGATAAGTTGATCACCTATATGAATCGACCGGATTACAAAACTTACCGCATTGAATTCTCGTCGCACACGGATTGCAGAAATGATGAGGCTTACAACTTGGATTTGTCCCAACGCAGAGCACAGAGTTGTGTAGATTACATCGTGAGTAAGGGAATTAGCCCGAATCGAATCATCGCCAAGGGCTACGGAGAATCCCGCTTATTGAACGGTTGTGCTGATATCGTAACTTGTGGCTGCCCTGGAAAAAACGACCAAATTGACCCCAATTGTCAGGAGTGTTCGGACGCACAGCACCAGGCCAATCGAAGAACTGAGCTAAGGTTGTTGCCTGATGAATAGTCGATTCCGTACGATAGGATTAATCGTTTTCGCTGCCTTGATTCTGCCCCATGAGGGATTAACTCAGGACACTTGTTTCGCATTCTGTGATTCACTCAATCTTACAATCCTTGTTGACTCAAGTGCAGGGTGTGAAATCAGTTTCGCATATGAAGTAGAAGACTCGCTGACACAATATGCGGATACTTCAGCCATTTATCATTGGATCATTGATGATGACACCCTGAGTTCAGAATCTTTGGTATTATCATTTGAAGAGATTCAGAATGGAGAAATTCTCTTTTTGGAGGCTGAGGTGGCTGTGAGCGACTCGGTGACATGTTTATGCACAGAGTCGTTTGACCTTCAAAGTTTCACAGAAATGTACGACTGGCCATGTGAATGCCAACCTGAGGGAGAACCTGTAGCTGCATTTGACGTTTTTGGGGAAGGTCAATGCGGGGACTTACCAATATTATTTGATAATCAATCCACTGGATTCGGACTGGATTTTGAGTGGTCATTTGGCACAGGTGGCGTTTATGGAATTTCTGAATTGAGCAGTCCAGAAGTTCCGATTATCATTGACGGAGGGGGAACGGCTATTGTGCCGGTGACTTTAACGGTAACAGACGCCAACGGCTGTCAGGCTCAAATGACTCAGCAAATTGAGGTGCTGCAAGTCCCAAACCCGGGCCTTCAAGAGGTTACGGCACTTTGCTTGAGTGATTTAACATGGCCAAATTATCCAGTCACGTTGATACCGATGCCTTTTGGATTCAGTGGAATAGAATCCATTTCTATTGACTGGGGAAATGGCACGGACACGATTTTTTCTCCACTGACTCCTTTTTTCGATGTCTTGTCCACGCCATATGATGCCTTTGGTGACTACATAGTAACGGTGAATGCTATCGGAAACAATGGGTGTACGAGTGAATTTTCAGGGGAGCTTTTTGTCGGAAACAATCCGCAAATTGGTACCGCAAATCCCGGAAATACTGACGGATTGTGCAGCCCTCATGAGCTTGTTTTCCCGATTTCAAATTTTGAATCCAACGCAATTGGGACGGAATACACGATTGACTTTGGGGATGGGACACCGGTAGAAATCTATCAACATCCTCCGCCAGATTTCGTTTCACACTTTTATTCAATTACCTCTTGTGGTGAAACCACTCCGCTTGGTTCTTACAACGCCTTTCTTTTCGAGATTGAGGCTTCAAACGATTGCGGTGTCTCGAATGCAGCAATCGATCCCATTCGTGTTCACCAAGCCCCAGACCCGGTGGTGAATGGGCCGGATCCTGTGTGTGTTGATGTGTGGAATAATTACACCATTTCAGGTAATGGAGTGGAAGTGGATGATTGCAATGATCCGGATTGTTGCATCGAGAATTCGGGGTATTGGACGATTGCACCGATTCAAGGACAAGGAATGGCCAATCCTTCGTCCGCGGCCCTGACCCTTTCTGTGAATGTAATGTTTCCAGACCCGGGTTTGTACGGAATTAGCTACTACGAGCCGCATTTATACTGTCCGGATGGTTATGCTACAAAGGAGGTATGCGTTTACCCTGATCTCGATCCTCAATTTTCTTTCACTACTGACCAGTCGTGCTTTCCCATGGAGGTGCAACTGTCTGATATTACTCCAGCATTGCCGTGTGGGGAGCCCGCCATCAATTGGTCCATTCAGGGAGGCGCTTATTCTTGGGGAAGCGGTTCCTCATCGACAATGGAAAATCCGACAGTTATTCTTGAAGAATCCGGAGTTTACACGATCGAATTATCGCATTCTATTCCGGGTTCCAAATGGGTTCAGTGTGGCACTTTTACAGAAACAGCTCAAATTCAAGTGAATGGTCCTCCAACCATCGAAGTGTCTTCCGATATTGCAATCTGTGAAAACAGCAGCATTCTTGCTCAAATCACCAATGCAAATGATGGAGGAGAACCAATAGAGAACATCACCTGGAGCATTGATGGGGAATTTTTGGCGAGCGGTGGTTATGAGCAACTGATAGATTTTGATGATTTCGGTTCTTATCAAATCGGGGTTGAAGTAGCCAATATTTGTGGCTCGGATTCAGAATTAATCAATGTTCAAATTCAACCCAACCCCGATTTATCATGGCAAGCAGTTCCAGATGATGGTGTGTGCAGCGGTGATGAGGTAAACCTAATTGGATTCGGTGCTGATGCGCTCCAATGGTCAATCACGTCCGAAGATCCAATTTGGTCTTCATCTCAGTCGTCTATTCAATTGAACCCGATTCAGTCAATTGTCGGCACACTAACGGGAACAAATACCTATGGAAGCCTTCAATGTACGTCCTCCATAAATGTGAATTAAGAGGTGTTCAACATGCCATCCATCAATGTTGCAGCAGATGAAACGATTTGTCTCGGAGGTGATTTTTCGGCCAGTGCGGAAATAAGTTCAGGTGAGCCTGATTATGTGGTTTCTTGGCAATTCGAAGGTATGTCTGGGGATGGCTTTTCCTTTTCAACGTTGCCTGAGACGGCAGGTAACTTTGATTTTGGATTTACAGTGATTGATGCGAACAATTGTCAGTCAGAATATTCTGGCAGCCTGGACGTCTTGCCTTTGCCGATTGTGGAAGCTGGACCTGACCTCTCTTTTTGCAATCAAGATTTTCCGTTTGAGCTGGATGGATCTGCCCCGTTCGGAGGAGTTTGGACTGGAGCAGGCATTGTGAATGGCTCAAATGGAAGCTATAACCCAGTCGGCTTATCTTCAGGAACGTATCAGATCCTCTACACTTATGAGGATGCAGCAGGTTGTATCAATTCTGATTCACTATTAGTTGACATAGCAGTTCCCGTATTTGCTGATGCTGGCGAAGATTTGGCCATTTGTGCAACCGATAGTTTGCTCGTTCCAGTTGGTTACTACCCTGCGGATGGTGTGACATGGTCAGGACCAGAAATAGATCCGGTTTCGTTTGAAATTGACTTGAATTTATTAAGCCCTGGGGATTATACATATACGATGGTGTTTGGTGAAGCTTCTTGTCAAACGGAAGATGCTTTCATCCTTTCCATTCTGCAAAGACCCGAATTAACGTTTTCGGGGCCCAGCCAATTGTGCCTGGGTGATACGGGTTTGATAGACTTGAATATTTCTGGAGGTCTTGCTCCGTACACTATAGACTGGTTAAGTGAGGTAATGCCATTGAATGGAGATGATTCATCAGTCAATTTCAATGCAGAATTTGCTGGACCCCTCACCTTAGAAGTTATAGTTACAGATAGCAATGGCTGCGGCACTTATGCTTCCTGGACAACGGAAGTCTTGGACTTACCCAACGTTTATGCCGGTGAGGATTTAGTCATTTGTTACCAAGATGGGACGGCTCAGATTGCGGGCTTTTATCCGCCTATCAACGGAACGGGGGTCGGCTTTTTTGAAGTTCTTGGAGGTGCATCAGGAGCCGTCACTTCTTCCGGGGAATTCAACCCGTTGTCTTCGGGTTTGGGCACGTTCGAGGTGGTTTATACCTATACGGATTTAAATACAGGTTGTTCCAATTTCGATACAGTCGAAGTTTCCGTCATTCCAGATATAGTTGTTACGCTCCAGCCCTTGGACTCGAGTTACTGCCAGTTTGCTGCTCCGGTGATTCCGTTGGAAGTGGCGGTTGAAGGCGGTACGGGTACGTACAGCTACCAGTGGTACGAGTCGGAGACGGCTGGTACGACAGGGGGCGACGCAATCCCGGGCGCTACGTCATCGTCGTACGTTCCTCCGGTGGATGCGGTGGGCACGTTGTACTACTACTGC
>Ga0181568_10003642_pt1 | contig 13833 bp, 15 predicted proteins | sample 101ome_20_FD_133758 | JGI IMG/M metagenome (GOLD analysis project Ga0181568, IMG submission 133758) | Coastal salt marsh microbial communities from the Groves Creek Marsh, Skidaway Island, Georgia - 101404AT metaG (megahit assembly) | ecosystem: Environmental > Aquatic > Marine > Intertidal... | reverse complement strand
GAAGTCGCTCAATACTTATCAACAGAATCAACAAACTTTGAACGTATTCAAGTCGCTCTCAACGGCCAAGGGGCTGTTGAATTCGGGCTCCTCTTTTTCCTTCTTTTTTCCTTCTTTTCCTATCATCTTCCGAGTCTTCGCCACTTGGATGTCCGCCTTCGACAAGAATTCAGATATCGTATGATGCGGCACGCTGGTTTTTGGATGATTATTTTAGCCATACCTCTTTTCCCAGATGAAATGTATCTTCCAAAGACAATAGAAATTGACCTCACTATTTTTGATTCAATACCATCATGGTATGTTCTAGGATTTGCTATCATCTCAGGATTGAGTTTATCTTTTGCCGGTGAAATGTGGACAGCATACAGCATACAACACGCTGCTGATCAACTCAATATTCTTGCTCGAAATGCACGATTAAAGGCTATTGTGTTGTTGATTGTTTCATTTTTTTGCTTGAATGATGTTGATGATCAACTCCTGAGAAATCATCACGGTGAGGTGTACAAAGAATTTGCATTTTTTGTTATATCACTTTATTTGCTCATGTGCACAACAGCAGTCTCAATTTGGAAAAAGATTGACCGCCACACCTCCAATCAACATTCTGGCTCGCAATTACTGATTGTTGTTGTAGGAACACTTTGCGTCTATCTGCTGTCAGCGTTAACGACTCTCGATGTTGAAATGCTTGGACTATCGAGAATTCAAGTGTTCATTCTAACAACGACGATTTTTTCATGGGTCTTTTTTTCGGGTATTGCTTCGATGGGGTTGCCACCTCTTGGCTTTGATACAGCAAAAGCTCCTGAATTATGGTGGTTTAGGACGATGTTAGTGTTTTCAATGCCTATAGCACTTTTCTTCAATGATGATGTGATATTGTTTTCTTCAATCTTTATTGGGCTTTGTTTCGGGACTATTTCAAGCCAATTCTTTGGAGAAATGAAACTACAAAAGAATGCGGTAGCATCCCTTGCATGCATTTTCCTCACAATTCTCACGGGTTTTGTTTCAGCACAGGGTGTGGGAATGAACAGTGCTTCGTTATTGATGTTATGGAGCCTTGTTGGAGTTGTTTATTGGGTTTGTTCGGAGAAGTTGATTTCAATAATACACACCTAAAATCGAAAAATATTGGCAATCTTGAGCGCGGTGCTTATATGTCATCAATGTCACATTTGGTTTGAAATCGAAAGATTTCAGGGGATGGGACCCTTTGAATTCAAACAGAAGAGCAAGTTTACGTCAGTACAAAATTCTCAATGGACATCCACGGGCGTCGTGGAATCCTCTTGAAGATTTGAAAACATTGAAACATCGAACACAAATCACCACATCGGAAATGATGGGGCAGCCTCAAATTCCTCCACTCATTCGAATCGAAAATGACCATTGGGTCTTTGAGAAAGTTGATGGAACTCTTTTCAAAGATTTGAAACACAAGTTGATTTTGAAGATTGGATCAGAATCTACAACGCTTGGAGCAACGAAGGATTTGGATACCGCGCTTTTTGTTGCTGGGAAAATTGCTGAGCAAGAAGGAAAAATTGTTCTTGTCGAAACAATGTAATCAGGAAAAGATATCCATGATTGCTTGAACGACACCTTCGTTGACGAGGTAAAAGAAGCCTCCCAATAGAATACAGGCCATGTAGACCTTTGTTGGTGAAATTTTCCAAGAATCCTCGGATTCTTCATCGAAATATCGAATTAAACCTGCGGCTTGCTGAATACCACCGCCATCATTCTTCTTCGCCATGTCAACCAACCTCTCCGATTCGACACCCCTTTATGAAAACATTGTGAAACTCTCACTCTTCTGAAATGGTGATGTCTTTGGAATAATCGACATAAGGAACCTCGTCGAGGTAGATGGTTTCTGATTCAGCGTCCATCGGTTCCATCTTCTGGGTTTCAAATTGTGCAGAAATCATCATTGCTTCGATGCGAGAAAGTGCTCTTTCGACTGCGGGAGCATTGCGATCCATCAGCGATTTACGAGCAAACGATATCTCTCCCTCAATGAATTCATTTTCTTCTCGAGGTATGTCTTTTCTTTGACGTATTTTAGTTAGTATATGTTCAATGGCTTCACTCAATTCTTCTGATGCATGAGATTCAAATCTTTTCCAGTTTTTCGCATTCTCATCGAATGAAGGCAGACTGTGATTTCTTGCAAACGAATCATAGGAACGTATGTGCGACATTTCCCAGGGGGGTTGAGGCAACACTGAAATGATGTCAAATATGATTCTCGAGCACATCGAAAAATCTCCTTTGAATTCAAGGATGTTGAGATAACCTGAGGTGAGCAGTCCAAAAAACCAGTATGGGCGAGATGTGATTGTTACCTCAATATCGCCACTTCGTGTTACTAATTTCCATTTTTGCTCGTTAAATTCAGGTAATTCGATGAATTTAGGTGTTTCAGGTAAGTCGAGGCATGTGAGGACTGCCTTTGCAATATCGCCCATGTAGACAACTTTGTTTGGTTTTGGAAAATTTTGCCCTCGCAACAAACCTGATTGAGGGTCAACCCGATGTTCTGAGGATGCTCTTCGAACCTGTGCAACCAATCGAATGGCTTGGTCATCAAGAGCATTGCCCATAGAGGAATCTTGTTCTCTTCCCCTCATCAATTCGTCGATAATGTTGATTGAATGTTGACAAAGAGTTCAAATTGGTGTTGAAGCATGCATAACATGGTGCGAAATGACGACGGGTAAGAAAAAAACTGGACTTGATTCACTGGAGGGTATAGGGCCTGCAACCATTAAGAAATTGAAAACAGCAAAAATTACGACTGTTGACGGACTTGCAAAAGCCTCGCAAAAATCGCTTGAAGCCGCTGGAATCGCTGCCTCAACCGCAAAAAAGATCATCGGCGTTGCTAAACTTGCAAGCTCGTCAAAAACTGTCGCAAAGGCAGTGCGCTCCTCAGCAAAGAAAACCACGAAAAATGCTGCAAACAAAACAAAAACCGCTGCAAAAAATGCAGCCAAGAAAACATCAGATGCATCGAGCAAAGCTGTGGCCACATCAAAACAAGTTGCAAAAAACATTGTCGAAACGACAAAGCAATCTGCTTCTTCTCTAAAGCAAAAGGCATCTGAAGACCGTAAAGGGAAGAACATTTCAGTTCCTCGAAGTGTTCATGACATGCCATGGTTTAAGAAAAAAGAATGAAGAGAAGTTGGTCTCAACCATCACTGTTCATCGGTAATTCGATGACAACTGTATTCACATTATTTTTAGTGGCGATCTCAATCATTCGCCGAGTCCATTTCGATTTCGGCCCTGGAAACGCAAGCATATGAGTAGCGTAGCGAATCATGACTTGACCCATGGCATCTGTAGCTTCAGGTCGTCCAGAATCTTCGACTTGATTAGGGCGAGGTGATGCCCACATTTCCGTGAACACGCGCAATGCAATGTTGTTGTTATCTGCCCACCGTTCAGCCAGCACATCAACACCACTTGCACCCCCTAAAATGACAACGTCGGGGTATCCGTTGAATTTCACCCATTGCTCTAACTGCTCCTCGAGCCATCCATAATTGTAAAATTTTGAATTCCCGCAAATGATGAGTGAAACGACTTTTCCATCATTGTTCAAATCGATTCCAGCAATTGATTCCAAAAACTCGTCGTGTGCAGTGCTACTCTCGGACATGTCAAGCAATCAATGTAAATGGATATGAAGGTTACCTAAAAAAATCACTTTTTTAACGAAATTTTACATAAATAGGAAAAAAAAGTCAACTCTTTATCATGAGAACCGATAGGTTAGAAGACTATCTTGAAGAAGAGACGAACATGCCAAGACGGAAATATGGCAGACTTCGGAAGACTGTTGAGGTTCCACCAAAGGGCAATTGCTCAAGATGCCGCTCAGGCAAATTTTGTCCAATCGAAGGCCATTTTGGACAGGATGTTCAAGCAAAAAAAGACTGGACTGGGCCTTCAAAGATTCAGAAGAGAACGAAATCATCGTCTTAAAATATTATTCTTCATTCTCTGACAGGATGTTCGATGTTTCATCAAGTACCGACAAATGATGCACATCATCTTGCTCTTCTAAAGTCCTCATCGATTGCGCACGGTGATAGACTTCGCGCAATGTTTGGTCCGAAATTTCAAGATATACCCGAGTGGTTGCGATTGTTGCATGACCCATCAATCGTTGGATTGAAACTAAATCAGCACCTCGTTCAAGAAGTCCTGTTGCAAAATTGTGACGAAGGACGTGTGGAGTAAGTCTGCCTTGAGGCAATCCAATTTCTGCTGAAAGTGCATCCATAATTCTTTGAATTGCTCGAGAATTTAATCGTCTTCCAAATCGATTAACAACGAGGGCATTTTGACTTTTTGAGGCAAACGTCTCTCGGATTGGGAGCCACTTTTGAATTGCAGATAGCGTTCGTTGTGTAAATAGCACCATGCGGTCTTTATCCCCCTTTCCGCCGATGACGCGTGCAGATGAATCTTCGAGGTCGATATCGCTGAGATTGAGGGCACATACTTCGCTTACCCTAAGGCCTGTGTCGAGCATAAGTGTCACAATGAGGTCGGCATTAGGGTTCTCACTATCTCGTGCTGCCTCGATGACGTCACTTAATTCGCGTTTTGTGAGTGTTCTTGGCAACCGCTTACCAACTCGAGAACGCAAAAGATGGTCAGGCCACCGGTGGCCCAGCCATTTGATGAGGTGCCGTGCTGCTGCGAGACGAGCATTGAATGTAGAGGGTTTGAGGCTGTGAAGCGAATGAACCCAAACATCGATTCTTCCGTTCATTGGTTCAAGTCGCTCGACAAGTTCACCAAGGCTCATGGATTCATACTCGGGTTCGGTTAGAATTTTTTCACCTGGTAAGGGCGACTCGACAAGTGATCGAAGACCATAAAAATATGATTTTTGCGTGTTTTCTGATTTGTTTTCGGTCCGAAGTTGTTGTTGATAACATTGTATCCAAGGGAGATGTTGAATGTGCGATAACCTTGCAGGTAGTTGGCGTGGTTCATTATCGAGGCGAGATTGTTTGACACCTTGCCTGTTGCGATATTGGCTCGGCCTTTGAGCCATTGGTTGAGGCATTCGCGTATCTTTCTCGTTCATTGGCGTCACCGCCTGCTCACCGAAGCGAGCGTGCATCCCATGTCCATTGGACGAACATTAGTACACTTCACTCCTTAATGAAACCATCGAATAAACAAGGGCAATTTACCATGCGAAATTCCATCTTGATTTCTTCTCGTAAGATTGAAATAGCCCCATGATTACACAACCACAAGTTCAGTAGTGAACGGTGATAATTATGACAATAGGAATTGAACCACTAGCATCCATGGTCCTGCTTGAAAAGGAAATTGCACCTGAAAAAACAGTATCTGGATTGCTGTTACCAGAAGAAGCCCGGGACAAGATGAATATCGGAACAATCTTAGCCGTTGGACCAGATGTTGAGCATGTAAAGGTTGGCGACAAAGTCATCCATAGGTCGTTTGGTGGCACGACTATCGAGTGGCTTGGAATTGAATATTTACTCATCAAAGAAGAAGATTTGCAAGCAAAAGTAAACGCATGAGGTGACAAAAATGGCGAAAATCATAGTATATGGAGACGAAGCGAGAAAAAAATTGGTTGAAGGAATCGACACTGTTGCCGATGCTGTCAAAGTGACCTTAGGGCCAGCAGCAAGGACCGTTGTTCTTGAAAAATCGTGGGGTAGCCCTACGATTATCAACGATGGTGTGACGATTGCAAAAGATATCGAACTCGAGGACCCGTTTGCAAATATGGGTGCAAAATTAATCCAAGAAGTTGCATCCAAAACCCAAGATAATGCTGGCGATGGAACATCAACGGCATCTGTCATGACACAGGCTCTTGTTCATGCAGGTATGAGAAATGTCGCAGCTGGGGCAAGTCCGGTCGCTTTGAAATCTGGATTCGATAAAGCGGTGCAAGCCGTAGTTGAGCATCTAAAATCGCAGTCGATTGAGGTCGATAGCAGCGAGATGATTCGCCAAGTGGCAACCATCGCATCAAACAACGATGCATCGATTGGATCTCTTATCGCCGAAGCCTTCGAGAAAGTTGGCAGAGACGGCGTCATCACTGTTGAGGATTCGAAATCAATGGAAACTGAACTCGAGGTCGTTGATGGGATGGAATTCGATAAAGGCTACATCTCCCCGTACATGGTGACCGACCAAGAGCGTAGAGAAGCCGTTTTGGACCAGCCGCTCATTCTCATGACCGACCAAAGCATTTCAAGCCCACAAGAACTCATTCCTTCGCTTGAGGCTGCTATGCAATCAAAGCGTCCACTTCTCATCATCGCAAAAGATGTCGAAGGGCAGGCTCTCGCAACACTCGTCATCAACATTGCAGGTAAGGTCCTCAAGGCATGTGTCGTAAAGGCACCTGGATTTGGCGATGAGCAAGGCGACCTTCTCGAAGACATTGCATTGCTCACTGGTGGAATGGTCATTGCAAAGGACAAAGGCGGCGATTTACAAGCAGACGGGCCTCAGGCCTTCGGTTCAGCAAACAAAATCATCGTTACGAAGAACAAAACCACCATCATTGGCGGCTCAGGTGATGAAAAATTGGTAGCAGAGCGTGTTGAACTTCTCCGAGGTCAAGCAAAACTTGCCTCTTCAAAGTGGGACCAAGAGAAACTCGAAAAAAGAGTCGGGAAACTTGGCTCCGGCGTTGCAGTTCTCAAAATCGGAGCGGCGACTGAAACCGAAGCAAAGGAGACAAAGGCACGTGTGGATGATGCACTCAATGCAACTCGAGCTGCTATGGCTGAGGGCGTTGTAGCAGGTGGTGGATTGGCCCTCTACCGTAGTGTATCTGTTCTCGATGGACTCGCATTGGAAGGTGACGAAGCACTTGGCTCTCGAATTGTTCGTGAAGCCCTCAGTGCCCCACTTCGACAAATTGTTGCGAATGCTGGTCTTGAACCAGCAATGGTCATATCAAAACTGGAACAAGAAGATGGTAACTACGGATACAATGCAAAATCCGGAGAATATGGTGACCTCTTCAAACAGGGTGTTATCGACCCTGTCAAGGTCACTCGTAATGCATTACAAAATGCAGGTTCAATCGCCGGCCTTGTACTCACTACTGAAACGCTTGTCGCAGATAAACCCCAACCAGAATCCAATGAAGGCATGCCCGACATGGGTGGCATGGGCGGCATGGGCGGTATGGGTGGCATGGGCTTTTAGTCACAGAACTTCTGAAGTATCCGAGCGCGTTTGAGGCTGTGATCCTTCTTGAAGATCAATAAGAACTGCTCGTAATGAAGCCCTTAATTCAGATAGGTCGCCATAACAAATAATAATGTCGTTATATCGAAGTTGTATTTCTTGAGTTGGATTCCAAATTAACTGATTCTCACGAGACAATGCAAAAACGGGGATTTTTGCTCCAGGTTTGAATAATTGTTCAATTCGTTGACCAACGAGTTTGGGATGATTACGTAGTTGGAGAGACAACACACCTTCACCTGGAACGGTTCGGAGGAGTTGGTCCAAGTCCACATCTGAAAACGCAGTTTCTTCCATCGCATAATCGACGATATGAGCAGCAACATTGACACCGCTGGCTTTCTCGATGCCCTCCAAGCCCGGGGATGAATTGACCTCGAGAACAAGAGGGCCATCTCTGCCTTCAAGCAAATCGACACCAGCAATGTTGAGCCCTAAGACCCTCGCTGCACGACATGCAGCCTCCTCGTATTCAGGAGGAAGATCAACTCGTTCAACGGTCCCATTGAGGTGGAAATTGCTCCTGAATTCTCTTCCTCGGGCTCTGCGACGCATGCAAGCGACGACTTTGTCGCCGACGACGAATGCACGAATGTCTCGACCGTGTGATTCTGCAATATACTGCTGAATCAAGACTGAACGTCCAGTGACCAGAAGACCTTGGACGAGGCTACGCGCTTCATATTGTGTGTGTCGTAAAAAGACGCCTTCGCCCTGTGTCCCTTGTGTCACTTTGATGACCACTGGAAGCCCACCTACTTGTTCAATCGCATGCTCCACATCAAAAATATCGCGAACATACACTGTTGTAGGCACAGGGATACGGTTTCGGGCCATGATTTGAGAAGCATGTAATTTATCTCGGCTGTGCAAAATTCCTTGGCTTGAATTTGCGGTCCAAATACCGAGATGTTCGAGATGATTCAAAATTGAGACGCCGTGCTTTGTAATGGAGTGACCAATTCTTGGAATAACTGCATCGAACTCGAATCTCGAGCCTTTGTACAACACTTCCATCGATTGATTCGACACTGTCAATGTGAATTTCATTGGGTCACACACTTCAACATCGATTCCGCGTGCACGGGCTTCTTGCAAAATTCGTCTGGTGCTGTAGAGCCTTGGGCCCCTGCTGATGATAGCAAGTCGAAGACTCATGCGTGTATGACGGTCGCTTACTATTTTTGAAAAATTCGGTTTAATCGGGGAATTCCGAGGTCCCAATCAGATTCATCGCTTCTTTGAAGAACTATGATATCACCCTGCATCTATGGCTGATGACGCAGAAGACGAAGAAGTCGGTGGCTTGGCTGACGAGGAAGAGCAAGAGGAATTGTTTGAACAAATGTCGAAAGAGGACCGAGAAGCTGTGCTTCGTAATGCACGATGGAATGTGTATTTATTCCTAGGCATCGCCTCTATTTTCTTTGCAGGTGCACTGTTCCCGTGGCCGTTTAGTGCTGTTGATGACAACTTCACGAGCACTGCGGAGAAAGACCTTGGTCTGCTCATGGGCCTGCCAATCCCTGGAGAAGATGTGTTCGACGTTCCGATTACATTGGAAGTTGAAGTTGTCGAACCGCCGGCAATTGCTAATGTGCAAGTCGGCGTCTATATCATTCACGAAAAAGATTGTACATCACCTGCTATGGCTGATAAGGAAGTTCTTGCAAGAGAAGGTGGTTCGCATGAATATCAATTTCAAATGAAAAAAGCCATTGCTGGGGAAATGCTTCAATTTGATTTCGATGTCGACCCTGGCGAATACTGTGCCAAAATTTTGTATGTTGAAGCAAATGAAGTGGAGGAAAATGGTGAAATGGTCACCCAAATTTCTGGTGCCGACGACGATGGACGAGCAACGCTTCGTGTAAGCGGTGGCATCTGGCAGTTGCAGGCTGTCTTTGGTATCGTAGGACTCTGTTGCCTTGCACTGTCGATTTTTGCCTTCATTGGTGCTCAAAAGAATGGAAAAATTCATCGAGAAATTCTAGAAAAGGACCCAAACACACTGGAACAACAAGTTCTCAGTGCTGCGGTAAGTTCTGTAATCGCTGCAGGGCCATCAGGCCCGCCACCGAGCAACGGACCATCAGGCCCACCACCTTCTGACCCAGAGGGGCCTCCTGGGTCTCCAGTTTCCCCTGAAACACCTGTCGAAGCTGAACCAGTTTCACCTCCACAAGATACGCCTGATGTTGTCTATGAGGGGGTTGGTGATGGCTATTATTACATCAAGAACTCAGATGGTTCGTATCAACCTACGGCATACATTTTGAATGAACAAGGGCAGTATATCCCATACGAAGCATCACAATAACACAAAAAAATCAATTCTTTGATGCAATTGAAGGTGATGATTGAAAGATAATGAGCGTCAGCACATCATGAGGTCGCATTATGTCTGAACCACCTTCATCACCACTTACCGTGGCGAAACTGAAGGCCCTTTGCATTCTCAATGATCTCAAAACAAGTGGAAACAAAGCAGACTTGGTTGAACGACTTTTAGGGTCTGGTGTTTCTCCAAAGGACCTTGGTATCGAAGAGACATTGGTTGACGATGAGATTGAAAATGTTCAGGAAGAATTTGGATTATCACTTGAGGATGAGGAAACCATCACACCAACAGAAGAGGATGTCGAGGAAGTACCTTCGCTTGAAGAAGAGGACGTTCTCGAGGCTGAAGTGTTTGAAGCCGAACTCATCGACGATATCACTGAGAAGCCCCGTGAAACTGAAATTGAAATTGTGAAATCAAAACCAAATGCAGAACTTGCGACACTTTTTGAAATGATTCAGAGGCCTAAGGTTGCAGCATCGGTATTAGCACTGATTCTTCTTAGCGCTGGGGCATGGTATTATCTCGAAAATCAACTTGATGCTTTCACACCCGATAATCTCAGGTATGGAGACAGAATGACGTACACAATTTCGGATGGTTCAGTCATTGCTACTGGGGAGTATGTTGAGATTGTTCTCAACCAACTTAATTCAGATGATGATATTTGTAAAATTTCAGTTGATTTTGGTGGTCTTGGGGAAGTTTCCATCGTCAACGGTGACGGGAGTCAACTCGTGACCCAATCGAGTCTTGACCGCCTTGGAGCCGTTCGCATGAAAGGAGGACATGGAGGGGACTGGTTAACAGTTCAATCGGAAAACTCCTATGATTTGCAGGAATTTGATGCGAAGAGGTACTATCCGCTGTTTGATGGAAGTGGAAGTTGTGACCCCGATGGAGAAGGAAGAGAGGGTTCAGCAGAAATTGATGTAACAACATGGACTGAGTTACGAGGTCAAGCCACATTAGCCACTCAAGTTGATTTCGATATTTCTCTTGGTGACCAATTCAAAGGTACTGCGTTTACCTACGGCGTTGGTGGTATTCTTGGCGACCTCACTGCATTCTCTCCAAGTCTCATTCAAATCACCCAACCTGTTGAACTCGCAGAATTCTTCGGCAGTAATCTCATTACTGAAGGAGCATCGGGTACAAGCGATGATTGGGCGTGGAGAGTTCTTGGCACAGATACAATAGGCTCAACAAAAATGTGGAAGGTCATTGCAACGCATCAAAGAGTACAAGATTTCTGTCTCGGATCGGCATCCATCACAATGTGGCTCGATGGCGTTACGCCATGGGCCACACAGCAACGGGTTGACATCGTCATCGATTCCGATGCAGACACATCGGTCACATGCTCAGCAGAAGGAGAATTCATCGGTGATATTATTTTGCCAACTGGTGAACTTGAAATTCACCATGTGTTTGAACGCACATTTGTTGAACGAGGAACCAAAGCCATCGAACTTGGTGTGAGGTATGACCTTCGTCCAGAAGCAAACGCATTCAAACCCGATGAAGAGGACCTCTATGACTGGGGTGCTACCGGAGAAACTCACCTTCCAGATAACACGACGGCAAGGATGCACTCTCTTCAACAGGCAGTTGATTGCATTCCGACGCTGCAAAATGTGCAAGGTTTGGAAGGGGCTCTGGATGAGGGTGGATACATTTGGAGAGCTGTAGACCATCGAATTGATGCTGACAACACCGAGTGGAACCTCTCATGGGTCAATGGAGAAAGTTCAGCGGGGTGGGTCCTCATCTCAATGGAAACGAATGGTGATACGACCACATGTACGACATTAGACAAAGGCGTGTACGATGATTCGACTTCGAATGACAGAAATGCAATTCCACCAACTCATTCTTTAGATTTTGTCGAAATGGAATATGGGCAAAACGGAAGAATCCACAGCGAAGCATTTGACACATTATTTTCCAGCGATGGAACATTGCAACAAGATACACGAATTGGGTATCTTCTTCTCCTTCCCAGTCAAGCATTGGGCTTTGACCTTTCACAATTAGGCGATGAATTGGATGGTGTTGTGACTGTGGATTTATCAAAATCATGGACTGAAGATATTCAAGGCTCATCAAAATCTTGGGACCATTCATTCAATCTCGTTGGTGATGCTACGAATGCACGTGTACTTGGATGGACGCACCTCCAAATCTTGACGGGGTGATGTTCTGACCAATCAAGACGATGACCGCGGCCTCGACCATCTCATCGAACAGAATACCACAGAACTAGGTTTTCTTGATGCATACGGTTCGGAAGAAGAGATGTCAAACGATGCCATCCTAGAAGCGGTTCGTCTTTTTTTGGAAAAAGAGCATGTAGGATTTGAAAACAAAGACAATGGCATTAAGCATGATTTCGGGACATTTCAATCCTCAGATACGGGTGGAGTGACTTTTGAATTTCTTGGCACATCGTTGCCGCTCGTCCCCTCTGATTTTTCATATTCGGATGTAGCAAATGGGCTCATCAATACCAAGAAGAAGTGCATTCAAGGCGAACTATTTGATTGGAGTGACCGTTTGGTGAGGTTCTTTTCAAGATTGATTGAACATCAACGCCTCGAATAGACGAATGATGCTCCTGCAATCATTGAGATGACGGCGATGGTTGAGACATACGGTAGCAAGCTTTCTTCATCATCAAGGGCTGCTGGAACATCACATCCATCGTTCGTTGAATGAATGCCCCCGTACTGGCCGTCATTGTACCAACAGGTGGACCATGTTTTGTACCAGTCACCATATGGGAAGACATCATTTGATCCATCGTCATAAACTGCTTTCACTCGCCAGTTCACGTATGTGTGGTCTGTTGGCGGCTTGAGAGAGACTGTGTACAGGCCATCGGTTGTGTCTCCATCAAGGTCCATCGATACAGGAGGGTCGCAAACGCCGTTGTTGAGGCAGATTTGTGTGGTGATTTCGAAAGTTGTACCATTCTGCATGGGCTCTTCATCCATTTGCAGCGATAGGGTCCATTTGGTGAAATCTTGCGAAGGTGCGGTGCGGTCAGCGATGGTGAAGGGTACATCATCACCCTCAGGGTTGACATCTTTTCCTCCTTCGAGGCTTGCTGCACTGGCAGAGATCGTGCAAGAAAGCAGAAAGAGAACGGAGAAAAGAAGTGTGCTGATTTGTATTTTTACTCGAGAGCCCATAAGTCGTCACCTACCCAATGTAATGTTTTAATTCCCTTCCCTTTTAATTCTGTCTTTAATTCATTACCTTCGAGAAGTGCTCGTCCAATCGCTAATGGTCTTTTGTGCACCTCATCACGAATCCACACCAAGTCGCCAGGCCTAATTTCCTCGTCCGCATCTTGAACTCCAGCGACCATGCAATCTGCTCCATTCATCAAAAATGGTATCGCACCATGGTCGACTTCAACCCATCGACGTGCTTCAAGATGCAAAAGGAATCCTCGAAGTGTGAGGAACACTTGCTTTTCTGTGTCTTCATCCTCAACTTCCATCACCAGTGGCACCTTGTCAACAAGCACCATCGTCCAAGGGCCAAATTCACCGAGTTCGAGAAATGCTTGGTCGAGGGATAAGTCAATGCCGAGATGGTTTTCCAGTTCCAATAGATAGGGTCGAACTTGTTTCTTCCGGACCGGTCGCCGTTTCTTCAACACCCAATCCTTGGTCATGTCGGGGGCTCTAGGCGTCGTACTTTGAGAATTTCCCACCGCTTTCTTCATGAATGAAACAGAAATCCACCAAATATGGCAGTTTGGTGTACAATTCGAACGTTTAACGCCCACGCAAAAGAACTTGGAAATGAAATCCCTAGCGAGGCTATTTTCTTCACAAAACCCGAGAATTGCATACATACTGGAAATGAAATTCCGTTGTCTACGATGCCCAATGATGTGCATTATGAAACCGAATGTGTTCTGAAACTCAATGGGATGGGGGGTGTGAGTCATTTGATAATTGGTCTTGACCTCACCAATAGGACTCAACAAGAATTGCTGAAATCCGGAAAATTACCTTGGGCAAGAGCGAAGTGTTTCAACGCAAGTGCTCTGCTTGGTAGCGAATACGAGTGCAATATTGGCCTTGATGAGTTACATCTAGAAGTACATAATATCGGATTGCGTCTAACGGTAAATGATGAAATCGTTCAACATGATTTCCTCAAAAACATGTCGATTTCCCCGAAGG
>Ga0181568_10003635_pt1 | contig 13844 bp, 8 predicted proteins | sample 101ome_20_FD_133758 | JGI IMG/M metagenome (GOLD analysis project Ga0181568, IMG submission 133758) | Coastal salt marsh microbial communities from the Groves Creek Marsh, Skidaway Island, Georgia - 101404AT metaG (megahit assembly) | ecosystem: Environmental > Aquatic > Marine > Intertidal zone... | reverse complement strand
TCTACGACGGCGCCATCGGCGCACCCCACCCAACACGACGCGTCGTCGACAGGCTCGACGGACGTCACGGACGCGTTCCGCGAGACGACGATGATGTCCTGACTCATCAACCGACCCGCGTCGCAATCCCACGCCATGACGCCTCCGTTCTTCATGCCCGCCCAGAGTAAACTCGACCCCAACCGCGCGCTCTTCATGGCGACGACGGGCGACCGCGTCGACGCGGACGCCGACGCCCCCGGTCCGAGACACGCGAAACCTCCTCGGTCGCCGCTCTCCCCCGTCTTCGGTCGCTCGATCCGTCTCTGCGCCTGAATGAACATATCGTACGCGTCCAGACGAGGGAACGCCCCGCCCGTCGACCACCACAGTTCGCTCGCGTCGGATCCCGCCGCGCACATCGCCGACACCCCCGACCCGAACACGCTATCGACAGTTTGCGAAATCCCACCCCTTAACAACCGTTTCCTCCCGTCCGACACCCCTCCCGCGACCGCCAATCGTCCCGACGCGCCCGTCATGTTCCACAACTGCACCTCCAGCGTCTCCAAATCTCTCGTCACCTCTTCGAATTTCGCCTTGGTTTTCCCACCCGTCGCGTACGCCACCAACTTGCGCGCCGTCGTCTGCGTCCCGTACACCTCCGCCAGCGTCCTTCCCAACCGCAATCGTCCCAACGCTCGCACGAGATGTCGCTTAATTTGCACCCGTCCCTGATCGTCGTACATCGCGTATACGTTCTCCGCCTCTCCGAGCGCGAGACACGTCGCGTCCGCCTGTCCCTGGAGCGCCGAACACTTTTCTCGGTTGCTCACCGCGCTCATCGCCGCTCGTTCGAGCGCGCGCGCGGCGACGCGACACCGTTCGAAGAGCGCGCGCGCGTCATCCCCGCGCGTCGACGCATCGTCGTCATCGGCGGCCTCGTCGTCGGCATCGCTCGCCATCGTCTCCGCCTCGGCTCGCCACCGACCGACCGACACCACCCGCGTCTCTCTCGCGCGATGGTTCGGTGCCGTACGCGTCCGACGCCGGACGAGGACGAAAACGAGAACGAGGACGACGACGCCACCGCGCGAACGACCGACCGAACGGTCGCGGTGCGGACGAGACGTGACGTCGCGACGCGACCGACCGAACGACCGACCGACCGAACGAACCACCACCCGATCCGCATGAAAAAATACGCGACGAGATACTTTTTATAGGTACCACAATACGTGCTCACGGTCCGAACCGTTTCATACATCTCGGGCACCGTCGCGTGTGTCTCTATACATAGATACAAATAACACATAATATGTACAGGATGTCTGAATCGTGTACTCGGAAGACGCGTGCATCATACACCATCGAGCGCCCATCGAGCGCGCCGATCGCTCCCGGTCGGATCGTGCGTCGCCTCGCGCGACCGCAGAGCGCGACGGTGGCGCGCGACGGACGGTCGGCATGACGCGCGCGGTGAAGCGAACGTTGTCGGTCGTCGTCGTCGGTGCGGCGACGTTGGCGCTCGTCGGTGGTGCGAGAAAGGTGGAGGCGAACGCGGACGCGGAGGACGCCAACACCCTCGACGCGAGACCGGATTCGAGCGCGGTGGTCGGCGCGATGGAGGAGGCGATGGCGCGAGGCAGTCCGATCGCGCGTCTTGGATTCAGTTTGATCGACGTGCAGCCGAATTTGGTGGACGATGTGTTGCCGCACGGCGCCGGTGGATGGGATTGGAAGTTCGGCGCAAAGGAGGGCGCGACGTTTCAGTGTCTCGACTACGCCGGGCCGAGCGCGCTCGGTCAGGCGGGGTTACCGTCGCCGGGTGAAGATGAATACGCCGATGATGAACCAAACGCCGCGACGAGCGATCCAGAACAGAAGCGATACATCGTGCGATACGGCACGTACGGGACCTTTGCGGATACGGGCACGGACAAGTACGACGACGCGTGGTTTGAAGATCCCGCGCACTCGGGCGACATCAAGTGGACGTACGGCACGTGCCAAACGAATCAGACGATTTTCTGCGGCGGCAGCGCGTTCGCGTACGTCGATCCGTTCCCGAGCATCGGCGCGGGTGAGGTGGGGAAAAAGTGCCAGTACATTGACGTGTCCCAGATTCCGGAGGACGTGAAGAACGCGAGCGTCGTCTTCGTCCCGGGCACCGAGCGTTTAGACCAAAACTCCATCGACGTCGCCGTCAATCTCCAGTTGGCGCGCGCCGACGGAAATGGATACATCCAACGCACGCTTAAACTTTTCTCCGCCTCCAAACTCGCCGGCATGTTGAAGGAAATGTTCCCCGACACCGTCATGCATCAAGATTTCAACTGGGACTGGTGCGCCGACGAGGGTGTTAAGGAACATCATCGCTGCAAGTGCAACACCATCATGCGATACGGGTGGACTGGGAACCAAACCCTCGCCGCACCGAGACCGCGCGACGATCCTGATTTCCACAAGTGGACCTTTGTCGACGTTCGCGGTCCAGAAGCCGACATGGCTGAAATTCCGTGCAACTGGCACAAGCTCGGCGGCGTGCGTCCGTTTCCCGAACGCGGGGAAGAACACAGAATTTGCCAGTGTCTGAGCAACGCCACGATGGCTGATTTCAACGCTGGTTTACAAGCCATCATCGGTGGTCCGGACGTGCCCGGTCAAGTCTTGTTCAACATGACCAATCACACGCACTTTTTCAACCGCACGCACTACGACCACTGGCACAACCGCACCAACGGCACGGGTGTCTACGACGGCATCGACGCCGCGGCGCCGATTGAACCAGCGCTCGGAGCGATGGAGGACCTCTCTTCGTCCGCGGCGTCGTCTTACGACGATCAAGTAGACTTGTCATCCGACGTCGACGTGGAAGACCGCGGCGTGGACGTGTTGTTGACAAACCTAGGCGTCGGATGCATCACCGCGTCGCTGTTAATCTTCGGCGTCGTCGCCGCAAAGCGGCTCGTCGCCTCGAGACGCGAGGGCGGCGCGTACGAGCGCGTGCCCGAGCCCGAGCTCAATCTGTAAAAACAACAACGCGACGACGATAACGACGACGTACTAGTGTAGCGAGATGACGAAGACACATTTTAATCCAACGATAAACACCGTTTCGGTCCGAGCGCCCGCCTCCAAGTCGGGCGCGCTCGCGGATGCGACGAGGACGCGCGCTGGATGACGATTCCGCACACCCGGACGCGCGCGGAGACGGACACCGGAGATTCATGTCGACCGTGGTGAAGAAAGGGATCGATAAAGTCCGCCTGATGTGCGTGCGCGACGACGACGAGGACGAGCGACGACGCGCGACGACGCGACGACGCGCGAATGAAGATGACGATGAAGACTGACGCGTGTGCGCTCGATGATGTCGCGTGTGCGCGTAGGGCGGGCATGGAACCGAGCCAACCGGAGACGCCGGTGGAAGTACTCGATGAGTACACGTCGTGCGCGAGCATGTCGTACGAACAGCGCATGTATGGATTCGCGTTTTGCGCGCTCTTCGGCGTCATGTGTTCGGCGCTCTCGAGCGTGTTTTGGACGCGACCGACGAAATTCGCGACTCTGTACTCGATGGGGAACATATTATCGCTGGCGAGCACGGGATTTTTGACGGGATTCGGAAGACAGTTGAAGAATATGTTTCACGGCACGCGATTCGTGGCGACGTGCGTGTATCTCGGATCGTTGATCATGACGTTGGTGTGCGCGGTGGAATTGAAGAGTTTTCCGTTGACGATGTTGTTTCTAGCGATACAATGGTGCGCGTTGATGTGGTACTGCATGAGTTACATTCCGGGTGGGCGTACGATGTTAAAGTCAATAGTCAAGGCGTGCTGCGGTGGATCGGGCGGGGGTGATGACTTTTTTTAGCGACGAGACGAGACGAAGCGCGTGCGCCGACACTACTATGTAAACAAAATTTAAACGAAGCAGCATCTGCGCGCGCGAGCGCGCGCGAGGAAGAGCGCGATAAACATGACGCGCAAACTATTACCATTCGATCGGATTCGATTCGATTCGATTCTTATTAAACCGTCTGTCTGTCTGTCTGTTGATACACGGGGCGACGACTCCTCGACTATTTAGACTACTCCGCCGTCTCAAGAAAAAATCCTCCACTCGCGACATCCGTCCGAGCGCGTTCGCGTTCGCGCGTCGCGTCTACCCTAACGACCCCAACGTTCCCATCGCCCCACCATCGTTCGCCTCCCCCCCGCCGTCGCCGCCGCCCGCGCCCGCCATGCGCGCCGCCGCCCGCGCGAACAATTCCTGTTGCATCGCGATCGCATCCTCCTCGCTCATCTGCGTCGTCTTCCGCTTCTTCTTCAACTCACGCTTCTCCGTCTCCTCCTCTTTCGCCTCGTCTCTCGCCATCTCACACTCCCCCTCGTACGCGTCGAAACCCAGTCGTCGCAACGCCGCGAGGACGTGTTCGGCGGTGATCGTGCTCTTCCCCTCCCTCGTCGACACCTCGTTCGCCTCCGCGCTCACCGCGTGGACAAACTCTTGACAACACTCCACCACCATGTCTCGACACTCGGGAGCCATGCGAAGCGATCCGGATCCACCCGTCGACGCGTGCAGCGCCTCGGCGATCATTTTCGCGATCGTCGCCTTGGGAAGGCCCAATTCATCATCCACGCCGAGATCCATCGCGTCCTCGCGCGTTCGGCGCGCGCGCGACGAACGTCTTTTATCGTTCTGCGCGTCCGCGTCGCGCACCGTCGCGCGCGCGCGCACGTTTCGCTCGATTGTGACGACGTCAGACGTCAGACGACGACGCGTCTCGGGACGAATTTCATCGATTCACCCACCCATGTCTCGCGCGCCGCCTCGCGAGCGATGGTCCTCGGCGGACGTCGACGGGGAGGCGACGCACAACGCCCCTCGCGCGCGTCGTCTCGCCCGCGTGCGCGCGGGCGACGGCGTGGACGACGGGAGAGGAAACGACGTCGAAGGAGAAGATGTCGACGCGTCGTCGTCGTCGCCCCGTCGACGACGGAGCGACGACGCGAACGACGACGGGACGACGGGATCGAGGAGTCGACGCGCGAGCGAGTCGGTGGGGTCTCGCGCGAGCGTCTCGTTGCGCGCGCTGTCGTTGCGCGCGGAGACGATCGACCCAGCCGTGCCGAGCGTGTTGCAAAAATTGCAAAAGTGGGGCGATTACGCGTCGTGCGGCGACGTCGTCGAGGGAACGCGATTGGTGCCCATGAAGACGCCGCTCTCGAGGGTGTACGTGGGCGAAGGGTGCGTGAACGCGTTGACGGTGTCGGCGTTGATGGTGGAGCAGCGGAAGCGTGGACGGGAGATTCGAATGATTATCGATTTGACGAATCACGACTGTCTGTACAAGGATGACATTCCGAGCGGGGTGACGCGGGTGCACGTGAGGAATGTGGCGAAATCGACGCCGAGCGCGAACGATGTGCGACGGGTGTCGGAGGCGGTGAAAACGTTCATGGCGACGGCGAAAGAGAACGAGTACATCGCGATACACTGTGCGTACGGGTTTAATCGTACGGGGTTCGTCATTTGTTGTTTTCTCGTGGAGACGTGCGGGACGACGCCAGAGGAGGCGATGCGACGGTTTGCGGCGGCGAGACCGCCCGGAATGAAGCACGCGCACTTTCAAGATGAGTTATTGGAGAGATATTCGCGACGACGTGGGCTTTCCAAGGATGGAGACGACGAGGAATTGGAGGAGGACGCGTTTAAACCGTCGCTCGCCGCGCGCGCGTGTATGCGGCGCTCCTTCGACAGCGAACCCGATTTCCGAAACTGCGTCGATCACGAGGACGATAATCAGACGCTCGACATAGAACTCAGTCGAAAACACTGGCGGAGCGGTCGCGGCACCACCAAGGATGATTCCGAGTGACGGACGCGTCGCGTCGCGCTCGCGTCTTCTTCGCCCGTGGTCGATTCGATTCGTCGCCGACGCCGTTTTCTTCGCCGCCGACGCCACACGCACGCACACACTCCCTCTCACACAGCCTACACGCACTATATATTGTAGCATCACACCTCACGCATCTAGTCATCATATCATCTCTCCGCCCGCCGCGCGCGACGTCGTCGTCTCGTCCAAACCCCTCGAGCCCGCCGAGTGGGGCGTCACTCCTCGACGACCGATCGACGATCATGGTGCGACCACGACCGGTGACCCGCGCGCGCGAACTCTGTCCTCGACGCCTCGCCCCTCGATCGTGTCTCGATCGCGTCTCGTCGACGACGTCGTCGGCCCCGCGCGACAACCTTCGTCCCCGCAGGGTCAAAAACGAACGAATTCATAAATCACCTCGAGACTGACGACGACGACGACGACGACGCGCGCAGCCGGTGGAATCCATCCCCCCGTTCGCCATCATCGTCGGTGCCATCACCGCCATGGGCGGTCTGCAGTACCTCGTCCACGGCGCCGCGTACGATAAACCGCGCGCCATCGGGCTCGACGCGTTCGATCGACTCGTCAAGGCGCGAGACGAGCGCGCGAGACGAGAGGCGACGGGTGCGGGCGGATCGCAGCGCACGTGACGAAAGAGAGGTGGGGCGCAGTAGACGTAGAAACGAACGAACGAACGCGATGCGATGCGTCGCGGGAGTGTAATTGAACATGTAAACGGTAGACGGCTCTTTGAGCTCGAGCGCGAGAGAGACATCACCATCGTCATCATCGCGTCATCTCGCGACGGGGGACGCGCGACAGACATGCGCGCGTCGGTGCGAACGATCGAGAGTAGTGCGCACGCGCGATCGGTGGTGGGATCGGGCGCGACGAGGCGTCGCGTCGCGCGTGGGACGGTTTCGAAGAGACGCGCGCTGGGGGACGACGATGTCGAATTCATGGTGCGCGAGTTTCAACCGTGGGTGAAGGATGCGGAGGGGGCGGCGAAGTGTTACGAATACATGAAGGTGAATCACGAGTGTGAATTTTCGTTGAGTAAAGCGCGGGAGGTGATGGCGTCGCTCAGGGCGGAGCACGCCAAATTACCCGAGGCCGCTGGGCCGTTTGCGCTTCCGAAGACGTGGCCGGGTTTTCTTCACGTCCTGGAACGGTGCAGCGAGCGAGTGTAACGCAGCGAGCGAGTGTAATGAGTAACTATCGGCGTATGTTGTACTACTCCCTAGAGACGCCGCTATGATCTATCTCCTGTACGTCTAATGAATGAATGAATGAATGAATACGAACGCGTCGGTCGGCGGCGGTCACGCCGCCGAGAGACGACTCGCTGGAACGAATTCAGCCGCGCCGTGATCGAGCGTCGACGCCACCGCGCTCTTCGTGTCCTTCTCTTTCGCCTGTTGTTGAGCTTTCACGTAGAGCGCGCGACCTTCTGCCGCGAGTCGCACCGTCCGCTTAAACTCTTCGTCGGCGCCGTTGTAATCCAACACGCTCACGACGGAGACGGCTTGAATGTTGAGCGCCTTGCCTATGCGTCTCTTCGTGAGCGCGACGACGATCGGCACGTCGTTCTCTCTCGCCAGGTCGATGATTTGATTGATTCGATCGTCTAACCCACCCTCGCTCTCGATTCTCTCGATGTTCGGCGCGAGAACGATGGCTTTACTCGTCCCGGCGTCGACGCTCTTCGCCACCTCGCGCAAGCCGTACAATAATCGTCGACGTTGTTTCGCCTTGATCTTATCCGTGTGATAGAGACGATCTTGAAACCGCTTGAGCGTCGACAGCAAGGTTTTCGTCGATTCGTTGAGCTCATCGGTGATGATTTGTCGGGCGTATCGAACGCTCTCGGCGCCCTTTTCGCCGACGTACGTCGTCGGCGTCGCGCGCCGCGCGGCGGCGGCTTTTTTCGCCGCGTCGGGATCGTCTCGAAGCGCGAGTTTTTTCGCGTGCGCCTTACCCTTGACGTGTTCTTCCCACGCGCGTTCACCGAAACACTGCACGTCGCACACCTCACACGCGCGGGGCGTTTGTTTCGCCTTGACCCTATCCGTCTTGTCCGTCTTGTTCGCGTCGTCGGCGCTCGAATCCTTCGTCTTCAAGACGTCGAGAAGACTGCGCACGCCCCACGCGCCGGCGGGCGCTCTCTCGTCGAGCGTCGCGAGTTTTTCGCGCGCGTCTGGATCAGACGACGCGGGTGGCTCCTTGTCGTCCTCGTCGTCGTTCTCGTTCTCGTTCTCGTCGTCGTCGTCGTCCTCGTCGTCTTCCATGCACATCAGGCGCACGCGACACGCGTCGTCCTCGTACGCCACGCGCACGTACACCCAATTCACGCGCACCTCGACCTCGACCTCGACCTCTTCCTCGACGACATTTTTCGACTCATCCTCCCGACGCATCGTGCGTTCGCGCAGGATGATCTTCTTCAGCGTCGATCGTCGCTTTTTTTTACCGTCTTGCCGTTCCACGCCTCGACGAAGCACCAAACCCGTCGACGTCGCGGCGTTCGAGCTTCGCACCATTTGGCCTCCGCGCACTCTTCCCTCCTTCTTTTCGATGATTTCGTGTCTCGTTTTCTCCGTCTTAAAGTACGCGGCGAGAGAATTCACCATACTGTTCGACGTCTTGCTCTCGCTCGACACTAAATCACCGAGTTTCAGCGACACGCGATGGGTCGCATCTTTCCCGCTCGGCGCGAGTCCGGCGGCGATGCGCGCCGACTCTAAAACCTTGGCGTACGAATTATTCAAGCCAAAGTGCGACGCCCCGATGTGTTGCTCGAGGGCGTCGTACGCCTTGAACGAACGTCCGCACACGCGACATCGCACTTTTCCAAACTTATCCATCGGTGACAGACGAGATTCGCTTCGAAGAAGTTCGGCGGTGATTATTGGAAATTTCGGCATGGCGGCGACGTGGACGCCGCCGGACGCCGCCGCGTCGACGCGTCTCGACGTCGGACGCCCGACGTCGGTCGAACGCCCGGCTTCGGACGCCATGATATCTCTCAACGTCGTTCCCGCGGTCGCCGTCGTTCCGTTCGTCCACGCGGGCGTCGTCGGCGCCGGCGCCGGCGCGACGACGCGCGCGGCGGTTTCGCCGCCGCCACCGTCTCCCGATCGCGTCTTTGCCGCTCGCGTCGCGCGCGCGCGATTCGAATCACCGTTCTTTTTCGCGGCGTCGTCGTCATCCAGCGCCAATACCGCGCGGGACAGACGCGCGCGTCGCCACGCCGTCGCCGCCGCCGTCTCGACTTCGCTCAGTCCCCGCGCGAATTTCGAACACCGAATCCGTCCATCACTCTCGTGCGCCGTGCGTTCAAACGCGCGCAACACGAACGGACACTCACGAACGTACGCGCGTATCGTCTCCGCGTCCTGCTCGTCGTACGACGCCTCGTCGCCGTCGTCGTCGTCACCATCGTGGATGAGGTTGAGTCCCACGACGACGTCCCACGGGGACGCTCTCGCGCGCACGCGCGTCAACGCGTCGATCGCCGCCGCGAGGACATCGACGCGATCGTCCTCGTCGTCACTCGCGAGCGCGCTCGCGAGATGACGCGACGTCACGCGCATGGATGGGACCGAGGCGAGTCGTCGAGTGATGCGTCACTCTGGGCCCATCGTCGGCATCATCATGCGGGACGCCCTCGATCTCGCGCGGGCGGTGGCGACGCGCGTCGCGCGCGCGGCGGTGGGCGCGCACGCGTCCGCCAGTGACGTCGACGCCCTCGTCGCGCTGGAGTGCGCCGCGTTCGCGACGTGGTGCCTCGTGGGAAGTTGGGTGAAGGGGACGTACAGTTTCGTCGACCAATTGTGGAGCGTCACGCCCGTCGTGTACGTCGGCACGTACGCGTTCGCGAGCGAGGGCGTCGCGAGGACGCGATTGATGGTGATGTTCGCGTGCGCGTGTCTGTGGGGGGGGCGGTTGACGCACAATTTCGCGAGAAAGGGTGGGTACTCGGGCGAGGAGGATTATCGGTGGGGCGAATTGCGAAAACACCGACTGTTGAGACATCGCGTGGCGTGGGAAATCTTCAACGTGACGTTCATCGCTTGGTATCAAAACGTGTTGTTGCTCTTGATCGCGTTACCGGCGGCGGTGGCGCATCGATCGACGGAGCCGTTTGAACTCGTGGGAATCGACGGCGTCGCGTTGGCGGCGTGGGCGACGTGTTTTTGCGTCGAAGTCGCGGCGGATGAACAGCAGTGGAGGTTTCAGCGCTCCAAGCGAGGATTCGCGAGAAAAGTCAAGGGTTGGCGAGACGATTACGAGCGCGGGTTCTTGACGCACGGATTGTTTTCGTTGTCCCGACATCCGAATTTTTGGGCTGAGCAGGGCATGTGGACGTGTTTCGCCGGTTTCGCGGCGGCGAGTTTGGAATCGAAGCGGTTCTTCACGCCCGTCTTGACGGGAGCGGTGTTGTTGATTTTGTTGTTTCAGGGATCGACCGCGTTCACCGAGAGCATCACCGCGCGAAAGTATCCGGATTACGAGGCGTATCAGAAGACGACGAGTCGCTTAATGCCGTTTCCTCGTCTTCGAGCGTTGCCGCCGCCCGCGACCAAGAAGGCGTGAATACTTTGTTTCATCATCTCTGCACATATCCTCGTTCGTTTTTAATCACACCTCGGCTAGTTTGTTTTTGTCTCTACGTTTCTAATGCGAGAGCTTTTCCAGAAACTTCTCCTCTCCTTGTCTCGACAGGTGCACGAGCGCGTCGAGTCGGCGCTCCTTGGCCATCGCCGTCGTGCTCACCTCGGTGTGCACGTCCTGAAACCGCGCGCCACCGCGCACGTCGCGACCGCCGCTCTCGATGAGATCGTACTGGTCGTAATTCGCGTACCCTTTAATGGTGCCCTGCTTCGCGAACCGCCCTCTCTTCTCGTTTTCTCTCGCCTTGGCCATGGCGGCGGTTTTCACGTTGAGCAGACGTCTCTTGGCACCGTACTCGCGTCTTCGCGTGACATCCCTCATGTACCGACCGGTGCCGTAATACGCGCACGTCTTGTAGATGGTGTACAGTAGGACGGCGCCGATGAACGAGTACGTGCCGGCGAACAACGTCATCAATAAAGCTTGATCTCGTTCGACGCGTTTGCTCGGCGGCGGAGGCGGCGCGGGCGGAGGCGGAGGCGGCGCTATCAACGTTTGGACCGGTGACGTGCGCGAGACGGTTCGCGCGTAGTTGCCCTGGCCGTCCACGAACACGAGCGACGTGACGAACGTTCGTCCGTACCCGACGCGCACGATGGACGTCGTCGGCTCGTCTGTTTGATTGACTTTGAAGGAGCCGTACCGAAACGGTCGAGGTGTCATCGTTCTCGGATTCATCACCTCTTCCGGGGTCGGTACGTCGCTCACATCGGTCGAACAGATGTAAAATACCTCCGAACGCTCCGAAGGTAATACGGTGATGTTCAGCTCGACGCCCGTCATGCGCACGGACCACGACGCAAAGGGTGGAACGTCGTCCAACAGCGAGACGTCCAACGCGACGGGCGTCGACATCATGTTGCCCAAATCATCCTCGCCGACGATGTAGACGACGAACGAGCCACCCGCGCGTAAGTTTGTGATCGAGCGCGTCGTAATATCGTTTGCGGAGGCGTAAAACACGCCCGCTTCGCGAAACGTCTGTGTGGTGCCGATGAGAGAGGACTGCGCCTTTATCTGTTGTCCCGTCGGCGTCGGCGCCGTCGCACGCGTCCCCTCGTACACGACGTAATATGCGTACCCTCTCTCGTTCAATCCGACGTTGATGTCGAACGACACGTTTTTTACGTTCGTCGCGATCGGGTACCCGGTCAAGAATCTCGGCGCGTCTTGTTCCGGCGTCGGCGGCGGCGCCGGCGGAGGCGACGGCGGAGGCGGACTCGCGAGCGTCGGCGGCGGCGACGGCGGAGGCGGTGAGGGCGGCGACGGCGGAGGCGGCGGAAATGGCGGCGCGGGGGACGTGCTCACATCCATCGACGACACCGCGGTCGGTCTGTTCCCGATGGTATCCACGGCGACGTAAAACGCCGTGTACTCGCCGCCGAGCACCAATCCCACCGAACCCGTCGTGTCGATGGTGCGCGGCGCTCCCTTGATCAATTGCATGCTCCCGCTCGACATCGCGAGCGATCCCGTGACGTTAAGTCCGGAGATTACCTGCGACACGCTCGGTGCCGGCGTATTCCTCGGCTGTAACACGTAATACAGCGTCCCGTCCTCGTCTCGAAGCGACGCCGTGAGCGAAATCTCGTCGCCGTTGGGCGAATACGTAAACGACGCCACGATCGGTGCCGTCTCGTCCGACGTCGTGAACGTCTGCGTCTGCACCGTGCTCTGTAACGTCGGCGTCGCGCCCGCACTCTCCGCCACCGACGACACGAAATACTCCGTCTTCTCTCGCAATCCCGTGACGACGACGCTCGCCTCGACGTTCGCCGCCGTCGTCGAAAACGAACCCGCGCGCGTCACCGCTCCACCCCCGGGTTCCACCCCCGCTCGCACGTCCGTCGCGCTCATGTACGACGTCAGTGGTCCCTCTCGAACGACGTAATACACCGTTCCCACCGCGTCCATGGCGTGCGCCAACTCAAACGACGTCGCGCCCACCGCGCGCGTCTTCGGATAGCCGCTCGCGTCTCTCGGCGCCCCGTTCGCGCCCGTCTGCGTCAACCGACGCGCGGGAGCTCGCGGCGCGGTTCGAAACAAACCGTCCCGGTGCGCCGTTCGTGACGTCGACGGAGCGCTCGCGTCGTCCGCGTCGTCGCTCGTCGCGCGCGTCCCGAACGCACCAACCGTCACACGACTCGCGCGCGCGAATCCACACGCCCACGCACCCACCGCGCACGTCGCGAGGACGCGCGCGAGGGAAACGAGCGATAACGACGTTCTCGACGCGCGCCGCGCGCGCGCGCGCGAGCGAGGCATCGCGTCGTCGTCGGGCGCGGTGTCCCGAGCGCGCGTCCCCGCGGCTCAAACGTCTGGTTAGGCTAAAGATAAATTTTTGCGATCGGACACACGATACGTATTGCAAAGATCTATATACGAGAGATATTTTAGCCGCCGGGGACCGCGACGACGCGGCACATGTCGACGCGCGCCGACGCACGCGCATGTCGACGACGCGAAACGACGCCGCGCGTCGCGCGCAACCACGTCGCGCGCGCGTTCGAGGACTTCTAGCGCACGGCGCGCGACGAGACGCGCCCGGAAACGGTGACGAGGGAAAGGCACCACGTGGTGAGAATCGACGTCGACGCGATTCGACCGGCCGGGACGCGCGCGATGGACGCGATGTCGACCGATCGCGGGCGAGACGCGCGTGGTCGCGTTTTTCGTCGCGCGCGATGGCGTGTTCGGTCGCGCTCGCGGTCGTTTTTGGATGGACGGTGGACGCGAGCGACGACGCGGGACAACGCATGAACGCCGCGACGAGACTCGTCGTCGGAGGCGCCGCGGTTCGACGAACGGTGGAGGTTCGAGACGAGAAAGAGTTTTACTTCGACGTGCAGACGTCCGGTGCGGATGTGGTGGTGGAGCTGTGGCGAGACACGGGGATACCGATCGTGTATTTAGAGAAGGAGGACGCGCAGTGGTCGCGACTGGTGGACGCGTTTCCGGTGGCGGGCAAATCGGACACGTGGTCGGATTTCCCGCTACCGGGTGCGGCGCCGTACGGAACGTACGGGTCGTACGGGTACCTGAGCGATCACAGGACGATGAAGATCGTCGGCGCGGACGCGGGACGGTATTGGTTGAAGATTACCAACGTGCAAGAGGTGTCCCGAGCGACGGGCACGGTGACGTACTCGAAGCCCGCGAGGTTCGATCTCAAGGTTCGATCGACGGATGACGGCGTGACGAGCGCGCCGTTGTGTGCGTGGAATTGTTCTGGTCTCGGGACGTGCGAACTGAGCGGGTCATCGTCGGGCGATAACACGCGGTGCGTGTGCGACGC
>Ga0181568_10003634_pt1 | contig 13845 bp, 13 predicted proteins | sample 101ome_20_FD_133758 | JGI IMG/M metagenome (GOLD analysis project Ga0181568, IMG submission 133758) | Coastal salt marsh microbial communities from the Groves Creek Marsh, Skidaway Island, Georgia - 101404AT metaG (megahit assembly) | ecosystem: Environmental > Aquatic > Marine > Intertidal... | reverse complement strand
CGGCTGACGGTCTCGGCCAGGGACGGTGGCGGCGACCGGCTGGCGCTAGCGCTGGAAGGTGCGGGCAATGACGATGTGTCGGAACAAATTGCCCGTAGGTTCAAGAGCCAGACGTTGATATCGGCCGACGAAATTACGTTTGTGGAGAAGCTGGAAGAGGGCCCGGCTGTGCTGGACGAGCGCTAGATATTTGATCTCTTCATTCCCGCGGAGGCGGAGATCTTCGTTTGGACGTGAACGAGTAGACAGAAAGTTCCCGCGTTCGCGGGGCTGACATGAAGAGGAAAGTAACGGATGGCCGATACCCCCTGGCGACTGATCGTCGACAAGAATTCCTATGCCGATTTTTCGGTTTCGGTGTCTCCCGCCGTGGAAAAGGCGGTCGTGAACGGCGATGCGCCGCCGACGATTTTTCTCAACATCTTCGACCGGGACTCGATCACGATCGGCGTCAACGAAGACCCGGAACAGGTGCTGGATCTCGACTACTGTCGCGACAACAACATCGATTTCCGGCGCCGCGTTAATGGTGGCGGGGCGATCTATACCGGGACAGGATCGGCGTTTCTCGTCTATTTCGTGCCCACCTCCCATCCCGACGTGCCGGAAACGACGGCAGAGGCATTCCCCAAGATTCTGACGGCACTCGCCGAGACGTTTCAGGATCTCTACGGGTTTCCCGCGGAATACCGGCCTCTGAACGACGTTCAGGTCGAAGGCCGCAAGCTGGTTCCGACATCGCTGAAGATCGAAAACGGCGTGATGACGTTCCGCATCGTCGTCAACGTGAAGGAGATGGATACCGAAACCGCCGGCGCGGCCATGCCGATGCCGCCCGAAAAGGTGCAGGACAAGGTGTTGAAGGATCTGCAGTCGCGTTTCACCTGTCTGGAACGTGAAGCGGGCAGGGAACTGTCGGCGGACGATCTCGAACGGATGACGCGGGCCGCGGTGGAGCACGCCTTCGGTGCGCCGGTGCTGGAACCGGGAAAACTGACGGATGCCGAACGAAAATATGCCGAGGAATTTCGTGCCGAATACGACAACGACGGCTGGCTGTTCGGCAAATCCGAACGCAACCGGTTCCGCGCCGACACGCAGCCGGGCGACACTGTCGGTTACGGCCGCGAGAAAGCGGTCGGGGGCATGTTGTGGGCAACCCTGGCGGTCCGCGACGGCAAGATATTTCATGCCATCCTGAACGGCGACTGGCATCCGCGGCCCATCGATTCCGTAGGCTGGCTGGAACAGGCGCTGGTCGGCGTCGACGCGGCCGAAGACGCCGTTTGCGACGTCGTGACGTCGTTCATGGGGCGCGATGACGTGGAGTTCGCCAGTGTCGAGATCGACAACCTGATGGCGGCGTTCGGCAAGGCGCTGGCGGATCAGAAACCGGTTGGCTGATCCCGACGCCGGATCGCTGCCGGGTGAAGGTGGCGCTTACGCGCTGTATTTCGAGCTCTCCGAACCCGTCGCGCTTCCGATTGCGCGTCTGAATAATCCCGTCCTCGACCCCGGCGTCTATGTATATGCCGGCAGCGCGTACGGCCCCGGCGGTATCCGGGCCCGCGTCACGCGGCATCTTCGGCGCGACAAGCGACCTCACTGGCATATCGATCATCTGAGCGTGCGGGTGGGCTGCCGGCGGGTGGACGCATTTCCCGGCGGGAAGGAATGCGACTTGGTCGCGGATTTTTTGGAGGCGGGCGGCTATGTGCCCGTGCCGGGCTTCGGCAGTTCGGACTGCAAGACCTGTGCGGCGCATCTGGTGCGCCTTGCCGGAGAATAGCAAAACGGCAATATTGCCGCCGGGACAAACGAGGGAATACAGGATATGGGCGTCGTAAACATCGACCGCCGCGACGACGGGATTGCCCGCGTCGCGATCAACCGTCCGGACAAGCGCAACGCGCTGAACGACGAGGTGCGCGCCACGCTGATCGCCGAATTGCCGGGTCTGCTGCGCGACGCGACCGTGCATGCGCTGGTGCTGACGGGCGAAGGCGGGCATTTCTGCGCCGGCGGCGATATCGCCAGCATGGAAGGGCTCGATTCCAAGGGCGCTCGTGCCCGTATGAAAGACAACCACACCATCGTCCGGCTGATCGCGGAATCCGAGAAACCGGTCGTCACCGCGATCGAGGGGTTTGCCGTCGGCGCCGGCGCCGGTCTGGCGATGCTGGGCGACACGGCCGTTATTGCCGAAGGCGGCACCATCGGCTTTCCGTTTTTCCGCGTCGGGCTGATACCCGATTACGGCATCCTGCACACCCTGCCGCGCCGTGCCGGCGGCGCGAAGGCGCGCCAGCTGCTGCTCTATGCGAAGATGGTCAAGGCGCCCGATGCCGTCGCCTGGGGGCTGGCCGACGAGCTGGTTTCCGACGGCAAGGCCGAGGAGACGGCCATCGAACGGGCGCTCGAACTGGCGCAGATGCCGCCCTTCGCCTTCGCTATCGCCAAGCAACAGCTCGGCCTTGCACCGGTGAAGCTGGATGAAGCGCTGGAAATGGAAGCGCTGGCGCAGGCCGGATGTTTCGGCGCCGACGAATTCCTCGAAGGGTCCGCTGCATTCCTCGAAAAGCGCAAGCCGGTTTTCCGGAAATAAGCACGGGATGGTTCCGCAACCATTCCGGACCCGTATTACCGATCTGTTCGGGACCGAGCATCCTGTCGTGTGCGGCGGCATGATGTGGCTTGCCGACGCGGAGTATGTGTCAGCCGTGGCGCGCGCCGGCTGCATCGGGTTCATTACGCCGCGTTCCTTCCCGACGCCCGGGGATTTCCGCGAACAGCTGCGTAAGGCGCACGATCTGTCGGAAGGCAAGCCGTTCGGCGTGAACCTCTATATATCGGCCCGGCCGGAAGCCAATGAACTTCTGCAGACTTTTCTCGACATCTCGATCGCCGAAGGCGTCCGGTTCGTCGAGACCGCGGGATTTTCGCCCAAGGCGTTCATGCCCAAAATCAAGGATGCCGGCATCACGGTGATGCACAAATGCACCACCCTGCGGCATGCCCTGTCGGCGCAGAATGCGGGCGTCGATGCGATTGCGATCCTCGGCGCGGAAGCCGGCGGCCATCCTGGCATGGACATGATCGGCACCATGGTGCAGGGCGCGATCGTGCCGCATGAACTGGATGTTCCGGTCGTGCTCGCCGGCGGCATGGGCACCGGTCGCCAGCTCGTCGCCTGTCTCGCGCTGGGCGCGGAAGGCATGCTGGTCGCGACGCGCATGGTGGTCGCCGATGAAATCTGGGCCCACGAGAATTACAAGAAACACCTGGGCGGACTGGGTCCCGACGGCACGAAAATGATCATGTCGATCTTTGGCGACAATTCGCGGGTGATCGACAATGCCTCCACCCAGGCCGTGCTGGCGCTGGAAGCCGAGGGAAATACCGATTACGAGGCGTATCGGCCCCATGTGCAGGGCACGCTGCAAAAACAGGCTTATGAAGACGGCGACTGGACCAGGGGCACCATGTCCATCGGCCAGTCGGTTGCCTTTGCCGGCGATGTCGAGCCGGTGGAAACCATCATCGACGGGATCGTGGAAGAGGCGGCCGCCGTCCGCGACCGTCTGAACGGACTTTAGAAAAAAAGGGTAAATCAATGGCGCAGGACATCAATTCCCCCGACTACACCATCGGCGTCATCGGCACCGGAACCATGGGGCGGGGCATCGCGCAGATTTCCGTTGCCGGCGGTTACAAGGTCAAAATGTTCGACGCGCAGGACGGCGCCGCCGCCAAGGCCGAGGAATTCATCCACCGGATGATCAACCGTGCCGCCGAAAAGGGGCAGATCACGGAGGGCGAAGCGGAAGCCGCCAACGGACGGCTGACCATCGTGAACAGCCTGTCGGAAATGGGCGACTGCAGCCTGGTTATCGAGGCCATCGTCGAAAACCTCGACGTCAAACGCGCCGTGTTCTCCGAACTGGAAGGCATCGTCGCCGATGACGCGATCCTGGCATCCAACACCTCGTCATTGTCGGTCACGCAGATCGCGGCCGGTTGCGAAAAGCCGGAACGGGTAGCCGGCTATCACTATTTCAATCCGGTGCCGCTGCTGAAAGTCGTCGAAGTGGTCGACGGGCAGATGACGGCGCCCTGGGTTGCCGACAAGCTGGACGCTATTGCGCGGAAATGCGGTCACGAACCGGTCCGTACGCAGGATACGCCGGGTTTTCTGGTCAACCACGCGGGACGCGGACTGTATACCGAAGGGGTCCGGATTCTGGCGGAAGGCATCGCCGGGCCGCATCAGGTCGACGACGTGCTGCGCGAAGGCGGCGCGAATTTCCGCATGGGGCCTTTCGAGCTGATGGACACCACCGGGCTCGACGTGTCCGGCGTGGTCATGGAATCCATCTACGAGCAGTTCTACCAGGAACAGCGCTTCAAGCCGCAGGCCTTCATCCGCAACCGCATGGCCGCCGGTCTGTTCGGTCGCAAGGTAGGGCAGGGGTTTTACACCTACGAAGATAACAGGAAGGTCGCGCCCGCCGAACCGGCGGCGCCGGCGGATCTGCCCGACAGCGTGTGGGTCGGGCCGGAAGGGAATGACGGCGCGAAAATTCTGGCCGAATTCCTGAAAGATCATGTCGAGGTCGAGACCGGTGCCAAACCGTCGGCCAAGGCGATCTGCATGGTCGCGCCGCTCGGCCGCGACGCCACGATGACGGCCATCGACCTTGGCATCGAGGCGGAACGCACGGTCGCTGTCGATACGCTGTTCGGACTGGAAGGCCGGCGCACGTTGATGACCACCAGCGTCACCGACGACGGCGTGCGCGATCTGGCGCATGGCGTCCTCGCGGCGGATGGCGGGGCGGTGACCGTCATACACGACAGCCCCGGTTTCATCGCCCAGCGTGTGATCGCCACCATCGTGAACATTTCGGCGGAAATCGCGCAGATGCGGATCGCGACGCCCGAAGACATCAACAAGGCGGTGAAACTGGGGCTCGCCTATCCCCGGGGACCGCTCGAATTCGGCGATACGCTGGGTCCCGCGAAAATTCACGCCATTCTGACGGCGATGCACGATTTCTACGGCGATCCGCGCTATCGCCCCAGCCCGTGGTTGACGCGGCGCGCGCGGCTCGGCATTTCGCTGATGACCCCGGAGGCATGATCCGGTGTCCGGGCCTTACAGCGCCCGGGCAATCAGCAACGCGCCTGACGCCATGAGCAAAAGGATGACAAGCGTGCGGAAGAGATCCGGCGATATTCGCCGCCGCACCGGGGCGCCGAGTTTAAGCCCGATCCATACCGGTATGATGCCGAGCGTGGAGACGAGCACCCTTTCCCAGTCCATCAGGCCGATTTGCGAAAGTCCTGCCGCCATTACCAGACTGGATGCCGTAAACGAACAGTTGATCGCCTGCACGAACCGTTCCCGGTCCAGTTTCAGGGCCATCAGATAGGGGAGTACCGGCATCAGTTGCGAACCGGTCAGCCCGTTGACGATTCCGGTCGTCAGGCCCGCCACGGGCGCCAGCGGCTTTTCCAGATGCCGGGGCAGCGACATGTCCGGCGTACGCAGCGCGAACACGCCATAGACGAACAGGACGGCGCCCAGCACGGCTGAGGCGAAGCGTGTCTCCACCACCGACAGCAGGTAAATCCCGATCGCGACGCCGAACATCGCGGCCAGCACCATCGGCCAGAACCGTCGCATGGTTTCCCGGAAATGCCCGGCGTCGATCTGCACGATAATGTTGCTGGCCACCGACGGCACCAGAACCAGCGGCAGCGCGAATTCCAGCCCCAGCGGCAATGCGATCAGCGGCAGGCATGTGGTTGCGAATCCCATGCCCGTGATGCCTTTGGAAAAGGCCGCAAAAAAGAAAGCGCCGCCGGCGATGGCGGCAACAGCTAAGTCCATGAGCGGAATGTTGTTGTGCCGGGTGACAGGGCCATGTCGATATACCCTCCCCGGGGCTGGACCTTCGATCAAATTCAGAGTGACATAAGAGATCAAAAGGGGGAATACGCGATGACCGACGAATTGTGGAAATGGACGGCCACGGACCTGGCGGCAGCTATAAAAGAAAAGAAGATTTCCAGCAGGGAAGCCCTGAAAAGCTGTCTTTCGCGGATGGATCAGGTCAATCCAACCATTAACGCGGTTGTCGACGATATGCGCGATGAAGCGCGAGCGGCGGCCGACGCTGCAGACAAGGCCATGGCCGACGGCGAGGCGCTGGGTCCGTTACACGGCGTACCGGTGACCGTGAAGATCAATGTGGACTATGCCGGCCGGGCGACGACCAACGGTGTCGAAGCATTCGCCAATACGATCGCGGCAGAGGACAGCGTGTCCGTCGCAAACCTGAAAAAAGCCGGAGCGGTCATTTTCGGGCGGACAAACGTGCCTGCGTTTTCGACCCGCTATTTCACCGATAACGCGCTGCACGGCCGCACGCTCAATCCGCGCAATCCGGCGCTGACGCCGGGCGGATCAAGTGGTGGCGCCGCCTCGGCAGTGGCCTCGGGGATCGGCCCGTTGGCTCACGGAAACGATCGCGCGGGGTCGGTGCGCTATCCGGCCTATGCCTGCGGTGTTGCCGGTCTGCGGGCGTCCGTCGGGCGGATCCCGGATTACAATCCCGGCACAACGGAGGAACGGGGCATTTCCTCTCAGCTGACCAATATCCAGGGCCCTCTGGCCCGAACCCTTGCCGATGTCCGGCTGGGCTACGAGGCGCTGAGGTCGCCCGATTCACGCGATCCATGGCATGTGCCCGCCGTATTCGACGCTTCCCGAATTCAGGAGCCTCGCGTCGCCGCGATCTATTCCGGGCCGGACAGCGCAGACGTGCATCCTGCCGTCGCCGGGGCCGTGGACAGGTCGGCAAAGTGGCTGGAGGCCGCCGGATACCGGATCGAAGAAGTTGCGCCGCCCGATTTTACGGAGGCCGCGGATTTGTTCTGGGCGCTGCTGATGGCGGAAGAACGGGCCGCATCGCCTGAAGAACGCGCAGCGTCTTCCAGCGGGATCGAGAAATTCGGGGATGACGCGGTGAAGCGCGCCCGTGCATCCACCCGCGCTTATGCAGGCGATATGGACTACGCCGAATATATCCGCGGTCTGGCCAGAAGAACCACGATCCAGCGGGAATGGCAGCTTTTCTTCGACAAGTACGCGGTGCTGGTCATGCCGGTCTGTTTCCAGCCGCCGTTTCCCATCGACCACGACCAGCAGGGAGATGCAGCGGTGGCGCGGATGCTGGATGCCCATCACCCGATGCTGGCCGTCTCCATTCTCGGTTTTCCCGGCCTGTCGGTGCCGGTGTCATATGATGACCGGACGCCCATCGGCGTCCAGATCGTCGGACCGCGCTTCGGCGAGGAACTGTGCTTCCACGCGGGCGAGATCATCGAGGCGCAGTATTCCGCGCGGGACCCGATTGATCCTGTCCTTTGAGACGAAGCAACCGGGAAAGAGGGCCGTCGATGCGGCAGAGATAAGGGATGATCGAAAAAGGGTTTTAGTGCGTGTCGAACACCGTCTGATACCCCGCCAGCTTGTCCATTATCCTGCTGCGTTCCGCGTCGGTCGGGTTATCGGGATTGGCGGCGGGGGGCAGGGCGCCGAACTTCATCAGGCACGCAATCAGCAGCAGCCGCGCCTTGGTCGAGGTCAGATTGCCGCCTCCCAGGAACACGCCCGCAGGGGCGGAGAAGCCTTCGTTGTTGCCGCGGCCGACACGGACCACCGGTATCCCGCTGAACACGGCCTTCGTCATCAGAGCGTTTCGAACCGAGCTGGTCATCGAGCCATAGGGTGACTGGCCTTCGACGACAAAGCCGGACAGCGGGGCATTCTCGAGGTTGTCGTCCATCTGCGCCAGGATATCGACCTCGCGCTCCGGCCCGCTGTCCCAGCTTTCGGGGCTGTAATTTCCCTCTTTCAGGATGGTGACGGTCGGCACCGCGTCTTCACGCAGCGCGCCGTCGGAGTTTTTAATCGCGACCTCCACGGCTTCGAAGGCATTTCCCTTGCGCAGGTTTCCGGTCACGCTCTCCGGCAGACGAGAACGGTTTACGTCCGACAGATAGGTGTGCCTGGCGCCTGGCAGATAGGTCAGTATCGGCGGCATGCCGTGGCGCACGGCGCCCAGCAACCCGCCGTGCCCGCCGGTGGCGACATAGCCGCCGGGGCGTGCCTCGCCCTTCTGCACTTCGCGCGACGCGAATATCTGCTGTTCCTGAATGACCACCGTGCCGGCGCGGTTTTTGCCGTTGCCGTCGCGCCAGATTTCCGACGTGATGTAGTCCACAGAATCCACCAGATTCTTCGGACCGTCATTACTGATCTCGCCATGGGTGCGCTGGGCGGCGTTGCCGCAGACGGGCAGTGCGGTATCCAGCAGCAGGTTCAGCCAGTACAGCGTTTCCTCGACCCGCGGGCTGCCCTGGGTCCAGATCGCGCCAAGATAGTCGCCGGTGTCCAGGATGGCCTGTATCTCGTTGACGATGCGGGCCAACCATCCACGCGATGGAGATGTCGCCAGATGCACCGGGCGGTAGGCGAAAAAGTCGCGGCCCATCGTTTCCGGTTCGATATCGCCGTCGCCGTTATCGGTGCGGTCGGCGGCGGCCAGTCCTTTGGTGTAGCCGCCGGACGGCATGACGCGGAAGAAATCTACGTCCGCATGCTGCGAGATCAGGTTGCCGGTACCATCCTCGGCAATACCGAACCGGTCGATCTCCTCGAAAATGCGCGATCCGTCGGGGTAATAGGCCTGGCGGGATTTCTCCGCCGGTGCGCCGGGGAAGGCGCAGTCGTCCTCCCAGGCGCTGCCGTCTGCCTGTCGCGCCATATAGGGCATCGGGTAAAGCCCGTCTTCGGGCGTAAGTTCGATTTTGTAAACCGGCGTGTCATCGTCGGACTGACGTTCGGCGTGAAACGCGCCCGCCGCATCGATGTAGCCGTCCGGCGGGCCGTACAGATCGGCGGCGTCCGCTTCCAGCGGGTGAGCGCTGAACTGTTCCACGTAGACGGTCGCCGGTGCCGCCAGCCGCTGCGGGCGCAGCACGTCGAACCGGGGCGCGCTGCCGTCCGGATTAGTTTTGGGCGGCAGACCGTACAAAGCGCGGGCCTTGTTGCTGGTCACCAGCGGCGGCGAGTTACTGATCGTGGCGTTGGCGCCGGACAGATAGGCGATGCGCGGTTTGTCGGTCATCTGCTCATTCCCCTGTTTCGGTTCGGCCATATCCTACCAGCTTGCCGGGGGAGATGACGACCGATTGCAAACAAATTCGTCTCTGTGGGGGCGCTGGCGGACGAATTCGGTCACAGCGTCGCGCTGGAAATTCCGACCAGTGGGACTTATCTTTCGCGGATATTTCGGAGCCCCTGTCGATGCGCATGCAAAGATTCCCCGTCGCGTTGCTGGCGGCCGCAATGATGATGTTTGCGGCAGGTCCCGCCGTGGCTGCCCCCGTACCCAAAACGACGACCTGGGAAGAACTGGCGCCCGAACCGGAAAAACCGATCGAGGATCCGCTGGCGCATATGGATCCGTTCATCACGGCAGAGCTCTACAACATCGCTTCCGTCGTCCGTCAAAAGGAAACTGGCTTCCTGTCTGCGGTCAGTCCAGAATACGAAGAGGCCATGGAGGCGAAATACCGGCTCGAGAAGCGCGGCGTCGAGGTCGATAATATCCTGGTGCGTCTGGCGAAGGTCGAGGCGGAAATCCGGCGTCTGGACGAGCAGATCGTCCACGCGCTGGACGGCCAGTTCATCAAACTGCCCGGATACGCCCTGCCGATCGAGTTCGACGGCGTTGCGGTGCAGGAGTTTCTGCTGGTGCCTTATGTCGGAGCCTGTATCCACGTGCCGCCGCCGCCGCAGAACCAGATGGTTTTCGTGAAGCTGTCCGAGCCGTATCTGGTCGAAAGCCTGTTCGAGCCGGTCTGGATCACGGGCCGGATCGTCGTCGAGCGCACGAAGAAGATTCTGCCCGTTTCGGACGGCAAGATCCCGGTCTCCGCCGGATATACGATCGAAGGCGCGACGGTCGAGCCCTATAAGGAATAATGCAGACCGGCGCACTTCCTCCGGTGGACATCTGTCATTAATAATGTTATGTTATAACATTATTATCGAGGCCGGTTGTCCCGGAACGTGTCACTGGAGAAAATGTCTCAATGAAAATCCTTACGTGTGAAAGTCGAAACATCGCCGCAGGGCTCTGCGCGCTGGCGGCCGTAACCGTGTCCCTGCCGGCGTTATCGGCGGATCGTCATCATGACGCCCACCAGCACGGGGTCAGCAAGCTGAACCTCGTGATCGAAGGCAAGCGGCTGGAAATAGAGCTGGAATCGCCGGGCGCCGATATCGTCGGGTTCGAACATGCACCCGCCAACGATGCGGACCGCAAGGCGATTGCGGATGCCGCCGCGCGCCTGAAAGACGGCGGGGCGCTGTTCGTGACCGCCGCCGCCGCCGGCTGCAAGGTTCAGTCGGCAGAAATCGAAGCGCCGGGGACGGAAGAAAAGAAACAACACCACGGGCATGGTCACGATCACGATCATGACAAGGATAAGCACGCCCGGGACAAGCACGGCCATCACGCCGAAAAGGCCGGGGGAGAAGCCCACTCCGAATTTCACGCGCATTACCGGTTCGAATGCGACCGTCCGGAAAAACTGACCCACATCGATGCTGAATTCTTCGGCGCCTTTCCCCGCGCGAAGGAAATCGACGTGCAGGCGGTGACGCCCGGAAAACAGTTCCGCCGGGAATTGACAGCAGGGAGTTCCCGCCTGACTCTCTGACGGTTTCGAGAACGCGGAGACACGGCTTTTCATGACGTTGGCGGTAGACTTGGCCGGGATCGTGTACCGGTGGCGCAGGGGAAACCCGGTCGTTCTGGATATCCCTGAATTCGCCGTCCCCGTCGGGGAAAAGCTGTTCGTCGCCGGTCCCAGCGGCAGCGGCAAGACGACGCTGCTGAACCTGCTGGGGGGCGTCGCCCTGCCGGAGCAGGGCGAGATCACGGTTCTGGGCGAACGCCTCGATGCGAAGTCCGCCAGCCGGCGGGACAGGTTCCGCGCCGACCGGATCGGCTTCGTCTTTCAGCAGTTCAATCTGGTGCCCTATCTGTCGGTGATCGACAATGTGCTACTGCCGTGCCGGTTTTCGGCACGGCGTCTTGCCAATGCCGAAAACCGCGCATCGAATGCCGCAGAAGAGGCCCGGCGTTTGCTGACGGCCATGGACCTGCCGGTCGAGGATCTGATCCGGCGCCCGGTTACCGAACTCAGCGTCGGCCAGCAGCAGCGCGTCGCCGCGGCGCGGGCCCTGATCGGCAAACCGGATCTCATCATCGCGGACGAGCCCACATCGTCGCTGGACGAAGAAGCGCGGCGCGCGTTTCTCGATCTGTTGTTTGCGGAGGTGGAAGCCGCCGGCCAGACGCTTGTCTTCGTCAGCCATGACGGACGCCTGGCGGAGACGTTCGACCGAACGGTCGCGCTTGCCGAGATCAACCGCGCGGCGGTGCGCGACGCCGCATGATACGCGTCTTCCGCCTTGCCCTCAAAAGCCTCGCCAGCCGCCGCGTGACCGTCTCGCTCACCGTTTTCGCGATCGCGGTCAGCGTGTCGCTTCTGCTTGGGGTCGAACGTCTGCGCACCGAAGCGCGCGCCAGTTTTTCGAATACCGTTTCCGGCATAGATCTGATCGTCGGCGCCCGCAGCGGGTCGGTGCCTCTGTTGCTCTATTCGGTGTTCCGCATCGGCAACGCCACGAACAACATTTCCTGGCGCAGCTACCGGGACATCGCGGCCCATCCGGATGTGGCATGGACGATTCCCGTTTCGCTTGGCGATTCCCACCGCGGTTTCCGCGTCCTCGGCACCAATGCCGATTACTTCCGTCATTTCCGCTTTGCCCGAACGCGGGCGCTGGCATTCGCCGCGGGCAGGCCGTTCGACGACGTGTTCGATGCCGTGCTGGGAGCGCATGTGGCGTCCAAACTGGGCTACAGGGTCGGCGACAGCATCGTCATCGATCACGGCGTGGGGCAGATCGGCTTCGCCAGTCATGCGGACAAGCCGTTCAGGGTCTCCGGCATCCTCGCGCGCACCGGCACGCCCGTGGACCAGACGGTGCATGTCAGCCTTGCCGGGATCGAGGCGATTCACATCGACTGGCGGTCGGGGCGGCCGATACCCGGCCTCCGCATCGATGCCGACCGCGTCCGGCAGATGGCCCTGCAACCGAAGGCGATCACAGCCTTTTTCGTCGGCCTGAAGTCCCGGTTCGACACCTTCGGCATGCAGCGGCGGATCAACACCTATGCCGATGAACCTCTGCTTGCCATTCTGCCGGGCGTTGCGCTGCACGAATTGTGGTCGCTGATGGGCACGGCGGAAAGCGCGTTGTCGGTGATCACCGTGTTCGTCGTCGTCGCCGGTCTCATCGGCATGGTGACCATGCTGATGGCGAGCCTGAACGAACGGCGCCGCGAAATGGCGATTTTGCGGTCCGTCGGCGCACGGCCGCATCACGTTTTCTCGCTCTTCGTGCTGGAAGCAGGGTTCGTGTCCGTCCTCGGCGCCGTCCTCGGCGTCGCGCTGCTCTATGCCGGTATGGCCACCGTCCTGCCCGCCATCGAAACCCGCTACGGATTGTTCATCGCGATCAATCCGCTGTCGGTCAACGAGTGGATCTATATCGGTGCGGTCGTCGGGGCTGGCATCCTGGCCGGCATGGCCCCCGCCATCGCGGCCGTGCGAATGGCTCTGGCCGACGGCATGGTGGTCCGCAGTTGACCGTTTCCCTGGCCCGTTACCACATCAATTGCCCGCCATTGGGGTGCACGATCTGGCCCGTCATGTAGGACGACCGGTCACTGAGCAGAAAATCGAGGGCCGCGGCGACTTCGTCCGGCCGTCCCAGGCGGCCGATGGGCAACTTGTCCGCCAGCATGTTCCGCGCGTCTTCGTATTCCTGAGCCGTCCGCCCGGACTGCAGGATCGGTGTGTCGATCGGCCCCGGCCCCAGCGCGTTTACGCGGATGTTGTGGGGGGCGAATTCCAGCGCGATGGTTTTGGTCAGCGAATAGATTGCCGATTTGGCCGCCATATAGGCGGCGGCGCCGGGTACCGCCATCACCGCGAAATCCGACGACATGTTGACGATTGCGCCTTTTCCGGCCGCCACCATGTCGGGAAGGACCGCCTGGCATCCCAGGAACGTGCCCTTGACGTGAATGTTGATCATCCGGTCCCAGTCGTTTTCCGGGATCTCGCCGACCACGCCGCGGATGAAGATACCGGCCGCGAAAAATGCCTTGTGCACCGGCCCGATGTCTTTTTCGATCTGCGCCTTCATCGCCGTTACCGATGCCTTGTCGCTGACATCGACCTGGATCGCGGTCGCGGATCCGCCATCGGCCTCGATCAGCGCGACCGTTTCCGCCGCGCCGGCCGTGTCCCGGTCGGCGGCAATGACGTGCATGGTCTTTGCCATGCGTTGAGCCGAGGCGCGGCCGATGCCGCTGGCTGCGCCGGTGATCAGTATGTTTTGTTTGCCGGTCATCAAAATAATCCTGCCCCGCCGTTAACCCGGATATCCTGGCCGGTGACGAAACTGGCATCGTCGCTCAGCAGGAAATAGGCGGCCTCGACCATGTCTTCCGGCATGCCGATGCGGCCCAGCGGGATGTCGTCTCCCTTGGCGAACAGATCGGCTTCCGCCATGACCCGGCGCGGCATCGCGGTGTCGGCGATGCCCGGCGACACCACATTGGCGCGAACTCCCGCCCGCGCATGATCCAGCGCCAGCGCCCGGCAGAGCCCCAGCACGCCGCCCTTGGT
>Ga0181568_10003626_pt1 | contig 13870 bp, 5 predicted proteins | sample 101ome_20_FD_133758 | JGI IMG/M metagenome (GOLD analysis project Ga0181568, IMG submission 133758) | Coastal salt marsh microbial communities from the Groves Creek Marsh, Skidaway Island, Georgia - 101404AT metaG (megahit assembly) | ecosystem: Environmental > Aquatic > Marine > Intertidal zone... | reverse complement strand
GTATGTTATAAATCGTTCGAAGAACGACTATGCTCCATTTTATATAGGGCAATATGTTGACTTTCAGATTGGTAGCGGCCAAAACGATCGTTTGGCCACCGATGTAAATCGGAATGCAATAATGGCATTAACTGAAGATACTAGCGGGCTTACTGGTAGTGGGTTTTCACATGTGCCAAGTGCTTCGGTGGTTTCTCTGTCTGATCCGATATATAGCAGTCATGCTTTCTACGGTGATCCTAACAGGGGATTGCCACTTACCTCAGGTTCTGCTCTTCAAGTTGTCGAGGGGAATTGGCCTGACAGTAGTGCCAAAACCAAATCGGGCAATGGTAGAGATGGAGTAGGGGCAGTTACAAAATATATCTATCCAGGCATGACTGACGGAGAAGAAGGGGATTGGCTTGACGAAACATCTGGTGATGATGCCGGGCACAGGACAGGTGTGCTTTCAATCAAGAAGAACAATTTGCTTTCAGGTGGATTCTATCGCCACGAATATGCCGTAGTTTTAAACAAGTCAGGTCTGTCAAGTATGCTCCAAGAGCAAAAAGCAAACATCACGACGAAGCTGGATGATGTTCAATCGTTTTACGACGCAAATCTGTACGTGGGTAAATTGAAACAACACGAATTGACATTTTATCCAAATCCTATGAAACAATCTGATTTCTTTTACTTGTCGGAACCAGTGGAACACTTGGAACTGTTGAACTTATTGGGAGAAAAAGTTGTTGAAGGAAAGAGAGATGAAAACGAAGAAAAAAAATATAAATGGTTGTGCAACGAATCGATTGCTCCGGGGGTCTATCTCCTGAACGCTTCAACAAAAGGCAAAAGATTCGTTCACAAAGTAGTTTTGACCTCTGATTGATGACAAAAAGAGTATTTAGCTTTAACACAAAATTGATTAGATTAGCACGTGAATTATGAGAATAGGTCTACAAAATTATACACTCAAGATTAAAAACTTGATTATCAGTTCGTTAGCTCTGTTTGGAATGATGGCATTTGCCAACGTTCAGCAAGCAAATGCAACACACGTAATGGGTGCCGATATCACTTACAAGTGTCTCGACACGTTGAAATTTGAATTTATCATCAAATACTATCGTTACTGCGGTGGTGTTCCATTTGGTAACCCGAGTAACATTACAAAACTAATTTGTACCAAAACTGGTGCGTCTCAAGGAGTGTCGTTAACGAGACAATCCATTCGTGACGTTACACCGGTTTGTGCAACTGCAACAAAACCGTGTAACCCGTCGAACACAAGTAGGACGGGAGACGGTATTGAAGAGCATTATTATAAAGTCACGATCGACTTTAACAAAGCGCCCTACAGTAACTTGGTGAAAAATGGTTGTTGCGAGATTCGCTTGGAGACAGGACAGTGTTGTCGAAACTCGAACATTACATCGGGTGCGGCCAACCAAAACTTTTACACGTATGCAACAGTTGACCTATGTAAAGCACCGTGTAACTCCTCTCCGGCACTGACAACAGAGCCAATCGCTTATCTATGTTGTAACCAGCCATTCTACTACAACAACGGTGCATCGGATACAGCTAACTTCGACTCGCTTTCATACTCGTTTGCTAACCCATTGAGAGGTTGGAATAACAAAATTGCTTACAGCGGTAACTACACGTACAAATTCCCATTTGACACGTACTACCCAGGTACGCTTAAGCCACCTTACAAAAACCCTAATGCAAACCCACCAATTGGTATTTCATTGGATGAAGAAACAGGTGACTTGATTTTTACTCCGGTAAAGTGTGACGAGATCACAGTAGCTGTGCTCCAAGTAACGGAATGGAGGAAGAATGCCAAAACCGGGAAGATGGAAGTCATCGGGGTCACGAGGCGGGATATGCAATTTATAACGAAACAGTGTCCCGGGAACAACCCCCCGGTCATCAAGGGTAAATTCTCCACCACCGTGTGTGAGGGGTCCCAGATATGTTATACGATAACAACCGAGGATAAGGTTAAGAAACCACCTCCACCATTACCAACGCCAGATCCGGATACGGTTACCATTAAATGGAACCGAGGTATTCCCGGAGCTTCATTCACTGTCTTGAACAAAAAAGCATTGAATCAGTCGGCGAGGTTCTGTTGGACACCACCAATTGGTAGTGCATCGGATATTCCGTATTCGTACACCGTAACAGCGCGTGATGACGCTTGTCCTTTGAACGCTGTAACGGTACGTGCATTCCAGGTAAAGGTAAACCCAATAGCGGAGGCAGATCGTAAGATTACCAAGCTAGATTGTGGTCGATATGCTATTGAATCCGAGCCATTCCCGAACTTTAAGAACCCGGCGAGATTTACTTGGCAGTTGAAGGATACGAATGGTGTTGTAATCTTCGATAGATCATATGGGTACTTTGAGAGTACGAATTCATACCTAAGCTCGAAACAGGTAGACACCTTGAAGTTTAGAAAAGGTGGAACGTACATCTTGCAACACACTATTAATAACAGCCCGAAGTGTCCGAATGATTACTACGACACTATCGTGGTGCCACCATTATTGGAGGTTGACTTGGCGTTTGGTCCTGATACGTTTATTTGTGCAGGAACAACTCTAAGACTACAACCAAAAATTAAAAATGGTGTGATGCCGGTTTCATATAAGTGGGGAACTGGTGACACAACGGAGTACATTGATGTTCAGGTTCCGAATAGAACATCTGACACATCGTTCTACGTTGAAATGAAAGATCAAAATAATTGTACGGCATGGGATACGACAGTAGTGTTCTTGAGAGAGAACCCACTTGTATTCATTGGTCCTGACCGTAGAATTTGTACTTACGATACCATTCATTTGTTCCCGAACGATAGTCTAGCTTATTGGGATGATCCACGTGATACATCAGAAATAAGAATTCGCCAGGGTGATACCTTATATAAAGAGTGGTATCGAGACACGGCGTTGATAAGTCGAGACACGGCATTGACTGGTGTCCATATTGGCGGGCAGTACATTATTAAAGTAGTTGATAGTATTGGCTGTTTCGCAACAGATACCATGAATCTATTTGTCAACGACACAGTTGTTGCAGATGCGGGAGCTGATCAAACTCTTTGTTGGAATGATTACTTAGAGTTAATTGGTAAAACACTGGATACCGCCGGAAACGATAAAACCGGTAGCTTTAGGTGGACCGACATAACCGACCCCAATAATCCGGTCGACTATGGAGGTAACGATACACTCGCCTACAACATACAGCAAACAACGGAGTTCGATTTATTACTCACCGTAACGGAGGACACGACTACGTGTTTCGACAACGATACGGTAGTTGTAACCGTGAACCCACTTCCAATTGTGAACATGCCATCAGACATGGCGATATGTTTTGATGCGGGAGTAATCAACTTGAGAACACTTGAAGATCAGAATGCCAAGGGTGGTGTTTGGAGTTGTAGAACAAAAACTTCAATGATCGACCAAGGTTATATCTTCCAAACCGATAAAGCGTTTGAAGAGTCTGATAGTTCAAGCTCTGTAGCTTACGATATTATGTATCAATATGTTGATCCGTCTACAGGATGTATCCGTGAAGATTCATTTGAAATCAAGGTGAATCCGCTACCTGAGGTAGTACTTCGTCCGGGTTACTTCTGTCAAGATAAAGAAGTGATTGATGTTGTTGATGATCGTATTTTCAGTCGTCCAGGCGGTGCTCAGCTAAACTTAGGTCGTCAGGCATGGAAGTGTATTGATTGCGGTACATACAACGAATCGAACATAATTGTGGATGAAGGAACCGGAACACCGGGAGCTCCTCAAGACTATAAGATTTACATCAACGAGAATGTGATGCCACTTGGAACGAAACAACAGGACTCTATAGTTATTGAGTTCGAGTTCCGTAACGTGTTTGGTTGCTTCAACCGAGACACCGGTACCATTCTAGTAACTAAAGTTCCAAAAATCGAGTTTACCGGTTTCCGTGACTTGTGTTGGGATGAAGGAATTGTTGATCTAAAAGTTGAAAGTAACGTAACACCAATCGACGGTATTTGGAAAGCGATTGATTCAACTGGATTTGACCCTGCAAGTGACTTAAACACTGCATTGAAAGGTGATACCTTGAATGGAGATACATTGAATACACTGGCTACTCCAGATCCGGGAGAAGGTGGTTCACGTACTTACGTGATGAGATACTTCCACGATCGCTCAGGATGTCCAACCTCTAAGGATACAACCCTAACGATTCGAGGTCTACCTGTCCCAATTATTAATGAAGGAGACCTGCAGAAATACCAAGGAACTGCACCTTATCCATTCTGTGAGTTAGACGACGATATCGCTCTTCAAGTAAACTATGCTGGTGGTACTTGGAGTTCTGATGACCCAAGTGCATTAAGTGGTTCTGATTTCAGACCTCAGAATGCAAGTAGCTACAATACTCCTTTCCATATTAATTATGACTATACGGATATCTATGGATGTCAAGGGCGTGATTCGGTTCAGGTGACGATACACCAAGAACACACCATCACCCTTCCTGCTGATACCCAAATGTGTAGAACAGATAACATGACCATAAACGCGAGCGCGTCTTATACAAACTCGACAGGAGTGTTGTGGATACCGCTTACCGGTGGTTCTGTTGATAATCCGAGTGCGGACGATGTAACGTTCTCGTTCTCGAATTCACCGGACTCAGTATTCACTCACTTGTTGTATGCTCAAACACTTGAGACAGCTGGAAATGTATGTCCGTTTAAGGATGCAACCATGCAGGTGATTGTTCATCCTAAACCTGTGGCAGATATTACTGCTGATACGTTAAATGGATGTAACCCGGTTGATGTGAACTTTACAACAACGATCTTGAATCAAGTAGATCCGGCAACAGCAACATATAACTGGAGTTATGAGGATGGTGGTTCTGATTTGGTTCAAAATCCATCCTACCAGTTCACTACAGACGGAACAAACAATGTACAATTGACATTGACCTCTGCTTTTGGATGTGATACAACGCTAACACTCGATGTTGATGTGTATCCAATTCCATCTGCGTTCTTTGTTCCTAATCCGAACAACAGTACTACAGCGGCACTACCTAAATTCCAGTTCAACAACGAGTCTTCGGTTGATCCAGTATTGGGTAGCCAGATAGTTGATAACGAATGGGATTTTGGTATCTTGTCTGAGATTGATGATACAAGTACAGAGGTTAGTCCATTGTTCTTCTATCCATCTGATACAGGTACATACGATGTTAGCTTGAGAGTTAGAACACAGTACGGTTGTGAGTCACAGTTCTCATACCCTGTATTGATTGGACCGGATATCCTAGTATTCATTCCTAACGCATTCTCTCCTGATGGTGGAGGACCAGAGGCAAACGATGGTTTCCGTGCAGTAGTGAATGATGCAGCTCAGTCTTACCACTTGATTATCTTCAACCGTTGGGGTGAAGTAATTTGGGAGTCTGAAGATCGATTAGCAGAATGGGATGGAAACTACGGTACAACCGACGCGTCAAACCGTCAACCGGTTCCGCAAGATGTTTACGGTTACTACTTAGAAATGGTAAGTTGGAGTGGAGAGAAATTCAAATACTCAGGTACGGTTACTCTAATACGGTAATCTAACTTGTGAATATGATATGGAGAAAGCAGTGCATTGCACTGCTTTCTTTTTATGATTAAGTTGTATCTTAGTAGCTATGAGAAACCTTTACGTCATAATAGCGGTGTTGCTCACCGTTGCGACGCAGTCGAAGGCTTCTCATATCATTGGTGCTGAAATATCTTATCAGCATATAGAGCAATACAAATACAAGGCAATTGTAACAGTCTATCGTGACTGTGGTGAATGTAAAATCGATGGTGGTGGAGGTGGATCCACTACGACTAACTGCGGGTCTTTTTACCTGTATTTGAAGTCGTCTTCGAGGAACAGTTGTACAAGCAAGAGCTTAGCTCAGTTCAATCTCACACGTGAGTCCATAACCGAGATACTTCCTGTATGTAGCTCGGCTAAAACCCTTTGCCAAACGGATACGGGATTTAGTTACGGTGTTGAAGCGCATGTGTTCAGCACAGAGATAGATTTTGCCGACTACGACGACTATGAAGAATGCGGATTGGAGCTCTATGTGAAGTTATCTTCACGGTCGGAGGATGCCGATAATATCGTGCAATCAACCGGAGGAGATGCGCTTTACAACTATGCGTACATCAATCCATTCGTAAGTCACAGTTCAGTTCAGTTTGATCAACATCCTCAGATTATTATTCCGGTAAATCAAGCTGTTAGAGGTGCTTTTATTCAACAATCGTATCAAGATTCAGTTGTTGCGAAAATGGGGCGGCCACTTCGCGATCCGGATAAACCCATAGCATATCAAACCGGATTTACCATCAATAAACCAATGACCGTATGGTGCAATGGCGATCCTGGATGTAATGCAAATCCAAACGCTAACCCACCCGTTGGAATGCATCTAGGAAGCGATGGATTATTAGCCTACACGCCGGTAAAAACCAACGAACAAGCCGTTTTAGTTTTTGAGGTGGAACAGTGGAGACGTGTAAATGGAAAGCCTGTACTACTCGGTATTACTCGTCGTGATATCATGGTAGAAGTCAGTAACCTAGGAGCCAAGAATAATGCACCTGTGCTGAGAGGCAGCTCGGTTAGTGCAACGAACGACATTGATTTGTGCTCAGGAATAGATAACTGTTTCAGAGTAACTGCAATAGACAACCCATACAAGTTTCCGGATGGCAGTTTTCAAGATTTTAATACAGTTTCGTACAGCTGGACCTCGGAGTTACCCGGAGCGACAATAAAAGAAGTGAGCATTGCGGCGCCACCATACAAATCGCTCGAGATCTGCTGGAATCCAAACGACAGCATAGTCGGACGATCATTTGATTTATGGATTACAGCTACAGATGATAATTGTCCACTTCAGGCATCTTATTCGACGAGGTATTCTATCGAAGTCTTATCTAATGTTAAGAATACCGTTAAGCTAGTTCCTGGTTGGTGTGATAATTGGCAGCTAATCGCAGACTCCACCTTGAGTGAGCCCATAAGTGAAGTTTACTGGACCGTTGAAAATGAAACGACACAAACCGACACGCTAGGGAAATCAACTCAGGTTTTGTTCAAACCGGATAGACAATCAACCGTTACACGTCATGCAACGCACACAAATGGTTGTAAATCAAAAGTGAGTCTTGTGCTTTCACCCGATACCAGTACTACAGAGTTTATTGAAGTAATCGGTAAACAAACGTATTGTACTTACGACACAATAAACTTGGGCGCTCGGGCTGATTTACCGACAAGGTTGACTGATGTAAAATGGCTTCGCAATATGGATACCTTGAGTGAGGACTACACACTGCAATTTCCTTCAGGTAATACTCCAGGTACTCATGTATACACCATTCACGCTACCGCAGAGCGAAACGGTGCCCACTGTACTCAGACTAAATCGGTACAAGTATTTGTTGAAAATGGTCCGGATATACTCGTAAACGACAGTTTCTCTATTTGTAGAGAAGATGAAATTGCATACCTAAATCCTTTGGCTTACCCGGAGGGTGGCGAATGGCGAGCACTCAATCATAATGCAATTCTTGACAACAAGATTGATTTACTTTCAATCCCATCAAACACTGCCAGAGAATTGTGCCAAGAATATCTTGTCCAAGATGCAGTCTCTGGTTGTAAGTCAAAGGATACTTTGTGTTTGTGGATGTTCCCAACTCCGGAACTCAACTTAGGTAAGGCTACCGTTTGCGGTTTAACTGGGTACTTTAACTTGACCAATTTAGATCCTGCACTTCTATCGTTTGGTGAGTACAATATAGATTGGACTATAAACGGTAAGCCAATACCTGTACCGGACATCAATAATCCACATCTAATATTCTTGCCTGATTTTACTTATGGAACGCACACCGTAATAGGACATTACACAAATGTTTTTGGTTGCTCAGTGCGAGATACCGGTTATTTGGTTTTGCTGGATGATTTGGATTTGTCATATCTTCAGGATGCATCTATTTGCCAAGGTTCCAGTTACGAACTAGATGAAATATTTTCTGTACGCACGGATGGTGGTATTTGGATGAGTTCGAATAGACCTGAAGCACTTTCGGAGAACTGGTTGAATGTTAGCTCCTGTGGTGAGGTTGACTTGGTGTACACCTACGATCAATTTGGGTGTTACGCACAGCAAGATGTAACACTGGATGTTAGATGTAAGCCAATTTTAGATTTCAATAATCACGTAAGCATTTGTGAATCGGTTACAGAACTTGATTTAGTTAAACCGATGGAATCCGGTTGGTTTAGCGGTGAAGAAGTTGTTGGGAATACCTTTACGCACACCGGAGTAGGTACCTACGGGTACATCTTCACACTTCCCGTTGATCAGTGCATGTTTGAATACCCTCAAATCATCACCGTTCATGAGGGCCCCATGATTACCTACACTTCATCTGATTTCGACCCAATTTGCGAAGGTGATGAGCGTCCGATGAATGCCGTTCAAGTGACCAATGGAGCATTGAGTATGTCAATTGGTGAGACTCGGATCAACCTTATCGCAGGTGAGATTGCGCAACCTCTAATTCGCCCGACGAAGGACGACTTGAAATCTGGAATCCCAGTTGTAATTCGAGTATCCGGAAAGGAGTTTTGCCCTGTTCAGGAACTACGACATCAAATTGAAGTAAATCCAAAACCAACCATAGATCTAGTTGAGCAAAATATATCAGAATGTACGCCTTATGAGTTCAAGCCTCAGGTTACCACATCAGAATACATTAGAGATTGGTCTAGTGTTGATGTGACTTGGAATATCGAGCCTCTGGGTGAAGTTTTGCAAGGGTTAAGACCCAACCTCACAATAAATACAGCGGGTACGTATTCCATTTCAGTGAGCGCTCATACGGATTTGGGTTGTAGCTATGAAAATCAATGGACATCAACTCTAAAAGTTCGAGAGACACCGGTTGCCCAGTTTACAGCTGACCCAAAATCAACGGTTTCTGTTCGCAATGCGGTTGTGCAGTTTTACAATCAGACTGAATCCAATGTTCCGGTGACCTATCACTGGGATTTTGGCACAGGTAAGTCAGAGGATGTGTCAAGTTCGGTTTCACCGGCTTTTGATTTTGAACTCGATACTGGAGTTTACCTTACAACTCTAACGGTAACTGCAGACAACGGCTGTGAAGACGTTGCATATCACACAATTCGAGTTCTGCCCGATATCCAAATTTTTATTCCAACCGCATTTTCACCAAACAACCGAGATAACCAAGTAAATAACGCCTTACAAATACGAGGAAATAACGTCGCGTCTTTCCACGTTGAGATATTCAATCGCTGGGGCCAAAAGGTTTACATATCAGACGATATCGACGAAGAGTGGGACGGGAAGTCAAGTGGAAAATTCTGTGAATCGGGAATTTTCGCCTACTACATTACGGCAGTAAGTAAAAGCGGCGCAGCGTATGAATTTAAAGGTACGCTTCACTTGGTGCGTTAGTCCTTTATCATCGTTTTCATTATTTCGTACTACACTATCTTTGAAGCATGCAAGAGATTGATCTGGAGCTGGAACGGAAAGAGATACTTAATCGGTATCGTGGCTTGTTACGCGTTTCAAAAAGTACGCGGGAGCAAGGTGATGGAAGGATAATTAGAAAGGCCTTTGAACTTGCATTGGACGCACATAAAGATATGCGTCGAAAATCGGGTGAGCCATACATATATCACCCCATCGCCGTAGCGCGTATAGCCGCTGAGGAAGTTGGTTTAGGAACTACCTCTATCGTTTGTGCTTTACTGCATGATGTTGTAGAAGACACATACATTGAGCTCTCTTATATTCAGCAGGAATTTGGTGATAGTGTAGCAAATATCATAGATGGCCTCACTAAAATGAGTGGCTACTTTGGCCAATCGAATTCCCCGCAGGCTGAGAACTTCAGAAAAATGCTGCTCACGCTTAATGACGATGTGCGGGTAATCTTGATAAAGCTTTGCGATCGATTGCATAACATGCGAACGTTGGATCACATGTCGATGAAGGGGCAGCTCAAAATTGCATCTGAGACCAAGTACTTATATGCTCCACTAGCCCACAGACTAGGTCTTTACTCGATTAAAACCGAGCTAGAGGATCTTGCACTGAAGTACACTGAACCTGAGGTTTACCGCGATATAAAAGGGAAGCTACGAGCTACCAAGGAACAACGAAATCGTTTTATCAGACAATTTACAAAACCGGTAAAACTTGAGTTGGATGATCTTGGTCTGGAGTATGAAATAAAAGGACGCTCGAAATCTATTTTTTCCATTCTGCAGAAAATGCAGAAACAGAAAATCCCGTACGAGCAAGTCTACGATCTATTTGCAGTTCGAGTAATTGTAAAATCGGCACCGGAAAACGAGAAACTGGATTGCTGGAACATATACTCAGTGGTTACTTCTATTTACAGACCAAACCCCGATCGGTTGAGGGATTGGATTTCTACACCTCGAAGTAATGGATACGAATCGTTACACACCACGGTAATGGGCCCTAAAGGTAGGTGGGTGGAAGTCCAAATACGGACAGAGCGAATGGACGAGATAGCTGAGAAAGGTTATGCCGCACATTGGCGATACAAAGAAGGGAACGTTGGTGACTCAGGGCTTGATGATTGGTTGGCGCGTGTTAGAGAAATCATAGAGAACCCACAGGATAATGCCATTGATTTTCTGGATGACTTTAAGCTTAACCTCTTTAGCGAAGAGATTTTCGTGTTTACCCCAAAAGGAGATATCAGAAAACTACCTTCAGAGGCAACGGCGCTCGACTTTGCATTTGAAATCCATACAGAAATTGGTACAAAATGTATCGGAGCAAAGGTTAATGGGAAACTTGTTCCGCTGAGCCATAAGCTCAGCCGTGGGGATCAAATTGAGATAATCACATCGGCGAAGCAGAAGCCAACCAAAGATTGGCTTGAATTTGTAGTTACAGGAAAGGCTCGAACAAGAATCAAGCAAGTCCTAAAAGAAGCCAAACGGAAAAAAGCGGCTGAAGGTAAGGAAATTCTTCAGCGTAAATTCCGCAATTGGAAACTCCCGTTGAATAACGATAACATGCGTATCCTGTGCTTGTATTTCAACGTTTCAAGTGAACAGGATTTCTTTATCCTCGTTGCAGACGGCAAAATGCCGAAGAGTAATGAGTCGTACAAAGAAATCATTACAAACTTCAAAGACCGCAAAGACGTTGGTCGCAAACAATCAGATTACAAACCGGAACTCTCGAATAAGAAAACCGGCGATTTAATTATAGGTGAAGATGATAGTTTGGATTTGGACTACACATTTGCCAATTGTTGTTCACCTATCCCGGGAGACGAAGTTGTCGGATTCATCACGGTAGGAGATGGAATCCGAATTCACCGAACGAACTGCAAGAACGCTGAACGTCTGATGTCTAATTACGGCTACCGTATTATCAAAGCGCGTTGGGCTGGTTACCCGATGATAGATCACTCGTTCTCTGCCGGATTGGAGATTACCGGGGTTGATAGCATAGGTCTTGTGAGCAAGGTAACAGATATTATATCAAAAGAACTTGAGGTGAACATGAAGTCTGTGTCCTTCAGTGCCAAAGACGGGACCTTTGTTGGGAACCTAGTACTTGAAGTAGATAGTACGGAACATCTGGACTCTTTGTTGTCGAAAATCAGAGCAATAGACGATCACATCCGTGTGGAAAGAACAGATTTAGAACGCGTATAGCACGTTCCATTGTAAATGTTCATTTCATATTGATAACCCATTGTTGAACATCATTTTTTACTGAGCCATTTAACTAACTTTGCTGTTTACTGTTGGCATGAGCGAACAATTGAACAACATCCGGAAAAAAGTAAAGGAGATTTTCATAAAGTACCTTGAGGAAAAAGGACAGCGTAAAACTCCCGAACGCTATGCAATTTTGGATGAGATCTATTCAAAAAAGCATCACTTCGATGTAGACACACTCTACATCCAAATGAAAAATCGCAATTACCAAGTAAGTCGAGCCACAGTATACAATACATTAGACCTTCTACTCGATTGTGGGCTGGTGGTTAAGCATCAATTTGGGCAGAACATGGCTCAGTTTGAACAAGCTTACGGTTTCAGACAGCACGATCATATGATTTGTACCATTTGCGGGAAGGTGTCTGAGTTTTGTGACCCACGAATTCAGCAAACATCTTCAACTATGGGTGATCTATTGAACTTCAATGTCACTCGACACGCTTTGAATCTGTACGGGCGTCCAAAGCTTGATGAGAATGGTCTATGTTTAAATTGTGAGAACCAAGTTTCGTTTGATTAAGTAACATGAGTAAAGGTTTTGTTGATGTCGTATTAGGCCTGCAGTGGGGCGATGAGGGAAAGGGTAAGATTGCCGATTTTCTAACACCAACATACGACGTGGTAGCCAGGTTTCAAGGCGGTCCAAATGCCGGGCACAGCTTGGAAATGAACGGTAAGAAACATGTGCTGAATACCATCCCAAGTGGGATTTTTCATAAAAACTGCATAAACCTAATCGGTAATGGAGTGGTGATGGACCCTGTACGCTTGATGGAAGAAATACGCCGTACCGAAGAAGCAGGAGCCGATGTAAAAAACAACTTGTACATCAGCAGAAAAGCAAACCTAATTCTTCCGACGCATAAACTTCTTGATGCCGCTTCGGAGAAGCACAAAGGTGACAAGAAGATTGGATCTACCCTTCGTGGTATCGGACCTACTTATCGAGACAAATACGGACGAAGTGGTGTGCGAGCAGGAGATATGTTCGATCCCGAATTCAAACAGAAGTATCAAAAAGCAATAGAACGCCATCTGGCGCTGATGAATCACCTCAACTTTGATGATTTTGATTTAGAGTCGCTTGAAAATGAGTTTTTTAATGCTGTAGATGCGTTAAAACAATACAAGTTCGTAGACAGCGAATATTTCATAAACGATCTAATCAACCAAGGCAAGAAAATCTTAGCTGAGGGTGCACAAGGCTCTATGTTGGATATCGACTTTGGTTCTTATCCTTTCGTAACATCGTCGAATACGATTTCAGGTGGTATGACGGTAGGACTTGGTGTTGCTCCAAAACATGTACGTTCGGTTAAAGGCATATTTAAAGCATATTGTACTCGCGTAGGAAGCGGACCATTCCCGTCGGAATTAGATGACGATATAGGAGAGCAATTGCGCAAGAAAGGACACGAGTTTGGCGCCACTACAGGTAGACCACGCCGTTGTGGTTGGCTTGATTTGGTTGCCTTAAAGTACGCCGTTATGCTTAGTGGTGTAGACGAACTGATTATGATGAAGTCTGATGTGTTAAGCGGTTTCGATAAAGTGCTTGTGGGGACAGGTTATAAAGACAAGTCGGGTAACACTGTAGATACCATTCCATATGACTTCGTTTCAGCCGGCTTTGAGGCAGTATACACGGAACATGAAGGTTGGCATGATGACCTTACCGTTGTTCGTGATGAGAAAGACTTTCCGCAGAGTTTCAGTAACTACATCAGCTGGCTCGAGGCAGAAGTTGGTGTGCCTATCAAAGTAATTTCACTCGGACCGGATAGAGTCCAAACCGTAGTGAGAGGCTAGTCATTCGGGAGTTTGTCGCTTATCAATAAGCCCGGTAAAGACGTAACTACGATTATCGAGCTGAAAATAACGGCTATCAATACCCCGTCCTCCGGAGGATAACCCAACATCGGGAACAACATACCAAACACAACTTCTCGAGCACCTAAACCACCCAGAAAAACTGGAATTGCCGT
>Ga0181568_10003624_pt1 | contig 13879 bp, 9 predicted proteins | sample 101ome_20_FD_133758 | JGI IMG/M metagenome (GOLD analysis project Ga0181568, IMG submission 133758) | Coastal salt marsh microbial communities from the Groves Creek Marsh, Skidaway Island, Georgia - 101404AT metaG (megahit assembly) | ecosystem: Environmental > Aquatic > Marine > Intertidal zone... | reverse complement strand
TTGTACCTTTTCCAAGTTGCTTTTCTCTCTGCTGCATTGTTCATTGAGTCTATGGTTTTTTTTCTTATTTTTATTACCCCAAGTGCTTTATTAATATAGTCAGCATCAACCTTATGCTTCTTTATTAAAATATTTTTTATCTCATTTACTGAGTCTTCATAATCTTTTAAATTTATTCGTGTATCAGGAAATGCAGGTTTTGCAAAAAATATCGTTAATAAGATAAAACAATAACTAATTTTTCTTAAAAAATTATTTTTCATTTAATTCCTCTTGCTTATAGCGAACATTATACCAAATGCAATAAAAATAGATAATAAAGAACTGCCGCCTAAACTTATTAGTGGTAAAGTTACACCAACAACTGGCAGAACTCCTACAGCCATAGATACATTTGTAATTATTAACATTATAAATATACAAGTAATACTTCCTGATAATAATTTAGAGTAATAAGTTTTTGCTTTATTAGTTATACTTACAAATCTCATTATTATAAATAAATAGAATATAAATAAAATTATAACCCCTAAAAATCCAAATTCTTCAGAAAAAACTGCAAATATGAAATCGGTTCCTCGTTCTGGAAGAAATTCTAATTGTGATTGCGTTCCATTTAAAAATCCTTTTCCAAAAAAACCGCCCGAGCCAACTGCAATTTTTGATTGAATAATGTGATAACCAGATCCTAATGGGTCTCTTGAGGGATCTAGCATAGTTAGAATTCTTAATTTTTGATAAGGCAATAATAAAAATTTCCACATCAAAGGAATAATTATTATAAGTGAACTTATTAAATATAATATGTGTGTTTTTCTAACACCTCCCAAGAATATAGTAATTAGTCCACATAAAAGAATTATTAAAGAAGTTCCCAAATCAGGCTGTCTAATAACAAACATTATTGGCAAGAAAATAATCATGAAACTAAATAAAAGTTTTTTTAGATCAATTACTTTTTCTTCAGAAAAAGATAAGAACCAAGCTAAAGTCATTGGAAGAACAAACTTAATAATTTCTGAAACCTGTAAAGAAAATCCAAAAAAAACTATCCATCTTTTAGCTCCTTTTGAGTCGTGGCCCCAAAATAGAGTTATAACTAGTAATAAAATGCATATAGTATATATATAAGGAGAAATTATTTTAATTCTATTTGCATCAGAAAAACTTATTAGAATCATCAGAAAAAAACAAAAAAATAATCTTGTCCCTTGTCTGTATACAATATCAATATTTTGGTTTGTTGCGCTGTATAAAAGTATTAATCCAAAAATAGATAAAATTATTATTGAAAAAAATAATAAAGAATCTGATAAGCTAAACTTATTTAATGCAATCATTTATACCTATCTCTTTTATTATCTAAATAATAATTTATGATTTTATTGCTTATTGGTGCAGCGTACTTACTTCCACTACCTACATTTTCTATAACTGTCGCTATGACTATTTCTGGATTATCTTTTGGCGCATACCCTACATATAAAGAATGATCTTTCAAATGCTTCGGTAAATCATCAGTACTTCTATCATCATTATCCTGTGATAATGTGTATACTTGGACAGTTCCAGTTTTTCCTGAAATATTATTTTTTTTATTTCCAACACTCCAATAAGCGGTTCCATTTCTTTTATTCACTACATTAAACATAGCATTAGATATAATATCCCAATCTTTCTCGCTAATATTTTCTTTTAGATATTTTTCTCTCACAAGAGTCTCTTTTGTTTTTTTTATTAATACATCTTTATTTATCTTTGGCTGCATTATCAAACCTTTATTAGCGATAATAGATGTTGCATGCGCTAATTGCAGAGGTGTTGCTAGGAAGTAACCCTGCCCTATTCCTGTAATCACAGTATCACCTTCAGTCCACTTATTTCCAATGTTTTTTAATTTCCATTCATTTGAGGGTAGGATTCCTTTTGCTTCATACGGCATATCAATACCTGTTTTATCGCCAAACGAAAAGTATTGAAAAAAAGATGATAGTTTCTCAATACCTAAAGTATTAGCTAGTATATAAAAATAAACGTCGCATGATTGAACTATAGCTTTTTCTAAATCAACCATGCCATGACCTTCTGGTTTCCAATCTCTAAATCTTCTTGAGCTTTCTGGGAGTTGAAAAAATGGTCCTGCATAAATCTCATCTTTAGCATCAATAATATTATTATGTAAACTATTTAGTGCCACAATAGGCTTAATTGTTGATCCTGGTGAATAGAGCCCCTTTATACTTCTATTAAATAATGGACTTTTTAATTTCTCTATATTCTGGCCTTCAATATTAGTTTTCCATAATATATTGTTCGGATTTAGCGATGGAACGCTTACCATAGCTAAAATTTCGCCATTTTTAGGATTAATAGCTATAGACGAGCCTTCATAGCCTCTTAACTCTGAATACATAAATTTTTGTAGATTTATATCTATAGTAAGATGAATATCTTCGCCAGGAGTAGCCGCTTTTCTCTCAATCTCTCTTAGCTGTCTTCCCCTAGCATTTACCTCAACATGTTTATAACCTGGAGATCCAAACAAATTTTTTTCATAATATTTTTCAACTCCTGTTTTACCAATATACTTACTATTCTTATATTTCTTTTTATCTATATTATATAAATCTTTTTTATCTATATATCCAACACTTCCTAAAACATGTTGAGTAATTTCATTATAAGGATACTTTCTGAGTAAACTTGCTGTTAGATCTAATCCATCATATCTATGTCTAATTGATAAAATTTTAGCAACTTCATTATCAGATAAATTTCTTTTTAAAGTTATATAATTATGATGTGAATATTTTTTCTTATTTTTATAAAAATTTTCAATCTCTTTTTCTGATAGACCAATTTCTTTTTTAATAGCATCTAAAACTTTATCTATATTTTTAATATCATTTATATTTATTTCTATTGAGTACAAGGATTTATTATCTGCAAGAACTATATTATTTCGGTCATAAATTATGCCTCTTCTTGGAGGAACTTGAATATATTTAATTCTATTAGTTTTTGATAAGGTATCAAAATGATCAAAGTTTATAACTTGCAAAAAATATAATCTTACTAAAAGTAAAATTGATAGGAATGACAATATAAGTATTAATATTGTAAATCTATTAGAAAATAATCTTTCGGCATTTATTCTACTTGAATCTAAAAATGATTTTTTCAATACGTCACCTCATGAATAAAAACTAATATTTTTCTTTAAAATTTTTTATTATAACTTCTTTTAGATCATCCATTATCAAATAAAAACAAGGTAAAACTATTAATATCAATATAGTAGCAAATAATAATCCAAAACCTAAACTGACTGCCATCGGTGACAAGAATTTTGTTTGTCCAGTAGCAAAAAATATTAAAGGCGATATGCCAAGAAAAGTTGTAACTGAAGTCAATATAATTGGTCTTGCTCTTACATTACAAGCTTCTATTGTTGCTTCAATTTTATCTTTTCCTGCATTTCTAAGCTTTTTTAAAAAGTCTATTAGTATTAGTGAATCATTTACCACAATTCCAATTAATGCAAGTAAGCCTATTACCGATAAAAATTGTAAATTATAATCAAAAATAATATGACCTAAAATAACTCCCACAACTGCAAATGGAATTGAAAACAGCACCACTAGAGGATCTAAAATTGTTTTAAAGAGAACTGCTAAAATAAAAAATATTATAGCAAGTGATATTAAAGCCGTTTTTTTCATATCTGCAAAATTTTCTCTACTTCTTTTTTTACTCCCAAGGTACATGTATTCATATGATGGGTCTCTTTGAAATATTTCTTTATATCTTTTATCAAATATTTTTGTAACTTCTAAAGGAGTTATTACTTTTGGATCTACATCGGCACTTATTTTAGCTAACCTTTGTCCATCTCTCCTTCTAACTGTATTCATTCCTCTGGATACCTCAATATCTGCTACCTCGGCTAAATAAACAGTTTGTCCTGACTGTAAAACTATTGGAAGTTGATAAAGCTTACTACTATCATTTCTATATTTTTCAGAATAAATTAATCTTACTGGAACTCTATCACCCTTAAGATTAAAGTATGCTGTTTCAAGGCCTAAGAAACCAGTTCTTACTGATTCTGCAATATCTGCTTGGCTTAAGCCTAACTCTTTACCTCTATTATTTATTTTATACTTGAATTCAACTTTTCCTGGATCTTGGTCCTGCTCAACATCTTTAACACCTTCAATACTTGCTAAGAAACTTTCTATTTCTTTAGCATACTTTGTTAATATTTTTTGATCTTGACCCACTACTCCAATTATTATATCTGAACCACCAGGACCACCTGAAGCTTTTTTTACGGCTAGCTTCTGTAAGCCAGATATTGACGATAATTTTTTCCTAAGTGAATTTATTATTTCTTTTTCACTTCTTTCTCTTTTTCCATAATTATCAAATGACATATTAAATAAAGGTGTGACAACATAATCAACAAATCCTTGGGGACTTCTTTTTTTGAGACTAACAACTATTTGAATATACTGACTTCCTAAATCAAATCTACTAAAATCTTTAAAACTTACACCAACGTTTGTGTAAAGAGATTCAAGTTCATCTTCATTTAAATCCGATAATATTATTTGCTCCATCTTCATGGCAAGTTTTTCACTATCTCTAACGCTACTGGTAATAGAAGCCTCAGCATTAATAAAGAATTGCCCACTATCAACTTTACCAAACTGATAATATGGAATTCTAGTAATAGCAAATGTAATAATTACGCATAAAACTCCTACGGTAATACTTGAAACTAAATATCTATTTTTTAAACAAATTTTTAAGTATTTATTATAGATTAATAAAAGTTTCTTCCATTTTTCTTTCCTTTGATTATTTTTTTTTGGTTTTTTTAAAAAACTTGCGCAATGGGAAGGAAGAACTACAAAAGCCTCCATTAATGAACCAAGTAAAGCAACTGTTACGACTAAAGGTATTACTTCTATAAATTTTCCTAAAGTCCCTGATATGCTTAACATAGGAAGGAACGCTGCTATAGTTGTAAAAGTTGACGCAACTATTGGCCAAAAAACTTCTTTAGACCCTATTTTAGAGGCAGCTATTGGATCCATTCCATTTTCTATATGTCTATATGTGTTTTCTGTAACTATAATTGCATCATCTACAATCATTCCTAATGCAACTAAAAAAGCAAACAATGAAACCATATTGATTGTGTAACCGAATATATACATTCCAAATGCCGCAATCAAAAATGATACAGGAATACCAAAAGCTGTAATGAAAGCAACGCGTGCATTTAAAAAAAAGTATAAAGATAGAAGCAATAAAGTTAAACCAATAATCCCAGAAGATTTGACAGTATCAAGTCGTGTTTTCACATTTTTAGAAAAATCACTAAAAACACTTACTTCTAAACCAGAGGGTAAAGAATAATTTTTTATAATTTCTCTAACATTTTTTGATACGTCGAAAACTGAAGCCTCTGCTGTTTTTGTAACTGACATATTAACTGCATTTTTTCCATTAAATCTTCCAGCAGAATTTTCTTCTTCTAGTCTTTGCTCTATAGTTGCGATTTCTTTTAATAATAATTGGCCTCCAATATCATTGTTTTTCAAATTAATATTTTCGATCGATTTAATTGATGATGAACCTAACCCCCTAAGAAGAATATCTCCTTCTAAAGCCTTTACCGATCCTCCAGGTAAATCTCTGATATTATTTTTTAAAGCTAAAATAATTTCCTTTGTTGATATATTTTTTGCCGAAATAATTGCTGGATTTATAATTACCCATATTTCATCATCTCTTTTTCCTGCAATTCCAACACCGGCTACACCATCAAGCTGCATAATTTTTTGTTTTATTTTTTTTGCATTCGAAAATAGTAAACTCTGCCTAGTTTCACCATAAACACTTACACTTATTACAGGAAATCTTGTTTTTACCCTTGATATTTCAGGTTCTTCAGCCTCTTCTGGAAAACCATCAATTGCATCAACTAGATCTCTAACAGTTCTAAGCAGCTCATCCACATCTGCTTCAGGTTTTAATCTTAAAGATATTGAAGAAACACTCTCAGAACTCTTAGATGTGTAAAAATCTATATCTTGCAAATTATCTAATGTATCTTCAATTGGTATGGTAACTTGTTTTTCAACTTCTTCAGGAGAAGCGCCATCATAAGTTGTAATAATTTTTATTGCATCTTTCTCAACAACTGGAAACATTTCTTCTGGCATTGATTGCCATGATAATAAACCAATAACAACTATTAAAAATAAAAATAAATTTACAACCAAAGGGTTTTTTATAGAATAATCTATCATAGTTTTTTTATTTTTTAGATACTAAAACATCTTGCCCTTCAGCTAACGAAGAAACATCTTTGGTTACAAAAATATCATTTGACTTAATATTTCCATCAATAACATAGATTTCATTAAATCTTGATAAAATGTTTATTTCTTTTTTTTGCAACTTTTTATCAATAACTATAAATATAAATTTTTTACCATTATCACTTAGTACAGACGATACCGGAACTCCAAAACTATTATTAATCTTAGGTAGGATTAATTTTGCTGTTGCTAGCATCCCTGATCTCAACTTATTATCTATTAGCCTTATTCTTAATAAATGAGTATAGGTTTTTAAATTTGGGCTTGTTTGGAATGATATGAGTTTGCCTCTCGAAGAAATTCCATTCGATTGAACATCAATATTCATATTTAATTTTAAGCCTTCTATTACATCTCCTCTTACTTCTACATATAAGTCTAGACTAGAAGCATCTATTAAATTTGCTACAACTGTATTAGGACTAACAGTATCACCTTCATCGATATTTACTTCATTAATTATTCCAGAAAACTTTGCTTTTATGAATGTTTTGTAGAAATCTTGCTTATTTCTATACATTAGGGATTCTAATTCAATTTGTTTTTGTACAGTTTTATCATATTGTGATTTTGACAATAATGATTTTTTATCTAATTCGGCCATTCTTTCGACTTCTCTAGTTTGCAGCTCAAAATTTTTCTTTGCTAACTCGTAAAGTTTTTTATAAATATAGTACTCTTCTAAAATTAGTATCATTTCTCCTGATTTTACAAACTGGCCAGGTTCCACCATTCTTTTTGCCAATTTTCCATTAATCTCAAATTTAAGATCTGCTGTTTTAGAAGGTTCCAACCTTCCTGTATAATTCACGATAGGTGCTATATTTTGGATTTTGAGGGGCATTGTATCTACAACCACAGGAATAGGCTTATTAACATTGGCTTCTGGCTCTGGTTGAAATATTACTAGTAATATTGATGCAAAAATGAATATAAAAAGCACAAAAAAGCTTAATTGCACCTGATTTTTAAATATACTGTATTTTTTAAAATAGTCCAAAATACCCTCTTTTTTTAAGTAATATAATAAATTATTATCTCAAATTTTTGATATATAATATATCTTATATGAAAAAAATTATTAACGTAACAATATGTATTTTTACACTTTTTTCAACAAAAGTATTCTCTCAAGAGCCTGATGAGACAGATTTCTTTTGTTGTTCGGTTAATGAGCTATACAAAACTTCTACCAATTTTATCTCTAGTGAGAACAAAGAGAGTAAAAAAGAAAATGAAGATACGTCTAGAGATATTATTAATATTGAAGCAAATGAAACATATCGTAATGAAAGCAAGCAAATAACTATACTTCAAGGTGATACAAAAATAATTAGAGGTTCCGAAACAATACAAAGTGAGCTAACTAATGTGCTTCAGTCAGAGGATAGGGCAAGGCTAAGTGGAAATGTAAAATACCAAAATGAAGGTTTGCAAGTTACATCACCTTACGCAGAATACAACACAAAAAGTTCAAGAACAGACTTTATTGCCCCTTCTTATACGTATTCGTCTTTGGATATTTCTGGTAAAGCCAGATATGGTGTGAGACTTAAAAATAAAAAAATGTTTTTAAAAAATTCAACATACACAACTTGCGACTTAATAAACCCAACATGGAATCTTATAAGCGGAACCACAGAACTTGATTTTGAAAATGGTGTTGGAAAGGGGAAAAATGTTTTCGTAACTATAAAAGGTGTGCCAGTTTTTTATTCTCCTTATATGCAATTTTCTTTAGATGAGCAAAGAAAAACTGGTTTTTTAGTCCCGGATTTTTCTGGAAGCTGGGTTAAGGGCCCAGACGTAATTACACCTTTCTATTGGAATATTGCAGAAAATATGGACCTGCTAATTAAGCCAGGTTACATCCAAGAAAGAGGTAGTAAAATTGAATCTACATATAGATATTTAAATAAAAATTATGATGGGTCTATATTTTTTGCTTATTTAGATGACGACTCAGAATATAAAGGTTCTGGAAAAAACACAAGAAGTAATAGCAATAGATATAATTTTTACTTCAAACATAAGCAAACATTTGCAAATAATATAACAATAGATTTACTTTACGATAAATTTTCAGACAAAGATTACTTCGATGATTTTGGATCTGGCATTTCAGATAGCAGTACTTCTTATAGAACGAGGCATGCAAAGATAGATTATCATGTTAATGGTTGGGATATTAAGTCCAGATTTATTGGATATCAAACTTTTGATAAAAATTTAAGTTCTTCTTCTCAACCTTATGATATTTTGCCAGAAATTATAATTAAAAAAAGATGGGATCAAGCGTCATTCAATTACGATTTAAATTCATCTATATCCCAATGGAGTCATATTTCAAAAACCGATGGTACTAGAGCAGATATTCAATTAGGCATAGATAAAACTTTTTTCGCAAAAGGATTACGTGTGACTCCTAGATTTAAAATTCAACACACAAGTTATGATCTTGATAAACAAACTAGTGGCTTTTCTTCAACGCCAAGTAAAACTATTCCAATCTTTACACTTGATAGCGAGATGACCTTGTCAAAACAAATTAATAACACAAAAATAGCACACCAAATAAAACCTAGGTTGTTTTACTTATATTCGGGTGAAGAAAATCAAGATGATATTCCAATATTTGATACAGGACTTAATGAATTTTCATACTCTCAACTTTTTAGAGATAATAATTACTCTGGTTTAGATAGAAACAATGATACAAACCAAATGACACTCTCTATTTCTTCTAACTTTTATAATTTAGAAGAATCAAGAAACGTATTTACAGCAAGCATTGGACAAATATTATATTTTGAAGATAGAAATGTATCTATTGACAACAATACAACATATACAAGATCAAATTCTAATATTGTTGCCGAACTAGTATACAAACCAACAATTAATACAAATTTTACTTCTACTTTCTTATATGACACAAAAGCAGATAACAATAAAACTCAAAAAAATATACATTCTTTTCAATATAGAGGGGAAGGAAATAATGTATTTAATGCAAGTTATAGGTATAGAAAAAATGATATTGAACAAGGTGATGTAAGTTTTGCTTGGGGCATAAGTTCAAGCCTAAATATACTTGGGAGATGGAATTATGACTTTAAAAATAATATAAATGCAGAAGATGCGGGTGATATTGAAACTTTAGCCGGATTAGAATACGAAAGCTGTTGTTGGAAAGCAAGGCTGGTGCATAGAAGATTTAAAGTTGATACAAATTCTTACGAGAAAGATATACAATTTCAAATAATGTTAAAAGGATTTACTGATGTAGGCACTCCTTTGGGCGATCTAATTTCTAACAGTATTAAGGGCTACGTCAACAAAGATTATTAAAAAAAATGAAACATATATTACTTATAATAATTATTTTATTATTTTACAAAAATGCTTATTCAAAAATATTAGATCAGGCTATTGTAATAATTGAAAATGATGTAATCACACAAAATGAATTTCAAAAAAAAATAAATTTTGTTATTGCTCAATATAAAATTAATAATCAACCTTTACCAAATGATATTGAAGCTTTTAGGAAGCAAATCTTAGATCATATGATTAGCGCAAGACTTCAAATTAACTATGCAAATAAACAAGGTTTAGAAATTCAAGAATGGATGATTGATAAAACCATGGAAAACTTAGCACAAAGATCTGGGTTTTCATTATCAGAGTATAGACAAGATCTTATAAATAAAAAATTAGATTACAATACCTATAGAAACGTAATAAAAGAAGAGCTTATAACAAGGGAAGTACAGAGAAGAATTGTGGCTGAAAAGATAAGAATCAGTAATAAAGAGATTGAAGAATTTATAAAACATAAATCCCATGTTTTTAAAGAAAATAATCAGTATAAAATTTCAAATATTCTTATTTCTCTTCCCGAAAGTCCCTCAATAAATGAAAAGATAAAAGCAAAGAAAAAAATAGATATGATTAAAGAAAAATTCAAAAAAGGAGAAAACTTTTCTTCTTTAGCAAAAAATTACTCTGATAGCGGAAATGCAATGAATGGTGGGGATTTAGGCTGGAGAAAACTAAGCGAAGTTCCAAAAATTTTTGTAAATGAAGTTGAGAATTTGCAAAAAGGCAATATTAGCAAAACTATAGAGACTGTTAATGGCTACTATATCTGTTATTTAGAAGATAAAAAAGAAGTTATTAACTCTAAGATACAAGAAAAAAAAGCAAGACACATATTAATTAAAAAAAATGCAATAGTAACTGATGAGGTTGCAAAAAATAAACTTCTGGAATTAAAAACCCGAATTGCAAATGGCGAATCATTTAGTGATATTGCGAGAGCTCATTCAGATGACACAATGTCTGCAGCCTCAGGTGGCGAGTTAGAATGGGCTGGCCCAGGATCTTTTGTTCCTGAATTTGAAGATAAGATAGATAGTTTACCTCTAAATAAAATTAGCGAGCCTTTTTCAACTCAATTTGGTTGGCATATTTTAGAAGTACTAGGAAAAAGAGATCAAGATAATACTGAAATTATTAAAAAAAATATGGCTCGAAAATACATAACTTCAAGTAGATCTAGAGAAGTTATTGATGCGTGGATTATCGAATTAAAAGAAAAAAATTATATAAAATACGTTACAGAAAACGCAAGAAATAATAGCGGGCTTTTAAAAGAAAAAAATTTTAACCAACAACTCTGGGATCCATTTTCTGAATGAACAAAATACCAAAAATTCTTATTTGTCCTGGAGACCCAACAGGCATAGGTTACGATATTCTTTTAGATATAATTAAAAAAAAATTTCTTGCAAAGATAATAGTAGTAACAAATGCAAAACTTTTACAAGAAAGAGCTATATTACTTAAAAAAAAAATAAATATTATTGAGATTAAAATTGATGATAAAAAAATTCCAAATAGTATTCCAGGAACATTATTTGTACATAATATAAGAAGCAATAAAAAAGTAAAAATTGGTCAACCACATATAAAACATGCTCCAATGATCCTTGATTCTCTTGATATTTCTATTAAAGCTTGTCTAAATAATAATGCTGACGCAATTGTTACGGGGCCCGTTCAAAAAAATATCCTTATGGAATACGGCAAAAAATTTTCAGGTCACACAGAATATATTGCAAGAAAAACTGGTGGTACTCCAGTAATGATGCTTCATTCAAAAAATTTAAGGATAGCGCTACTTACAACCCATGTTTCTTTATCCAAAGTTCCAAAATTAATTACAAAGGATAGATTAAAATCTTATATTAAAATTATAAGTGAAGAACTTAAAAAAAACTTTGGTATAAAAAAACCTAAGATTAATGTATGTGGTTTAAATCCACATGCTGGAGAAGAAGGTTATATTGGAAAAGAAGAAAAAAATATCATTATTCCAGCAATCAAAGAAATGCAAAGGAAAGGTTATGATGTTAACGGCCCGTTCTCCGCGGACACTATATTTAATAGAAAAGATGGTGATATAGTACTTGCAATGTATCATGATCAAGCATTGCCAGTAATAAAGACCTTAGAATTTGGAAATATTGTGAATACAACTTTAGGATTACCAATTGTAAGAACATCAGTTGATCATGGAACAGCATTGGATATCGCAGGGACAAATAAGTCAGATTCCACAAGCCTTTTATCTGCAATAAAAACATCTATAGATATAACAAAAGTAAAAAATGGTAGATAGTATTAAGCCAAAAAAGAATCTTGGGCAAAATTTTCTAAAAAATAAATATACAATAAATAAAATAATTGAAATATTAGATTTAAAAGATAATGAATGCATTATAGAAGTTGGCCCTGGCCAAGGCGCATTAACAGAATTTTTGGTAAGAAAAACAAAAAATTATATTGGAGTTGAAAAAGATAAAAATTTATGTGATTTACTAGAAGAAAAATTTATAAATATTAATATAATTAATGAAGATATCTTAAAATTTGATTTCAATAATTTATTTAATAAAAAAATCAGAATAATAGGAAATATTCCATACAATATTTCTACAAAGTTACTACTTAAATGTATAGAAAATAGGAATAAAATAAAAAGAATCGACTTTATGATGCAAAAAGAATTTGTTGATAGAATGATATCAGAACATGGTAATAAATCATACGGGAGACTTTCTGTTTTGATTCAATTATTTTTTGATACCGAAAAATATGTTGATATCAGTCCGAAAGATTTTTATCCAGAACCAAAAATATATTCTTCTTTTGTATCATTAAAACCAAAAAATAATATAATTATAAAAAAAAACGAAATAAATGAATTTTTAGATTTTGTAAAGAAAATTTTTAATACCAGAAGAAAAAAAATTAAAAATTGTGTTAATGTAAATCCTAATAGTTTGTATGATAATATCGAGAAAAGAGCAGAAGAACTATCTATATTAGAAATGATTAATTTATTTAGAGAAATTAAAAAAGATGGAAAGCCTATATAAAATCGTTATTAATGTTAAAACAAAATATATTGAAGAACAGTCTAATTCAATTGAGGATAGATACGTTTTTTCATATACTGTATCCATTAAAAATGTAGGTAAAATTCCTGCAAAACTTATAAGTAGGCATTGGATAATCACTGATGCAAATGAAAAAATTGAAGAAGTAAGAGGTTTAGGTGTTATCGGAGAACAACCTAGACTTAAAACAAATGAATCATTTGAATATACAAGTGGCACTATAATAAATACGCCTGTAGGAACTATGCATGGAACATATCAAATGGTTGCGGATAACGGGTATAAGTTTGACGCAGAAATACCTCTTTTTTCATTAAACACGCCAAAAATTTTAAATTAAATATGACTACTTATGCAATTGGCGATATTCAAGGCTGCTATAAAGAATTTAAAAAATTATTAAAAGAAATAAGATTTAATCCAAATCAAGATAAACTTTGGCTTACTGGCGATTTAGTAAACAGGGGGCCAAATTCTTTAGATGTTATAAAATATGTCATGGAGCTAGGATCTAGCGCAATTACGGTACTAGGTAATCATGATTTCTATTTGCTTGCCACATACTATAAGGCTGCCCCATGGCCATACAAAAATAATGATTTTGATGAAATATTGTCTAATAAAGATGTTAAAGAAATAATTTATTGGCTGAGAAATAGAAATATAATTCATATAGACAACCAATTAAATTACATATTAGTACATGCAGGAATTCATCCTAGTTTAAAATTTAATGAAATAATGGCGCTAGGGTCAGATATTGAAAAATCACTCAGAGGTAGTGACTGTAAAAAATTTATTGAAAGCTTGTGGTCAAATAAACCTAACAAATGGAATAAAGATTTGAGCAATGAAGATAAGAAAATTTTTTGTGTAAATGTTTTTACGAGAATGAGATATTTAAAAAAAGATTTGTCTTTAAATTTTATTGATAAAGCAAAACCTAACAAAAAAAATTCTAACGATATAATACCTTGGTATGAAATAGATAATAATATTTTAGAAAAATATAAAGTT
>Ga0181568_10003622_pt1 | contig 13886 bp, 7 predicted proteins | sample 101ome_20_FD_133758 | JGI IMG/M metagenome (GOLD analysis project Ga0181568, IMG submission 133758) | Coastal salt marsh microbial communities from the Groves Creek Marsh, Skidaway Island, Georgia - 101404AT metaG (megahit assembly) | ecosystem: Environmental > Aquatic > Marine > Intertidal zone... | reverse complement strand
TAAGCTGGCAAGTGCTGAAAATGAATTATCTAACATTCTGATTTTTGATCCGGTTGTTAATGACCAAATCGTTTCATTAGTAATTCCTTCCGACCACTTTCGTCTAATTTTAATTCTCTTTTTATTAATCCTTTTGTTTAAAGAAACATTTTCACTGAGTTCGTTGCTTGACCACAGAATATCAACAACAACGATTTTGTCTCCTTTGAGATTTATACCAACAACTTCGAGTACATTTTTTCCTCTGATAGCAGGAGATTCTTCTGTGAATTTTATATCTCCACCGTAAGAATAATTGTCAGATGCATATTCCATTGCCTTAATAAAGTCTTCATAATTTGCCTTAAAACTTTTATCTAAAAGTGTTCCATCTGACCTGCGCAGTCTTATTTCTGAAATATGTGATGACCATATCGGTGCAATCCTTTCTCCCTTATCGTCAATTGTATAAACTAATGCAGGTAAATCTTTAGGGTTACGATAAGAAGGAACTTTTGAATATTCCTTGTTTGCATCATCAATTGCATGGGAAAATCCGTTAGCATCCGGAGGATAGTTCTGATCGAGCTTTTTGCCGTTTGGTAAAATCACGATTAAGGCAAATGTTCTTGGGTAGTAACTTGTCTGGTTATCAACAAGTTTTCCATTTTCAAATCTTCCTTGCTCTTGAATAAGTTCGTCCAGTGTCAGTTGATTACCCTTAGGGTGATAGAAAATTTTATAACTTCCATGGGGCTTATCATTAGAAAAGTTAGCATCTAGTCTAAGTATTTTTGAGATATTACTTTTAGAATAGTCAGCATTGTTGGATACCCATGAAGTTAATCTATCAAACAAACCATCAGAATCTCCTTCGCTATCACCAAAATCGTCATAGTATTTTGAAACTTCGGATTTAGAACATGGATAATAAAGTTTGAAAATCCCGTTTAGTTCTCCTTTAGAGTAATTTTTCTCGTAGATAAGTTCGCCAATTTTTCCATACGCAGTAAATAAACCATCTTTTTTTCCACTTTCAAAACTTCCAGTTAAAACTGGTAAACCATTGTCCTGCCAGAAAGTAAATACACCATGTTTTTTACCATTTAAAAATTCTATTTTGAATTTTTTTTGTTTATTAGGGAAATAATCAACTATGTAAGCATTTTCTCCATATCCAAAAGGATAGTCCATTCCGATTTGATAAAGCAATTCAGTACCATTCTCATCAACTCTGTATTCTACATCATCAGGATGAAGTTCAACATCTGAACAGCCAAAACAGAACAGGACTAAAAATCCTATCTTATAAATTAGCTTATAAATTTCTTTTGTTGCTAACATCTTTTATAAATTATGGCTATAATAGTTTAAGATAGTGAATTTTCGCAATGGAAATTTTCATTGTCTTGTTCTTACCTGCTCTGCAATTTCTAAAATATCCAATGCGGGAAGAGTAACAATCTCAGAGGGCCTGCTTCCCACCATTTTATAAACTACCAATCCCAACCATTTGCCATATCTGTCGAAAACTGGGGTTCCAGGTATGGTATTTTCTATCACAAAATATTGCCTTGGTTTTTGGATAACAGCATTCACTGATCCTTTTCGAAGTGTTGATTGGCGGTAGAGAGTTTGTTTGAGCTTACCAATCGAAACAACTTCATCAAGTATTAGAGGTTGTTTTTTTTCGTCTACCATCTCAGGTACTTTCGAAAATACAATATTCTTTAGGTCAGAGTTGTTATTTTTATCAGGTAAAACATAGGCTAGGTCTAAGTCAGTATCTTTGAGCAGAAATTTAGCAGGTACTTCAGTCCCATCCTGCATCAGAATAAATACTTCAGTGTAGTTAACATTGACTGATGCACCAGGTGATCGGAGTCTGGAAAGAATATTTGCGGTCGGATCTACACGATTAAGTGAGAGGACCGTTAGGCCATCTTCGTCAATAATTGTCCCTAACGCTTCTAATTTTTGTTCTAGGGGTTCCATGCTTCTACCCCCTGCACTAATTTCCACTTTTGCGGTAACAGAAACCCATGTTACACAATTTGCGTTTTCTTTTAGAAGTTTACGCCATACGATATCCGTTTTTTTTGCATCAGAAAGTATGCTTGATAAAAGAAATATTGATGCAATGACAACGGTAAGTTTCATAAATTTAATTTAAATTGAGTTTTTCCAATCAGGTTCCAATTCTAAAAAATGGGTGTGTATTCCTCTTTTTACAAAAAATATAATTTTATTTTCTTTTTTATTTATTAATGAATCCATCTCTTCCTGAAATCTTTCAATGTCTTTAATTAACTTGTCATTGATTTTAATAATTAAGTCTCCCTGCCTTAAGCCTGCAATAGATGCCCAACCAGCAGATTCGACATTTTCAACAATCAAACCGGGTTCATTATTTTTCAGTCTTTGGTTTACCCGGTCTCCAAATGATAATTCTCGAACTGTGAATTCGAATGTTTTTTCTTCAAAATCAGGAAGTTCATTAGCTGGGGTTGGCCTTCTTTCAAGTTTAATATTTTTATTAAGAAATTTTCCATTTCGAAGCCCCGTAAAAACGACATTTGCACCTGGTTTGTATTCCTTAATCATATTTCCAAATACTTCTGCATCTTCAGTTCGGTATGCTTGAATTATTTGACCATCTATTCTGAAAAGTAAATCACCTGCTTGTAACTTAGCAACTTCCGCAGGTGTTTCAGGGAAAACCTGAACAATTCTGACTCCCCTTGTTGTGCTTGGCAGTGAAAGGGCTTGAGAAAGTTCCCGAGTTAAGACTTGAGTCGAGACTCCCAACCATGCTTTCCAAGCTTGAACGGGTCGATTTTCATCAGCTGTCGGTCCAATTTTTACAACAGTTAGTAATTTAGCTAAGTTTCTCTCAAAGCTCACTAAAGTGGAAACGGGTTCTTTTTTACCTAAGGTTATTTTTTTTGTAATACGAACCATATCTTGGATGCTTGTCACCAATTCATTGTTTATTGATGTAATAATATCACCCGCTCTGAGGCTTGGTTTTGAGCTGCTTGATGGACCTCCTTGACTAACGGAGTGCACTTGAGCACCCTTTTTAGAAGACCTTCTCGCTTCTAAGGATGACATCAAGGTTAAGTCTCGAACTGTAAGCCCCCAACTCTTGAGTTCTTTCTCTTTTGCAAATGCCGACTCACGTTTAATCGGAGTTAAATTCCAGGACATTTGATTGTTATGTCTTAAGCCAGAGACTTTTATTTCTTTTCCCGGTTTCATGCTATACGCAAATTGGTTAAAGATAGGTAGGTCTTCTGGAATTCTAGCGGAAACTCTTTTTCCACCGTAAAGTCTTATGATGTCTCCGGGTATGAAACCAGCATCTTCGGCAGGAGAGTTTTCAATAATTCCAGAAACAAGAAGGCCTTTGTCTTCCGAATTTAGCATTGGCTGACATTCTAATCCAGTCCAGCACCGTGAAATAAATCCTTTTTCAGCCAATTCATCAGAAACTGATTGGGCAAGGTTTGAAGGAATCGCCCCTCCAAGGCTTCCAATACCAACTTCATTGATACCAATAATTTTGCCATCTTCATTGATTAGCGGACCTCCACTATTACCAGGGAAAATAACAGCATCATGACCAAGCCAACGAACTAATTCACCAACATTTTCCCCGTCCAGTCTTAACGAGTTCCTGTTGGCTGAAATCAAGGCAATATTTGAAATAATACCTCTTGTTACAGATTGTGAAAGTCCTGCTGGACTTCCCATTGCAAAACAAGCATCTCCTACCTTAACTTGATCAGAGTCCGCAAATTCGGCTACGGTTAATATTTTAGCATCTTTGGAGCGATTTTTGATTCTTAGTTTGAGTACTGCTAGGTCGGTTAATGGATCCGCTCCAAGAAGATCAGCCATGATTTCTTCACCGTCATACAATCTACATGCGATTCTGGTAGCCTTTCCGGCAACATGATGGTTTGTGATGACTCTTCCATCTTTTGAAACAATTACACCGCTTCCTGTTGCCCGAGACTTCATCATTCGTCCGCCAGAACCCTGTTCTGATACAACCTCTATTCGAACAATTGCTGGGTATATTTGTTGAACTGCTTTGGAAATTGATATTGTTTTGGCTTGTTCTTCACTTGCTGAGGAAAAGATAAATAGATTAAAAGTTGATAAAAGTATAAAGATATAAGTTCGTATTTTCATGTGATACTTGTTTAAAGCGAAGTACAGTCTGACTTTAATTTACATGAACCTCGACAATTGTATTAACATACATATCGTTGTGAATAGATTGTAGCAAGAAAGCAAAAGGAAAATATAGATGAAAGATGATACTGGTATTACCCATGTTTTCTCTGTCAAACAGAGAAAATTTCTTAGTTTTGTTATTTGCTTTGCAGGTATCATTACTCTCGGTTGCCTGATTGCCTTGATTATATTGATTATGAATCGTGCATTTTCCTTTTTCGGTGGAGTGATCTGGTCATTAGCATTATCTGGAATGTTAGCGATTCTACTTAGGCCTGTGGTTTCTTTTTTTGAGGAGAAAGCTAAACTTGGAAGAGTTACTTCAATTTTACTTCTTTACGGACTTGTAATTTTCACAACTTTTTCAGCGACTTGGTTGATTGGAGGCAAAGTTATTCATCAAACCAAGGAATTTTTAGGAACCGCCGTTGATTGGCCTGTGAAATTAGAGGAAAAAGCCAAGCAATCCTTGCCACCCGAAACTTGGGAGGCGGTTTCTGGCAACATAGAAGCATTTAAAAAATATTGGCAGGAAATATTGGGTAAAGAAGAAACGCATATTGTTTCTTTATCTGCTGATCATCGAAAAATTTACAATTCTCTTGGTGCCAATCAAAAAGAAACTTTTCGAATGCTTGATTCTAAAGAGCGAAAGATTTTCCTTTCAATAAATGAACAGACTGAACGAATAAGTTACCTTGAGCGAAAAGCTACTGAGATTGAGAACCAAGTTATGGAAACTGTTGAAAAACAGGGAGGTGAACTGGCTGAGAAATCAGCCTCTGTTATCAAAGGTGCATGGACTGGATTGCTTGGTTTTTTTGCTCAAATGACATACATCGCCGTTATTCCGATTTATTTATTTTATTTTTTAAGTTCTAATCGAAATTTAATTGATGATTTTGAAAAGGAATTAACCTTTTTATCAGATTCTGTTAGGGAAGATGTGGTATTTTTGATTCGTGAGTTTATTAGTATTCTAGTCTGTTTTTTTCGTGGTCAGTTATTAATTGGTCTGCTTATGGGCATTGGATATGCAGTAGGATTTAGCATAAGTGGGCTTAAATTTGGAATCACATTAGGATTACTTTTTGGTATGCTCAATATTGTCCCTTATTTAGGGTCAATAGTTGGAATTATAACTGTATTTTTTGTTTCTTATTTGCAACCCGCAGGAATTGCTGAGAGTGGCGAGTGGTCAATTCTAATTGGATGTGCATCTTCATTTGCAATTGTTCAAATTATTGAAAGTTATTTTCTTACTCCCAGAATTATGGGACAACAAACTGGACTTCACCCAGTTGTTGTTATGGTTTCAATTTTTTTCTGGGGCACTGCACTAGGCGGCATATTAGGTATGATATTTGGGATTCCTCTGACAGCATTTTTAATAGTCTTCTGGAGGTTGCTATGTCGGAAATATTTTCAAAAATCAACATGCCAGCCTTGAATGTTTGATTTACAGTTAGATCGAAGAGAGTCTTTTAGAACAGCTTACTATGCTAAATTTTAAATATTTATATCTATCAAACTTTTTATTTTTTTCTTTTTTATGCTCAGCTCCTGAAAAAGCATCCCTGTTCAATGGAAAGAATTTGAATGGATGGTTTATAGATGTTCCGGCAAAAGATAAAGACTCGGGATTAAAAGATCCTTTTATTGTTCGAGATGGTATGCTTGTAAGCCTGGGAAAACCTTTTGGACACTTGCTTACTGAAAAAGAGTATCAAAATTACTCTTTGATTGTGGAGTATAGATTTGTCGGTAAGCCAGGAAATTGTGGTGTCCTGATCCATGCTTCAAAACTGCGAAACCTCTATAAAATGTATCCTAAATCTATTGAGGTTCAGATGAACCATACCCATGCCGGAGATTTTTGGTGTATCGTGGAAAATATTGAAGTTCCCAACATGGTAAAGAGAAGAGGGGCCAAAGAAAAATGGGGAGTTACTGAAGGCAAAGCCCGCCGAATTCTTAACCTGACTGACGGATCAGAAAAACCAGTCGGGGAATGGAATAAAATGAAAATTGAATGCCTGAAAGATGAGGTGAAAGTCTGGGTTAATGGGGACTTGGTAAATCATGGTTATTCCTGCACGGCTCGAAAGGGGAAGCTATCCATTCAAGCAGAAGGTTCGGAAGTGGAATTTCGCAGGCTGGAGATAAGTTCAATTCAATTACTAAGTAAATAATGCCACGATTTAATTTTTAGTTTTTATCAAACTACTTATCTATTGGTCATTTTTTCATTCTTTTCCTCAAATATACTTTAAGTTTTGGTGTTTAACTTTTCATATTAAAGCAATTTTAATGAGTTTTTTTCTGAATTTATTAATTTGCTCTTTTCTAGGTATTTGAATTTCTCGGTTATTTGGACATTACCCCAATAAAAGCTAAGTGATTACAAATGTGCGCAAGATTGCCTTGAAACCTTTCTCTATTTGTTGATGGATAGAGAATATATAACTAAGATTAATGTCAGCTAAAGATAAAGATTTCGTTCATTTACATGTCCATTCAGACTTCAGTCTATTGGACGGTTGCTGCCGAATGGACCGCTTAATGGCTCGGGCACAAGAATTGGGTCAGTCTGCGATGGCTCTGACCGATCATGGGAATCTGTTTGGCACAATCTCTTTTATCAAACAGGCAGAAAAGCACGGAATTAAACCAATAATTGGGTGTGAGGGGTATTTGGTCACAGATCACAAAAACGATGAGAAACCCGGTAGGGAAAATCATAAATCTTATCATATTGGTATGCTGGCTAAGAACTTCAAAGGATATCAAAATTTATCCAAAGTAGTTTCTGATGCCCATGTAGATGGATTTTATTATCGGCCACGAACGGATTTGGAAACATTGGCAGAGCATGCTGAGGGCTTGATTGGTTTTACCGGATGTATGCAAGGTTGGGTGCCCCAGTTAATTTTGCGGGGAAAAGAAGATGAAGCTGAAAAGGCAATGGGGCAAATGGTTGATATATTTGGCAAAGAAAATTACTTTGTTGAACTCCATAATCATGGAATTGAGGAACAAGCTCAATTAGTACCGGTACTATTAAAACTGGCCAGGCAGTTTGATTTAAAAGTAATTGCATCCAATGATGTTCATTATGTTAAGGAAGAAGACTGGGCACCGCATGATGCTCTTCTTTGCATTCAGACTGGTTCAAAAATTGATGACCAAAATCGGATGCGGTATGATGCCCGTCAATTTTATTTAAAATCCCGGGAGCAAATGGAGGAGCTTTTTAAAGAGGCTCCAGAATCGATAACTAATACATTTGCGGTGGCTGAAATGTGCGATTTGAAGCTTCCATTTGGTGAAAATAACTATCCAGTATTTACTTTACCTCCAGAAATTAAGACCAAGATTCCTGATAATGTTGAATATCTCAAGCATCTATGCATTGAGGGAATGAAAAAAAGGTATGATCAAATTTATCAACCAGAAGATCAGCGTGGGGAAGACACGGATGAAAAAGTAAAAGAGTTAAGCGAACGTATTGATTACGAATTAAGTGTGATCGCAAAGACCGGATTTAATGATTATTTTTTAATTGTTGCCGATTTCATGGGGTGGGCCAGAGATCAAGAAATTCCGGTTGGTCCTGGGCGAGGTTCAGGCGCAGGTTGTTTAGTCGCATATGTTTTAGGAATTACAGATATTGATCCTCTTCGATTTGGTTTATTATTTGAGCGGTTTTTAAACCCGGAACGGGTTTCTCCTCCCGACTTTGATATAGATTTTTGCATGAAGCGACGAGCTGAGGTGATTGAATATGTGAGGGAGAAATATGGCCGTGATTGTGTGGCAAATATTGTCACTTTTGGAACATTCGGTGCAAAAATGGTTGTACGTGATATTGCCAGAGTACGGGATCTTCCCTATGCAGAAGCCGATAAATTAGCCAAAATGGTGCCCGATGATTTAAATATCACTCTCGAACAGGCCTTGGAGAAAAGCCCTGAGTTTAGGGAAGAATGCGAAAAAAATCCGATTGCTAAACAGATCATTGAAACGGGACAAGTGATAGAAGGAATGGTGCGAAATGTGGGCACCCATGCAGCAGGTGTAATCATTGCAGACAGACCATTAAAAGAATTGGTTCCGTTAACCACTCAGGATGGCGTTCTAACCTCCCAGTTTCCAAAAGATCCGGTCGAGGATCTTGGGCTTCTAAAGATGGATTTTCTTGGATTGAAAACATTGACTGTAATTTCGGCTGCAGAAAAACACATTCGTGAAAAAGATGGCTTTTCTGATTTTCGGGTTACTGATGTTTCCATTGAGGATCAGAAGACATTCGAGTTATTAAATGAAGCCCGTACAATTGGAGTCTTTCAATTAGAATCTGATGGCATGCGTCGTTTGTGTAGGCAAATGACAATTACAAATGTGGATGAGATCATCGCCCTGATTGCATTGTATCGTCCTGGGCCGATGGACTGGATACCAGATTACATAAAAGGAAAAGAGGATCCGTCCACTATTAAGTTTCCGCACCCTTTGCTTGAAGAGGTATGCGAAGAAACCTACGGGGTGATGGTTTATCAGGAACAGGTCATGGAAGCTGCCCGTAGGGTGGCAGGTTATTCTTTGGGTGGTGCAGACATTTTACGTCGTGCTATGGGGAAGAAAAAGCCGGAGGAAATGGCAAAGCAAAGAGAGATTTTCGTAAAAGGTGCAAAAGATACAAATAATATCCCAGAAAAAAAAGCTAATGAGATTTTTAGTATATTAGAAAAATTTGCCGGATATGGTTTTAACAAGTCACACTCTGCAGCTTACGGAATAATTAGTTACCAAACAGGATATTTAAAGGCTAATTTCCCCGTTCACTTTATGGCTGGAGTGCTATCATGTGAACTTGGTAATTCGGACAAACTATCTCATTTTATTGGCGAATGCAGTGAGATGGGAATATCCGTCCTCGGTCCTGATATTAATGAATCTGGAGAAAATTTTACACCTATTGAAGGTGATGGTGATCAGCCAGATTCTATCCGCTTTGGTTTGGCGGCGGTTAAAGGAGTTGGAGATGGTCCATCAGCAGTAATTGTTGGAGAACGAAAGAACGGACCATATACCAGCTTTTCAGACTTGGTTGAGCGAGTAGATGGAAAAGCCGTTAACAAAAGAGTGTTAGAAAATTTGATTAAAGCAGGGGGCTTTGATTCAGTTGAAAAAAGTCGAGCATCCCTGTTGGCAGATTTAGACCGAGCCATGGGAGAAGCTCAATTGAGAAGAAAAGATAGAGAGGCGGGTCAGGTAAATCTTTTTGATATGATGGGAGATGATAGTAGTGGGAGTGACTCTTCGGATAGCAATGGATTTTCTTCCATTTCAGAAATGGCTGAGGTTGAGCCAATGGACGAATTAGAAAAACTAAAATATGAAAAGGAACTACTTGGTTTTTATCTCTCAGGTCACCCAGTTGATACCTTAGCTGGAATTGGTCCACTATTGGATGATATAAATGCTAAGGAAATTGAGGATCTTGAGGGTCGCCGATCTTTTCGTTTATGTGGTGTGCTGTCTGATATTGAAAGAAGATACACAAAAAAAGATGCAAAGCCTTGGGCACGATTTACTTTAATGGCCAAGGAGAAAGACTTTTCGATTCCAATGTTTACTGAAGCTTACGAGCAATATGGATTGCATTTGGAGGATGGTCGAATTGTAGTTGTTGAGGGTGTCGCATCTCGAAAAGATGATGAGACTCGTTTGAGCATTACATCATTAACGCCTGTTGAAAGTGCAATTGCTCAACTCACTGAGGAGGTAACTTGGCTTATTGACCCTGATGATTCTGAATGTGAGGAATTTACTCGTGAAATGTTCAATTTGGGCGATCGCGGGGAGGGGGGAACACTTATTCGTATGGCATTTGCAAGAAATGACGAAGAAAGTGGACTGGTTGTTGAAATGGATAGCCGATTTTGTATGCGGTTTTCTTCAAAAACTTTTAAGCAATGGAGAGGGCGTGCTCCAGTTCGAGGAGCTAGAATCAGGATTCGAAAAACAGATCCACCTCCCGAAAGAAAGTTTGCTAAGAAAAATTTCTAATTAATCTTCCTTCTTGACCCTATTGTTTTACATATTAGTGTAATATTTTTATGAGTATTGAAATAAAACTTCGAAAAGGCGAGCCCATGGATAGAGCGATTCGCCGTTTAAAAAAACGTCTCGATCGTGAAGGTACGATTCGTGATGTACGTGAGAAACGTTATTTTCAAAAGCCTTCCGACAAAAAAAGAGAAGCTCGTAAAGTCGCTGCATTCACTCAAATGCTTCGTACACGTTACGAAAAAATGTAACGCTTTTCCACCTATGGTGGACTAAAGTTTTTATTGGGATATTACTTTTTAACAATTATGTCCCAGGTTAGAGTTTCTTCTCCAAGTCTAAGAGCCAAATGGAATTTCTTTGATAGGGGAAATTCATCCGCTCGTGAATATCTAAATTTATCTGAAAAAATGATAGCCGTTGGCGAGTTCTTACTTGCCTATGATGTTGCTAAAACTGGGCTAAGTTACCATGGAAATGATGTTAAGCTTTGTCAGACCGCTGCTCATGCATTGTGCAAGGCGGGTTCTCCAAAGCTTGCATCTGAAATGTTAGAAAATTTGGTCGCCAGCGGGGATCGTGGAGTTGAAACGCAAAGTTTACTTGCCAGTGCATATAAGGACTTATGGGAACAGGCAACAGATCATGATTCTAAGTTAAAATATGCTGAGTTAACAATCGCCAGATACAGCGAAGGCTTTAACCAAAATAGTTTTGAAAACCTTAGGGCAAGCCAAAGAAGTGAGCTTGAAACACAATATTATCCATGCATAAATATTTCTTTTATGCACTTCTTTTCAGATAAATTGGAAGATGCGAAAATATATGCTGAGAAAGCATTGCGGATTTGTGAAAAGCTACAAAGTCAGGGTAAAAACGATTATTGGATTCAAGCTACAAAATCAGAAGCATACCTAATAAATGGTTTGATAGAAGAATCTGTATCTTCTTATGTTGAGGCAGTTTCTATGTCTGACTCCAGACCTTCATGGATTTCCAGCACTAGAAAGCAAGCATTACAGATAGCAAGTAAATATAATGATGAAGGGATCGTTAATGTTGTTAAGAATGCATTTCCCACTTTGGGAATCATTGCTTGCTCTGGACATGTGATTGATCGTCCAGGATCTGATCCCAGATTTCCTCCTGAAGCCGAGCTTATTGCAAAGGAAGAAATTACCAAGGTATTGGAAAGTTTAAATACTAATTGTGGTTATAGTTCGGCTGCATGTGGAACAGACATAATTTTTCTTGAAGCTATGTTTGAACGTGGGGCAGAAACTCATGTGTTTTTACCTTTCTGTAAAAAAGATTTTATTGAAACCAGTGTAAGACGGGCCGGAGGAAATTGGGTGGCTAGATTTGAAAGAGTATTAGACCGTTCAACTTCAATTGATTATGTTACAAAAGAAGGGTATTATGGAGATAATGATCTATTTTCATTTTGTAATGATGTACTTCTTGGATTTGCAGCAATGAGAGGTCGGGGTTTAGATGAAGATCCTAATTTGATGGTATTGTGGGACGGGAAACCTGGTTCAAAAGGAGGTACCGGTGAAGTTGTTCAGTTATGGAAACAAAATTTTAATCAACCGATCGTAATAGATGCGAATAAGGTTTTGGACATGATACCTGATAGACAGGTTCCTAAAAGTCACAATGGTGAAACAAGACCGGCAATAAGTGTTTCTACAGATTCGATTCTGCCCAGAAGCATAAAAACTATGCTGTTTGCTGACATTGAAGGCTTTTCCGGTGTTGAGGATTCTAGGTTACCTCAATTTCTTGATAGGTTTCTGGACGGTGTATCTAAAATTCTCGATAAGCTTTCGTTATCACCTATTTTTGTGAATACTTGGGGGGATAGCTTTTTTGCAGTTTTTGATGAGTTGGATGATGGATTGAAGCTTGCTTTGGAATTAAGAGATCATTTCGCAAGCACCGATTGGTCAGATTTAGGTTTTAGGGATGGTATTGATGTTAGAATATCCATGCATGCAGGCCCTGTTTTTGAAAAATTTGACCCAATATTGAAGAAAATAAATTTTTTTGGAGCGCATGTTAACCAAGCTGCTAGGATTGAGCCTATAGTTTTGCCGGGGTCAGTTTTTGTTTCAGAAACGGTTGCTGCAAAACTATCTCTAGGATACAACGAATTTGATTTTGAGTATGTTGGAAACCTGGAATTAGCAAAAAATTATGGAAATTATCCACTATATTCATTACAGAAAAGTGGTTACAAATACGAAAATTGAAAATTCTCAAAAAGTAGTCGATGGAAATTGAATCCTCAGCACCCTTTGAAGCTTACTCCGGTGACGGTCCTCATATATTCGTGAGCTATGCTCATGATGATAAAGATAATGTATATTCATATATGAGCGATTTTAGAAAATTCGGAGTTAATATTTGGTATGATGAAGGAATCCCACCAGCTGGGGAATGGGTTGAAGAAATTGCTAATGCAATTAAGAGGTCATCGCTATTTGTTGTTTTTATTTCTCCGCGTTCAGTTGACTCTAGGTTTGTAAAAAGTGAAGTCGGTTTTGCTTTAAGTGAGAATAAATATATTCTCTCAATCTTCCTAGAAGATACAGAAGTTCCACCTGGTCTTGCTCTTTGTTTGCAGCAATTCCAATCGATTAATTTAACTGAAAGAGACTGGTTGAAAAAAGCCTGTTCTACGATGGTGGAGAGGTTAAATATTGTATCAGAAACTGTTCAGGAAGTCTCCACTGAACAGAATTTCGTTATTGATCACGGTAGGGAACTCTGGGAGCTTTGGGAAAGAGTTTGGAGTGCTCAGTTGGAAAGAGGGCTAAGTCGATCAAAGGGGGTTGCTAAAACTCATACAGAAGGCAGTGCTCTTTTGTCCCCTTCGGCAAATTTAAAAGACTCTCAAAATTTAATTTCTGAGAAAAGAAGGTTAAGGAAATTACCCGAGAAAGGAAAAACTAGACATCCACTTGCATTGGATGTCTCTATAAACGATTCTTCCAAAAATACAGAATCCAAAAAGGATAACTTTTATGAGGACACTCTAGCTGGACTCTTTTCCTGGATTCCTGCTGGACAATTATCCATAGTTGTTCCATATGTCGATGAAACTAGAATCGTAAAAGTAAAAGACGGTTTTTGGTGTGCTCAAAATCTAGTAACACAAGACTTTTATAGCTCGATTATGGGGGGAAACCCAAGTCATTGTGACTTAGATATTCATGACCCAGAGATTTTGAATAACATGGGGAGTTTGCCCGTAAACAATGTTTCCTGGTTAGATGCAGTATCTTTTTGTAAGGCATTAACAATCATGGCTAAAAATCAAGGTACAATACTTCAGGGATATGAATACAGGCTACCCTCAGAAGTTGAATGGGAATATGCCTGCAGGGCAGGTACAACTACTAAATACTTTTTTGGTGATAACCCACGTGATTTACATGAGTACGCATGGTTTAAGGGGAATAGTGCTAAAACAATTCATCCAGTAGGACTTAAAAAGTCCAATCCATGGAAATTATATGACATGTATGGAAATGTTCGTGAATGGGTAAGTACATCATTTCAAAACGCTCTTCTTAATGACAGCG
>Ga0181568_10003611_pt1 | contig 13904 bp, 12 predicted proteins | sample 101ome_20_FD_133758 | JGI IMG/M metagenome (GOLD analysis project Ga0181568, IMG submission 133758) | Coastal salt marsh microbial communities from the Groves Creek Marsh, Skidaway Island, Georgia - 101404AT metaG (megahit assembly) | ecosystem: Environmental > Aquatic > Marine > Intertidal... | reverse complement strand
TTCAACAATAATAGATTCCGAAATATCATCGAGCGGATTTCCACCATATTCTTCTGGAATTGTGACTCCCTGGAGCCCGTAATCCAAAAATTGCGACCATTCTTCTGACGGTGGTATTTGATTCGCATCTCTGTGCTCCGCTGTTGGTGATAAAACCGATTCCGCGAAATCTCTTACCATCTCACGAACCATTTGCTGCTCATCTGTTTCTTCGAATCGCATGGATTAAGCCAACAAGCAATAGCATTTGAGCAATCCGCTATGATGTCTTTTCATGGTTTATCGCATTGGCTTATATATCACTTGTTTCACGGCACGGCGAGGTTGTTGACAATGGAAGACGACATCATGGAGTTTGGAATTGCACATGACAGAAAATATTCTAGGGACCATTTGTGGTATCAAGAGAAAGATGAACGCCTGATTATTGGGATTTCTGATTTTCTGGCATCCGACATAGGTGAAGTACTGAGGGTAATTCTACCACATGCAGAAACTGAAGTCGATGAAGAACAAAATTTGTTCTCGATTTGGACTGCTGAAGAAAAACTCACCTTCCCTAGCCCGTTTGCTGGTGAGATCGCAGAAGTTAACGGCGAAGTAGAAATTAATCCAGAAATTGTAAATGATTCAGCATATGACTCTGGATGGATTATCATTCTTGACCCTCACGACCACGACATGGAAATGTTGCTGGATGCAGATGAATACATGGAATATCTTGCAGAAAACTGATTGGCATTATCAACAAATGCCACGAGTGTGTTAAAAATGGACCTTGATAGACACGATTTCCAACTAGATGAATTAGTTGAAAGAATCAAAGCCCATGACAATCGCCTCGTAGCCCTCCAAATACCCGAAGGCCTGAAAATGCAGGCTCTTGAAATGATGGATAAAATCGAGGATGAAACTTCTGCAAAAGTAATCTTGGCTGCAGACCCATGTTATGGAGCATGTGACTTGGTCCATGATAAAATGAAGATGATGGGTGTTGAATTAGTAGCACACATGGGACATTCGCAAATGAACATCGATTCTGGTATGCCAACTCAATTTATCGAAGTGACATACGATGGAGACCCTGCTATTGATCCAGTACTGCCTATTTTAGCCCAACATAAAGCGATTGCAGAAAACCGTCTTCTCCAAGCAAACGACCAAACTTTGTCTGAAGAAGAGGCTCAAGAAAAATTCCTTGATGCTGTAGGAAGAGTAGCTCCTTTGAAGGGGTCAAAATTAGGACTTGTAGCATCTATACAGCATTTACATCTGATTTTTGACTTCAAAAAGAAATTCGAAGACGCTGGATACGATGTCGAAGTTCCAGTTGGAGGAGCAAGGTTGACATTCCCTGGTCAAGTTTTGGGATGCAATTACTCTGGTGACGATGATGAGATTGGCCACTATTTGTTCCTCGGAAGTGGTGATTTTCATCCGATTGGGCTCGTTTTGCACACTGGAAAGCCACTAGCAATGTTGGACCCGTACACCGGTGATGCAAGCGAAATGAGTTTTGAGAGAATTGAACGAATTTTAAGACAACGTTTCGGCCTTATTATGGCCATTCAAGATGCAAAGAACTTTGCAATCCTTATCGGAGAGAAACCTGGACAAATGCGGAGAAGTCTTGCACTTAAATTAAAAAGAACGTTGGAAAAACATGGGAAAAAGGGCTACTTGCTTGCATTGGAACACGTAGGTCCTGAATTGATTGATTTTTATCCGGTTGATGCTTTTGTCAATACCGCATGTCCTAGAATTGCTATTGATGATGCTGTAAAATATGCAAAACCGCTGGTCACGCCCTACGAACTAGAGGTCGCACTTGGAGAAAAGAAGTGGGAATCTGGATATCAGTTCGATGAGATACCTTGATGAGGATTTTTTATTGAAAGTTCAATAACCATAGACGATAACCCTCTGTAGTCATGAGCACATATCTCGACCGTATCGGCGCTGGTTTGGTGATTAACAGACCTGATGTTTTCGGGTTTGATTATCTTCCAGAAGTCTTGATTGGTAGAGATGAAATTCAAGTTCAATTGGCTTCTATATTTAGCAACATTGCGCACCCAAACGGTACAAGTAGAGCAGTCATTACAGGACCGGTCGGTTCGGGTAAAACCGCTGTTGCCAAGGTATTCTGTAATGATGTAATCAAACACTATTCTGACAAAAGGAACATCAAATCTGTATATGTTAATTGCAGAAATGCTGCTACATCTTCGAGAGTTATGCAGGCTATCGTTCAGAAATTGGACCCTGGTCACCCCGATAGAGGACTTGGTTTGGGAGAGCTTCTAACCAGCCTAAAAAGGATGATTAGAGGGAGCAATTCTCACCTAATCGTCACACTAGATGAGGTCGACCACTTATTTAGGCAGTCTGGAGATGGCATAATTTACCAATTGATGAGGATAGATGAAGATAGCGACACCACAGGTTCTCTTTCGCTGATAATGATTAGCCAAGAGCAAGTTTTAGACCTTCTAGAAAATGCAGTTATCTCTAGAATTGGAAGAACAAATCACATACGCATGCCTCCTTATGACAAAAAGGGCCTATACCAAATTGCTGAACAAAGGCGTAAATTAGCGCTAGTAACCGGAACTTGTCCAGATGAAATTCTGGAATTGATTTCAGAGTCAGCAGAACCATCTGGAGATGCAAGACAAGCCATTGAATTGTTGGAAGGAGCGGCAAAACGTGCAGAGGCCGCTGGACGATCTTTAATCGAAGCCAAAGATGTCCAGAAAACGGTAATCACTCTGCCTAGTAATGTTGATTCGATGAATATTGATACTCTAAGCGCACATCATATGTTGATATTGATTGGAATTTGTAGAAGGCTGAAAAGAGAAGAATCTGTCACTTCAGGCGAAGCTGAGAAATTATACCATGTTGCATGTGAAGAATACGAAGTCGAACCAAAGGGGCACACTACGTTCTGGAAACACCTCAAGAAATTGTCGCAAGAAAACATAATTTCGACAAAGACAACCAATGCCGAAGTGGGCAGAGGAAGAACACAATACATATCGATGCCACACATGCTTCCAAGTGATGTTTCTAGGCGCCTCGAAACCCTAATCCCTGGAAAAATCAAGAAATATTGATGTTTTTTCCTCTCAAAGGGGCTATATACCTGTCCTATGTCGGCAAAGTGCTCAAAGGAGTTGACAGCATGGCAGAATCTACTTTTATCGCAGTAGTCAGTGACACAAATCCGGCTAACGGTGGTCGTTCTTACAACCTTACCATCAGCGGAAATAACATGTCCCAATTCTTGGGTAAGAAGATTGGTGACCAAGTTGACGGTCTTTTCGTTGGCGAAGGTGACCAAACACTTGGAGGATACAAATTAGAAATCACAGGAGGTTCAGACAAGACTGGAACTCCAATGAGATCTGACCTAGACGGAGGTTCAAGACAATCTATCCTTGTCACAGCATCAACTGGGTTCAAAGGTCACTCGTTAGAACAAAAAACCAAGGGTGGCGAAAAGAAGAGATTCCGATACAAGCCAGATGGTATGAGGAAGAGGAGAAACTTCCGTGGAAACACAATTAATCAAGACACACGTCAAATCAACCTCAAGGTTGTTGAAGCAGCCACGAAGAGCCTTCAGGACATTCTAGGCTCTAGTGAAGGTTCAGAGGAAAGTACTGAGTGAAGCCGCGAGGCTTGATTGGAGAGTAAAAGGAGGTGGGAAGCATGTCAAGGAAGCTTCCCGCACAACCCGAAGTCAATATCGGCTTAGTAGGCCATGTTGACCATGGTAAAACAACTCTGACTCAAGCACTATCTGGAATTTGGACCGATACGCATTCTGAAGAGCGAAAGCGTGGAATCTCAATCAAACTTGGATATGCTGACACAGCATTCTACAAAACCGGTGACGGAGAGTATTACGCTACTGGAAGAAGACCAGGAGGAGGAAATGACGATGCTACTGAACTACAGCGAGTGGTATCATTCGTTGATGCACCCGGTCACGAGACCTTGATGGCGATTATGATCACTGGTGCCAGTATCATGGACGGTGCCATGCTTATGGTCGCTGCTAACGAACAATGCCCTCAACCTCAGACTAGGGAACACTTGATGGCACTAGAAATCGCTGGTATTGAAAATATCGTGGTTGTTCAGAACAAAATCGATTTGGTTAGCAGAGAAAGAGCAATAGAATCTCATAACGAGATTAGAGAATTTTTGAAAGGAACTATTGCAGAGACCGCACCAATTATTCCTGTCTCAGCTCACCACGACGTAAACTTAGACATTCTCATTCAAGCGATTGAAGCGACTATTCCTACCCCTGACCGCTCAAAGGACACTCGGGCCATCATGCACGTAGCACGGTCTTTCGACATCAACAAGCCGGGTACAAGACCTGCAAAACTTCGCGGAGGAGTAATTGGTGGAAGTATTGTAGAAGGGAGATTCAATGTAGGAGACGAAATTGAAATTGGACCTGGAAGAAAGATTCAGAAGGGCAATAAGGTAAACTATGTGCCGATTAAATCTAAAGTTTCCAGCATGCAAGGTGGAGGCTTGAACCTAGACAGCATGAATGCTGGAGGCCTGTGTGGAATGGCTACACCTCTAGACCCTGCACTTACAACCGCAGATAACTTATCTGGGCAAATCGTTGCCAAGGTTGGAGATCTACCTGAAATTAGAGAAGTTATCAATATCAATGTCAATCTTATGCAGAATATGGTTGCAGGGGAAGGTGAAGATGCTTCACCGATAATGCCATTACGTTCCAATGAAATGCTAATGGTTAATGTTGCAACAGCAACAAGCGTGGGCGTAGTTTCAAACCCAGGAAAAGGAAAGGCTACACTTACACTAAGATTGCCAATTTGTGCAGACTCTGGGCAAAGAGTTTCTTTGTCAAGAAGAGTCGGTTCCAGATGGAGATTGATTGGCCACGGAACTATCGAGTGAGTTTCATGATACGAGTCCTCGTTGATGCATGCGGATGGAAAGCTGTAATCGATGCAGGAATAAACATCGATAGAGCGCTTTCTGAAGCAGTTGGAATTACGAATCTTGCCCTACTTCCCAACGTAATAAAGGAGTTAGAGTCCATCGAAGGAAATTTGATGCTGGATATGCTAAAAGCAAAATCTGTAATTGTGGAATCCCCTGAAAACTGTGGAAACCACACAGATGACCAATTACTGCAATTATCCATTGACAATAGATGGCCAATTTTAACTGTGGATTCAGAATTGAAAAGGCGTATCTCCCAATCTAATCTTCCTTGGTTAGAAGTTATTGGAGGCAAACACATTCGTTTGGTTGAATGATTCAGGGTAGTGTAAATAACTCATCGTCACCATGACCATCTAGTAAACGTAATTTTACGCCTGCATCTATCCAAGCATGGGCATAATTTATTGCTCCAAATGCTCTAACAAAATCGCCATTTTCCATAAAATGTGCAGCATCACTTGCATAATCATCTGCCATTCTGAGTAGGATTTGCAGTGTTTTATCCTCACTTGTTCCTGCTTCAGGAATAGGTGTAGCCTTTTCTCTGGCTTTTTTTGTTAGACCAAGGTAATGTTCTAATCTCTGCTTGTCGATTACATTATTTATTTCCAAATCAATCACCTTTCAATCGATTAAGAAGCCTATTGACATCTGCCGACCTTCCAAGAGACTGGTATAGGTCAATAGCAAGTGAAATTCTACCCTCGTCTTCAGCCTCACAGGCTCTTTTGAAGATTTTTCTTCGCTCTTCCCAATCACTTGCAACTTTAGCCTCAGCCACCATTTTCTGTAATTCAACTCTGCGCAAATTCGATAATTCTGGGGATTGCCATACGCGAACTAAACCATCTCTCCTAACCGTTGCCATCGTATCTGGTGCTAATCCTATCAGGAAATCTCCCAAGTCGCTATTTCCTAGATTGATTGAAATTTGTTGAGACATTGAGTGGACTGAACCCTCAATCGACAAAATCCACCAGCCGTCTCCTGCTTTATGGGCTGAAAGAGGTTCTAGTGATCGTGTATCAATTGCTCCTAAACTATCCCATCCATATGGATGTGGGACTCCTTCCCAAAGCATTCCACCAGCAGATTGCATCAATACCTTTCCTCCTTTCATTCTGCTAACCCAAGACCAAACTCGGTCTTCTAGCAATCTTTGTGAGTCTTCATTTGCTAATCTCGCACAACGTAGTTTTCCATTTTCATCCTGCCACATGAGGTGTTCTCTGTCAAACCAACCTACAAGTCTTCTAACCCCTCCTGCTGATAAACGTTTGATTCCTCTTCCTTCAGAACTGAATATGTGCAAGTTGCCTTTTCTGCAAGATAATACCCAACCACCACCTGGCCTTGGTAGAATATCACTAAATCCGCCTTCTATGGACCTCCCTTCGTTTATTGCTGCTCCATCACTAACCTGTATCAAATGGAATCCATGGCCGTAAAGAATACCGATTCTTCCGGAATCATGGCTTGCTGCATGCACTCTAAATGGCATAGCACGCTTCCATCGAATATTGCATTCCTCGTCTAGAAGAATTAATTCTAAGCCAGTTGATATCAAGAAATCGTTGCCTACACTACATGAAGTTGAGATTTGATTTGGGGCCTGCCAAGACCTAAACACTGACCAGCTCATGCTTCCGCCTCCATCATGCCCCATGCAATTAATTGCACTTTAGCATCGTTTGTCACTCTAAACACTCTAGATTTACCCTTTTGCTGAACCGAAAGAATCCCTGCCCTATACAATTTATTGCATATCTGAGACATCCTAGGACGCTTTATTCCAAGTTGGTCTTGCAATCTAGGGTCTGATGGTGAAAACTCTCTTTGAGTAGATACTTCGACAATTACAGATTCGTTTTTTCCTAAATTGCGTAAGACATGGATGTTCAGAGCATTACTTTCTTTTTGCCCAATAACAGGCATCCTAAGTCGCATTAATAGTTCTGATAAAGTTGCTGCGGATTCATTGTTTTGATTCGATAGAATTTTCCCAAATACATTCAGCACAGCCTTCTCATATGGATCCTCAATAATTTGTTCGAAAGGCTCCGCAGATGGTGATTCCATAATTTCATGTTCATACTCCTCTTCGAAAATTTGTGGTTCTTCAAGAATCTCGTCCTCCTTAGAAATAACAACTGATTTCATGTCTTCGGATTGCCAAAAATCAGATCCGTCGCTATTTTCATCTAGTGGTTCTCGCATTATATTTTCATCAAATCGAGGGTCAACATGCATATTTGTTCTATTTCTTGAGACCAAACCTCCAAATCCTCCAAATGAGGAAGGAGGTGGAGGATTAAAATGCTCAGCACGTACAGGTTTAGGGTGATTTCTAGGCTCTTCTGCCAACATGTCAAGATCTAAATCGAAATCTGGTGACTTGTCAATATCAGTTTCAATATTTATCACAGGAGAATTTTCTTCTCTAACCACAACCTCTTGTTCGTCCTCGAATTTTACTTCTCTAGGGTTTTCTCTTTCATAATCAACCATATCTCTCATCAGTCTGATTATCTTACTCGCTTTACCAGATGTATTTTCGTACAGATATTCTACCGCACCTTCGGGCATATTCCAAGCAACATTTGCGACATTATTGATTCTAGATTCGCAAACCTGCCTTACCTCTTCTTTTGTAAACGGCTGAACTACTTCTAAATGGTCGAACTTTTCAATCAAATTTTCAGGCCACTGCGACCTTTGGTTGACCGATAAAATGACCACTACGACGGCTTTTAATCGCTCTAAAGCAGGCAATAGATTGGAAATTATTGTTGCCAGCTTTTCTCCATCAGCGTTAGGATAATCGAAGGTAATTAATGGAATTGAACCACTAGATTCTTCGGTTGCTGTGACTAATCTGTGAACAAGTTCTTGGTTGTTTGAAGGTGTATCAAAATTAACAAATCTTGTGTAAATTTCATCGAGGATTTTTTGCACATGATTATCTGTATGGAACATATCAAGATGCAAAGATAAATCCGTTTCTTTGGAAATACAACGCATTAGTGACGTCCTACCCGTACCTGTTTCTCCGACTAGCAGGGTAAGTCTGGCAGTTCTTGTTCTCAAGAATCTAGCCCATGGGTCGATAATTTCTGACCTACCAATCAAGTGATCTGAATTTCTTCCTTCAAGGGGTCTTGACTGGAAAGGGTTCTCTCTAATACCAGGTAGGCCCAAAATCGGATATTCTTCACTCATGAATTTAGTTGATTTTTACGAGTATATGATGTTTCGGCAATATGCTGTTCAAAAAAGACCTGTTATCACATGTTAATCAAAATACGAAAAGATGGTTTTCTTCTGAATTAACAATGCGTTAACGCATAGTTAACGCGTTAATTTGGCGTTAATTCTCCGATTTATTCATCAAGCCCATAGAACTCCACAACAATGAGAGGAGACTCACATGCCAGTAGACGATAGCCGACTTTCTGGGTTCTACAAGTATACTGTAGAAGAAAGAAGAGATATCGTTGCAAGGTTGGCGAGCCTTTCTGATGAAGAAACCTCTGCCTTAGCCAAATCAGGTGAATTATCTGAAGAAGCCGCTGATAGAATGATAGAGAACGTCATTGGAACTATGTCGTTACCGATAGGCATAGCCACTAATTTCTTGATAGATGGTAAATCATACCTAATCCCTTTTTGCGTTGAGGAATCGAGTATTGTTGCTGCAGCAAGCAATATGGCGAAAAGATGCTTGAAAAATGGAGGTTTTTCGACACAGAATGATGAATCGATTATGATTGGTCAACTCCAGATCCTAGACCTAGAAGATCCACACCATGCCTCAGAACAGATAAAGACTGCAAAATACGAATTGATTTCTCAATGTAATGCTGTTGAATCTACAATGATTAAACTAGGTGGCGGTTGCAAAGATATTGAGACTAGAATCATTGATACAATAGAAGGAAAAATGCTCGTAATACACCTTTTAGTCGATACTAAAGATGCAATGGGAGCAAACGCTGTAAATTCAATGGCTGAAAGAATTTCTTCGAAAGTCGAGGAAATAACGAATGGCAGGGTTCACCTACGTATTCTATCAAATTTAGCATCGCATCGATTAGCAAAAGTTCAGGCTACTTTCACACCTGAGGAATTGTCAGATGATGGAACAAGGGAAAATGGTGCAAAGGTGATCAAAGGAATCCTTGAAGCACATTCTTTTGCAATGTCTGACCCCTATCGGGCCGCAACCCACAACAAAGGCATAATGAACGCCATTAGCCCTATTGCGCTTGCTTGTGGACAAGATTGGAGAGCGATAGAGGCAGGATGCCATGCTTGGGCAGCAGTAGAAACAGGAAACTATACGTCTATGACTAGATGGAAAAGGGACGAAAAGGGCAACTTAGTTGGAACGATTGAGACGCCATTGGCCGTTGGAACAGTAGGTGGTGCATCCAAAGTCCATCCTGCTGCGAGAGCGAATTTGTCTATTCTAGGTGTCGAATCGGCAAAAGAGCTAGCTGGAATTATGGCTGCTGCTGGATTGGCACAAAATCTTGGAGCAATGAGAGCACTGGCAACAAATGGAATCCAAGCGGGGCATATGAAATTACATGCAAAAAACATGGCTGTGAGCGCCGGAGCAGTAGGCGATGAAATTGAAAGAGTTGCCAATATTGTGAACTCATCTGGTCAACAAGTCACCCAAAAATTAGTTGAAGAGACATTACAGAAATTAAGGAATGGAGAATAATCATTCCTCTTCATCAACATTCAGAGTTGTCTGAATGCTGCCATCTTCTTCGGTTTCTCTTAGAGCCAGGGTACCTTCCATGCCTTTCAATACACCGGATGAGGTCACCATGTCTCTAAACCATTGACGTACTTTCTTCCTATCGGTATGCGGGCAACCAAATAATTCTGAAAATCTTCTAGTCGTAGTTAATCTCCTTGTATTGCCGTCCCTTCTACGGTTGATCAAGCCAGATTGGGCTAATTCCCTAATGTGCTCATATGCTTTAGGACCAAGCAATTCAACTAACCTTGATTGCGGCATTGGCTGATGATAAGCTATCAAAGATGCTGCTTTCAGTAATTTCGGAGGTAAATCGGATTTCGTATCCTTGGGCAAGTGGTCTGCAATTGCTGGTTTAACTTCCATCGCCCACTTGCCTCCAATTTCAACGATCTGTAAACTTCCGCCTTTTCTCCTTTTTATCGTTGATTGTAGATTACCTAATGATTCGAGAATCTCTTCTTCATCATATCCTAGGACCTCTGATAACTCTGCCGGACTCATCGATTTTCCTGCGCTGAACATTGTTGCTTCGAGTAATGTTTCTAAAGGTATTTCACTCATGTAATCAACTCCTTACTCAACCAACCAGTCATCAGGATTTTCAGATTCTGATGCTTCTTTAATCTTTGCAATTTCCTCTTCTTCTGCTGCGATTCTTGCCCGTTCAGCAAGCCTAGCTGCATGCCTCATAGATTCTGTTTCCTCTGATTCTAGAGACGTGGATTCCTCCTCAAATAATTTAGATGCTAATTTTGTGACTTCGTCGAAAGATGTAGCGTTTGGCCAACGATCTTCAATCATAATTGGATCTGAAGGATTATCTTGGCTAATCCAGGCATATCCTCTGTGAGTCAAGAATAAACCGGCAACAAAGGAAGTTATCTTTGATTCGACATCATATCCTTCAGGTATTTCACCGAATTCCTGAAGTAAAATTTCTGATAGTCTGTTGGTGACTTCAACTATTGGAACTTTAGAAGAATTCATTTTATCCATGACATCCCTCATTGACCTCCAACATCTTCTGATATCGCCTTCCATATCTTCATCATGCATTCGAGAACCAACATTGTCAATCATATGTTTTAATTCCTCAGCATGAGATTTCCTAAACTCTTCTTTTGCTTGTAATATTTCTGCCTCGTCGCAAGCATCCTTGAATGCAGAAAGCAATTCTCCTAAAGTGGATGGCCTTCCCTCATCTCTTCTTACACGCTCGCCGAAGAATGTTGGTAGAACATTATCTGCGGACCCTTCTAAAATCGCTGTTGTGAACATGAATTCCTCATCATCATAATCTGATTCCCAACCGAAATCCGAGAATTCTTCAAATTCGTCGAAATCAGGTGCTGTGACCTTGTCAAACAATGTAGATGCTTGTTCAGTTAATACTTCCCAAGATAAACGAATCAACCTCCCACAAGCAGGTAAATCCAGAGTATCTGATTCTTTTTTTACCCTTTCAATGAACAATTTCAAAAATGCAGACAAATCAATATTCCAGGGGTCCATGTCTTCTTCTTTCACCAAAGAAAGCACTAGAGCAACAGACCTGTCAAAGGGATCCGTTAGAACCTGATGTTCCGCACCTTCTTCTTCGGCGATTCTCATCACCCTGTCTGCATACCTCTCTGCTTCCGAGATATCCTCATCATTACTAACTAATTGGTCAAGAATATCTTGACGCAAAAACCAGTTGTCTAGAAGAGATTGTTGCAAATTCAAACCTCCTTCTCATCCTCGGTAATTTCTTCATCCAATTCTTCATTTAGCAGTGCTGCGACAATGTTCTGTCTTTCTTGAATGTCTTCGGATAATTCCTCTGCTCTTTCTGCAAGACTAGAAAATCCTGTTTCGTTTTCATCTTCTCCATCAACGATGTGTTTTAGCAAGCCACCTAAACTCTTAGGAGCAGGTAATGGTTCTGGGACCTCAGGCATTTCAAGTTCCATTGCCCTTGCTTCCTCAATTCTAGAGTGATTTTTGTCCGCCGCCTCTGTTGCCTCTTTTTCTGCTTTCTCACCTAGTTCAATGGCTCGCTCTTTATCGAAATCTACAATTCTTCGAGAACATCCATCTCCGCCATGAGTAATTCCAATGTGGTGGTCCGCTAATTCTAGGGAAACCTTTCGTAGTGTCACCATGATGAACTGAGCGGCTTCACTTCTATTCCTACACTCCAATGCAATCAATTTTGAGTTTGGAACGTCTAGGTTTTGGTCTACTTCATCGAAATAGTAGAACGGACTTGGGTCGTGGTCTTGTATCGCAAATATCAATGAAAGAGAAGCCATTGATTTTTCACCACCTGAGAGACCTTGCAACCTAGATTTGTTGGATTTACCCCTTGGTTGAGCCCACATGTCAAGCCCTCCTTTGAATGGCTCTTCCTCATTTTCGAGGAATAATTCAGCTCGACCTCCATTAGAGAGTCTCTTGTAAACAACCTTGAAATTCTTGTTTACATCTTCCAGGGTTTCAAGCAGTTTCGTCTTTCTCTTTGATTCTAATTTATCTGTGATGTCGATTAGTTTCTTTCTTCTTGTTTGCAATGTTTTGAAATCATCCTTCATTTCATCTAATCGTTCCTTACATGCATCGTATTGTTCGATTGCCAGCATGTTAAACTCACCAAATGAATCCAGTCTCTTTCTGATTTTTGCTAAGTTTCTTTCTGCGTCACCAACATTCGGTAGATCAGCATCATCAGCGACGACTGGAATCTCTTCTTCTGCCATTTGTACCAAATGGTCTGCTAATGCTTGTTCTTTGATTGCAATACTTCTGGTCATATCTTCAGCTAGACCTCGCTTGCTAATTGCCTCGGTAGCGTTTGCATTTGTTTTTGTTCTGAGTTCTGCCCTCTCATCGATTAAATCGGTTCGCTCATCATCTAACTCTTTATGCTCAGAGAGTAGGTTTCTTCTTTCTTCCTCGCGGTCTTTAAGCAGCACAGTGTTTTGTTCTATAGAGATAGTCCAATTCTTAACATCAACTTCTCTTCCTGCCATTGATGCTTGGATTTCATCTGCTCTTGAAGTAAGGGAATCTAGGTTTGAATTCAACATTTTTGTCTTTTCATCGCCTGATTCGATTGTCATTCTTGCTTTGGTAGCAATTCCTTCTGCTTCAACTCTCATCGATTGAGCATCCAACAATTGTCGCTTGATTGAATCAGGACTTGAATTTGTTAGATTTTCATCCGCTTCCTGCTTCTTTGCTTCAGCCTCAATCAATTGCTTCTTAGATACCTCTAGAGATGAGACTTTGGTCGCATGTGAAGAATCGATCTCATCTAACCTGTTTTTGAGTTTGTTCGCATTACCTTTAGCCGTTGCAAGGGCCTTTCTTGCACCTTCTAATTCTCCTTTCAAGGTGCTTAATTTCAGAGATTCATCATCTTGAGTTAGGTCGTTGATTTTACCTCCAATTATGTTTTGCTGAACTCTTGCCTCCCTAAGTGCTGCATTTACGGTATCAGAGAGCAATTGTAATCGATTTACTTCGGACACTAGCTTTTCAACTTCGCTGGCTCCCTGGATTTTCCCACCAAAACCTGTCTTCATTTTTTGCTTTGAACCACCGACCATTGCCCCACCTGGCTCGGTTATTTCACCTCGCAGTGTGACCAATCTAACTCCACCCATTAATGTCCTAGCGGTGCTGATGTTATCTACGACCAGAGTATTTCTTAAGGCGTAAGCAACTGCTGTCGCAATTCTAGGATCATAGTCTAGCAATTCATGAGCGAATCCTAGAACCCCTGGTTTCCTTGAAATCAATGTAGCCTTGCCAGATGCACGATTAGATTGTATCTTATTTAGCGGTAAAAACGTTGCACGCCCCAACTTATTATTCCTCAAGAAAGCCATTGCCTCTACCGCAATTTGGTCGTTTTCGACAACGATTGAATTCATTCCATTACCGACAGCAGTAATCAGGGCATCTTCATGAGATGCATCAATTGGAGCACATAGTTCTCCTATTGTCCCTAAGACGCCAGATAAATCGCCTCTATCGCGGGCAGCCATTACCGCAGCCGCACCAGGCGCCATACCATTACCGCCAGATTTCTTTTCGAGTTCATTTCTAGCGTTGGAAAGATTTCTATTCGCTTCTTGTA
>Ga0181568_10003595_pt1 | contig 13942 bp, 6 predicted proteins | sample 101ome_20_FD_133758 | JGI IMG/M metagenome (GOLD analysis project Ga0181568, IMG submission 133758) | Coastal salt marsh microbial communities from the Groves Creek Marsh, Skidaway Island, Georgia - 101404AT metaG (megahit assembly) | ecosystem: Environmental > Aquatic > Marine > Intertidal zone... | reverse complement strand
GGCGAGTCGGCGGGTTGCGAAAGCACCCACATGGGCGTGTAGATCAGTTGGAAGATCGCTACCTTGGCATGGTAGAGGCCCCGAGTTCAAATCTCGGCACGTCCACCAGAGACAAGTCAAAACAAGGCTGTTGGACGTGCAGCCACAAACTTGCAATGCAGCATTTCGGTAAAGTTTGTTGGCTCGGCACGACCGTATCGCTGTCAAACATCTCGGTCGTTGGCTCGGCACGTCAAATTATTTGACTGAAAGCGTTCCCACCGAAGTGGCCCTGGCCTCCGTGTCAATCGATGACAATGACTTCCCTCAATCACTCGCGAAATTGGTCATAAATGCTCACCGGGGAAATCAGCCGCAAAGACTCAAAAGGCAACGATAAAAAACTAAACTTCGTTGAACAAAGAACATGTTCACAAGTATAAAATAGAGATGTAAAAATTAGAATGCATGGCCAAGAAAGTGATCGACATCGTGATTGACGGCAACACGGGGAAAATCTCCGTTCACGTTGATGGCTACGAACACGAGGCTTGCATCGAACTCGCTCGCAAACTTGCTGGCTCAAACGCCCTTATCCCCACAAAAGGAGAACTCACCCTCCCTGAAAGGTCAAGGAAAAAGGAGGCCAAAAGGGAGCAAAAAGACGAACAAAAAGAGGAGGTGAAGCGATGAGCGCCGTGTACGATCCCGTTTCTCCGCTCGCATTCTGTGCAGAATTACTCGCAGCGAGCATTCGCCTCGCAGCACACGCCGTGGAAGTGTCGGCAGACGTGGCTGTTGTCCTTGCTGATGTTCTCGCAAGAGGGACGGTGCTCGCAGCAGAAGCGGGAGCCGTCCTTGCCGTTCAGTCGGCGAAAGGATTGAACATGGTGCGAGAAGAAGGCGTGGATGCAGGTCGCCAACTTGGTGAAGAAACCTTTGCCTTTTTGTCGGGTGGTGCGACCATGAGCGCCTCCATGGCAGGTGATCTCAAACAAGGAGCGAAAGGTGAATTGATGCATGGCGTCAGGGAAGGCGGTCGAATTTTCTCTGCCGTTATCGGCAAATCAGAAGTGATGTTTGAGCGGTGCGGCACAGCCATTATCGGAAAATTAACCGATGAAAACCAAGAAGCGACTGATCGGGAAATGACGGAGCGGATTGCAGAGGCATACCAACTCATCCTTTCGCATGTTAATGACATCTCGGTCGGTAAAGATTCCACAATGAAAGCCCACCAAGAGGCCATGGAACAAACCAAACAATCTCTAGCGGCTCTGAAAGCGGAAAATGAAGCCATTGATCAGCAGTTGGCCCTGATGGGGGAGGAACGCCAGCGCGCTGAAGCCTCCATCCAAGCCATTGAAGACTCGATGGATGAGGCCCTCAAGGCCTCAGTGAACGCAGCCAATCAAGCGTTCAAAGAGAGCATCAAGGCATTGAACAAAGAGATCGCAACCAAAGAGAAAGCCCAAGAGGCCCTTAAACAACAAAACGAGGACCGCCTCTTGGAACATCTTGCGCTGCAAGCAAGATCGGAGGAGCTCGAGTTGCGCAAAAATCAAGCAAGCGAATTTAATGACGTGCATCGCGAACGAGTAAAGGATCATGTCGCCCAAGAAGTACAGCGCATGATGGCAGAACATGGGTTGGAAAACCCTGTGATTCAACTTTCCGAGGATGAGAACAATCGCATCAGAATTCACATTGAAGAATGACGGTGATGGGCTTTGTCAACCTTTGAAAATTACAAGGCTCTTTTGGCAAACTTGAGCACAGATATGAAGTATTTATCCAAAGATGCATCCTCCTTTCGAAAGAAACTGCGTGAAACAGAACGAAGCCTCGGCGAAGTTCATCGTGATGGCTCGATGCAAATCAACGCATTTTTGCAAGAAGTTGCTTTGGTTACCGGGGAGCATGATTCAGTACCAAATGGGAAAGGCGATGAACAAGGAAGCCGTTATGCAAAGGATGAGTTGAAACAATCTCCGGTGGAAGCCAAACCAGTTCCCAATTCAGTACTTGATGCATTCAAAACATTCCAAGGCGAATTGGAAAGAACCAAACTTGCGGTAATTTCTCCAAAGACCATGGAAAAAATGATCGCAGACCGAGATGGCTTGGTGAAACAATCAGCGGTCATCAAGCAACAATTGGATGTCCTTTGCAGGGACATCGATCGGTGGCTGGCTTCGACCATCAGAAAGCCAAAAATTCCTCTTCGTCATTCAGGACTTCGGAACAAAACGGCCCGCGAGATTCATACGGTTGCTTGGATCGATGAAAAACTCCCGGCTATAGGAAGAGAACTTACCGAATTGGAAAAGGAACTCAGCGCCGTCAGGAAGGCCCACACTGCTCTTGTCGGGTCGTATCCCGACCATCTTGCCAGCGTGGTGAAGAGTATTATTTCTCTCTTGGAAGCCCATCAACAATCGGTAAAGCATCTCCAGGAACATCGCCAGTGGCTGAATTCATCCGATGTAAAACCGCCCGAAACCCATGAAGAGTGGTTGAAAACATTCACGTCTGAATTGAACGAACGGGAACACCATGTGGCCCCCAATCTTCCGTTGAGTGCAAGCGAATTACGGAGATTTACCATCAACTTATTTGATGAGGGCATGGATCGCAGAAGGCATGTATTGCACCGAATCAAGCAGGAACAAAAGGCCGTTGATGCCCTCATCAGTACCTATTCAACCGACCTAAAATTGTATCATTTCAATTTCGGACATGAGGGTGACAAAAAAAGCAAGCCTTCACGCAAAATTCAACGAATCCTTGATGCGGAACTCAAATCGGGAAAAGCCAACAGAAAGGAAGCGAACCTCCTTGCCCGTATCGAACAGCATGAACAACGAGTTCGTGAAGGCTTTGATCACCTGATAAAACAAGCAAAACCGACCGTGAGGCGGCATTTCAAAGACGATTTCTTTTCGGTGTTGTTCCTCACCTCCCAAGGTATCAAACCGTCGGATTATGCAGAACCGTACAAGAAATCATGGCACCTTTACCCCAATTACCATCTCTGCCTTGAGGCCGTTCAAACAACGGACATGAAACAACGCGATGTGGACGCGCTCATCAAACGCCCGTTAAGGTCGAAATTGTGCACCGCCTGTCTTGAAGGCACACTCACGCAGGACCAGGCCATGATTCTCCAAGATATTGACGTGCACAACGACCTGTTTTCGATGTTCACATCCCATGATGTCCCGCTCGATTTGGTGTTTGCCCTTCATGCACAGGAAGGCCAAGGTTGGCTGGGTGCTTTGCTGGAAACACCAAAACTCCACGATTTGATCGCAGAACATCGACACGATCCCTTTGATGAGCGCTTGTGGAACCTCGTGGTTCAGAAGCAACTCAAACCGTGGCATTATGCCTGTATTGTTCGATTGCACTTCAGCGAAGACCATGCGTTGGAGACCCTGCTGCTCGGTGAGGATGTTTGGGGCGAACTCAATGAATTTGCAGGATTGTACGACGTTGAAGAGGAACTGCGGCAACTCGTTGAAATCTACAAGCCCAAGAACGACAAGTCGTCGCTCGCCTCGGCCCCGCTGTCGTTGAGCGACGTGATGAAGACGCTGGAACCCATTGCTGATTTTACCGTGGACAAAGCCTCAACGACGTCAAAGAAGGTGAGGCGTAAGAAAAAGGGAAGGCACAGCTTCTAATTTCAAACATAGGTGTTATTTCACCGCTCCGCCAACATGCGTGACATGATATCTAAAGAGGCCTTTTCTGCGGTCTCTCCGGACATCAATGGTGCAAAACCTTGCTTCAACTGAACTCAAATCTGTTGGAAGTGAGTTGGTATCAAAGATTGGAATTTCAACTTCCAGAGAAGGGTGGGTTGCATATTTCCTATTTGCTTTAATGTACATCGGAATTCCAGTAAGCGGACTGGTCAATTGAACCTCTTCTGCAGTGGTACCAATCGGTAACCAAGTGGTCTCGGGCAGACCGTATTCGGGCCAATTTGGTTCGGCCCCACTTACGAGATGCTCAATCCTGAGCAGACCCGACTCGTCAAACTCCTCTACGGCGTACGAGATGTTTGACAAAATTGGTTTGATTGATCCTGCGGCCCAATATGTCTTCAGGTCAAGCCTGAGAATTGAACCGACCTTCGCCTCATGGCGGTCATAAGCGAACTCACCAATGGCCTCATCCCAATACCCATTCATTGAGAACGGGAATGTGGCTTGCGGCATGCCAATGATTCGAATCTTCATTTTGTCAACTTCACCATAAAGGCGTTTGAAAGTTCGTTCATTCTTTCTGGACAGCTCAGAGAAGTGTTCTTTGAATGCTTGGTGAAGTGCTGATATTTCTTCAGGAGATGAAAACTGTCGGACAAATTTGAAGTCTTGGTAGAGAACCGAGGTTTCACCTATGAAATCATCAACATTGAACTCATCCTGCTTAATCTTCCTGATGATTTCCTCAACCCACTCTTGTGATTCCCTTCTCAATTCGGTCCTTGTAAAATCGATTCCTTGAAGGATGGCGCGAATAAGAGAGAAATCTCTGATGGTTCCGGGTTGGTTGTGGGAAAGATAATCGAGTTCTATTTCTTCAATTTCGAGGAGTAAGGCCTCAATTTGGGAACGATAATGCTCAAATTTTTCTTGGTGAGAATTGCTCCATTCATCGCCACCAAACACACGCTTCATCTCTCGTATCAGGCTGATGAGGTTGGCTCTTCCACCAGTTACTGCTTTGGTTTCACTCCGTAGTTCGGTGATGTTGTGTTTGATTTTTTCAATATGCGCTTCAATCAACTCGCCCAAGCCCGGGTCAAATTGACCTGTATCCAACAGAACGGCAAACACCCTGCAAACTCTTCTTCCTGATTCAAAGGTTCTCGCCACGTTCAAAAGGTTTTTCATGTCTTTAGATTCTTCAAGAAGACCCCTCCAACTTGTATGCCCAATTGTCCTTTCATTTGGAGAAAATTTTGAATCGTCACAGAGAACAAAGACAGTGCAAACCTCTCTAGGGTTGTTTGATCCGTACCTCCTCACTTCGAGATCGGCAAATCCAGTTATGACAATGCAATCATCCCAATCGTCTTCAGTCGGAGGCTTCAATTTGAATTTTTTACCGTATACCGGATTGTTTGATCCAAAATGGATGGCCCATGTTCCCCATCTCGGTTCTAATTCATCAATGTTCAAATCATGAGGACTTTTCAAACCATCTTTCACATCAATGTCGGTATGATCCCATGAACGAAGGTGGCCGTGCTTCAGGCTGGAAAGCTTGGTTGACCCAAAAGAGATCTGATGAATCGGAATCTCAGAAGATGACTCCGCATCAGGTTGAACTGACAAGAGATGCCGTAGACCAGCGGGATTTCCGCGCAGGTCCAGAGTATATAGTTCATTTTGCTCATTTTCGGTTATATTCTCTTTTTCCTCTTGGGTTATTGGCCGAAACACCTTGGCAAGTGAACTCTCATCGTCAACGAGGGAAATCATGCCTTGTGTATATCTATGATATGATGATTTTGTGTGGTGTATCCATGAATTAATGCTCAAATCAGGAAGTTGATATATTGCGGTGTCAGATTTAACCTTGTAGTCAAGTTCTTTAATCTCATACTCCAATGCTTCTGAGAGTGACTCTATGACGCGTGATATAGATGCACTGTCCTTTTCAGGCAGGTAATCTTCTTCACCATCTTTCTGTTTCAATTTGCGAAGCTTAAGATTTGCACCAGAGAGCAGAAATTCATCCTTGGCGAGGTGTTTCATGTATGATTCTGCTTTCTCATGCCCCAGACGATCGTTTCGGGTCTTGAAGAATGGGAGAGAGTGCCACCCTCGCAGGGCAACGTCAGAGCCAAATCTTAGAGAATCACCAACTGTCACAAGGTCCAAATGAAGGTCACCTCCTGATTTGGTTAACCATTCAATAACGCTCTGCGAGTAGATTTCGAAGTCAGGCTGTTCATCCTTATCTATGCTATCAATTTCTATGCTTTCAATTCCGTGTATAAGAATTTTTGAAGAGAAATCCTTCAAAAAGTTGTAATGAGAGAAGAAGAGATCTCCCCCGTGATTATCGAGGAATATTGCCTCCCAATCATCATTGAGTTTCCAGTATGCATGGTATCCTAGTTGCCCTCTTCCTTTCTCAGTATGGTCTTGGTGGACTTGGTCGTGCAATTCAAATTTCACCCCAATGTGATTCTCTGGTTGAACATCATGGATATGACCATCGTATCTGAGATGCTGTTTGAAGTTGCGGAAGTCTGTGATCGAAGTAACATCTTCTCTTCTGATGTAGAACCCTGAAATCGGTTGATTGGGCGAAGGTACCAAACGATGTTCGTTGAGATAAATTTCAACCGATTTAAAGAGTTCTTCTTTCTCTGGTTCAAAGTACTTCACAATCTCCCAAACAAGGCCATCTTCTAACTTTAGGACGTTTTCTTCAGCCTCAGGGCCATCGTCCCAAATTAGCCAATGCCTCAGGCCATCGTTGTCCTTGGCAAACTCCTCCAGTAGCGCGCAGTAAGACGATTTTTGTGGAGATTTTTCCCGCATCTCGATTAAGAGCGAGGACCATTCGCTTAAAAATAGGATTTTTTGTAAATTAAGTGCCAGTTTATCTTTAAACCAAGAAACACCTTCTTCAGATGTTGAGAAATCTAACAATGTTAGGTGATCTCCTCCTCCTGGAATGGGAGCAAGGGTGAGTTCATCCAAGTTGGCGGTGTAATTTTGATTGGAACCCCCAATTGACACTCTTCTGATGATGGGGGCAGACATGTTGCCAGAGAATTTTGCATCGCATTCCTCATTTTGAAACCACAACTTAAACCAGTTCCGAGTTGCGTCAAAACCCCCATACACTGGCTCAGTATCATCAGAGAACACGTACACGCCCAATTCAACAGGATCTATGGCAAAGTTTGGAGGCCAGTTGGTTTTTGAGTTTGAGGGCGTGACATATAAGTGTCTGATTTGAGAGGGTTTTGAAATTCTCGCTGTGAAATATACCTCTTCAGTTGATGCGCTAAGGTATTGCTCAAAGTGTTCCTGTCTCCACGCTTTCGATGATGTCTTTATATTACGCCGATTTTCAGTAAAATCAGGATCAAAGATGATCTCAAACAAGGTTCCGTCCCTTAAATTAAGACAGAACTCAAGAGCTTTTGGGTCATCAATTAACTGTCCTGAGTCGTCTCTTTCTCCTCGCCCGTGAACAATGGATTCGGGTATGATGGAGGTATATCTGATGATTTGTTCCGCATGGAAAGGTATCAACGGCAGTCGACCTCTAAAGTTGATCTCAAACCAGTCTTCTGGGACAACGTTCAATACCAATCCATTCGATGGCCCATTCCTTAAATCGATTAACTCCAAAGTTTGAGGCCTCACTGCAAACTGCGGGTCGTCTGACAACTCAATTGATTGAGGATCGAATTGCCTGTGAGAAGGGGGTTTGAACTCAAGGTAAACGTCTATTTTTTGTCGGCGATTTTGTACAGAGTTCAACCGATCAATAAGGTCCTCTAGGAATTTATTAATCCGATGGACAAGAAATTTCTTGAATCTGTTTTCAACAACAGAACGAAAAAAGTGCGGGGCATTTGGGTTGTCTAGACGCATTGCTGAATGAAGCAATCTACGATGTAAATAATTGCCAACCAAACGATTCTTTGTTTCTCCAAAACCATCCTCTGCAGTTTCAACTTCAAAAATAATAGAAACAGCATCAACTTCTGGCAAACGTAGCCCAAGAATCAATGCGGGAAGAAACATACCCTTCGCACATAATTTGCACAAAACATCGTGAAAAGTATCTGAATTATTTTCGCTGAAGAGCTTGAGTTGATAATGGCGGAGGAAATGGCTCAATGTTGCAAACTGATGAGTCTTGTCATCGCCTTGAAGTTTGTCTAACCATTCAAACAACAACCCTCTTTGTTTCGCTCTTGGTTCATTGTCTAAAAAATAATATTCAAACTTACCTGTAAACACATCGTTAAGTTTGTGATTTAATCTACCAACGACACTGAAATGGTTTTCAGGATCAGAAGGAGGATTTTGGTAAGGCAGTTGTGATATCAATCTCATTGCATCTGCAACGCTTCTTTGAGTGGGTGATGGTGATTTTTGGACCATACGGTCAAGAAGATTGTAGCTTCTCGCCGGATTATCGAACACCAATCGCTGGTTGTATTCATCGTCGTTTGCCAAATTTACATACTTTAAGTGTGGACTTACCCCAAGATCGACAACATAGTCAAAAATTTGGGAGGAATACTTTGAACCGTTTCCTAACATCTCCCAGTACTTCAGAAGTAGGCCATCATTGCCTGATTTTATGAACATGCTCGGATGCTCGTCAGAAGGAAATTGAGCGTAATCAAGGAGGTGGATTGCAAATTTGTTCAGATAGATATGGTCTGGTAGTACAAAGTAGATTTGTCGGGATTTGGATTGACTCTGATTCCATTTCGCTGTTTCCAAAACGAGCCTGATGGTGGAGAAGAAGCGTTCACGTGAACGTTGGTTTTGCTTAACGGCCACCCTCGGCAGGTCATCCAAATTTAGCTGCCGAATCAACTGTACAAATAATGGGTCTATGCATTTCACATCATCCGTAAAACTCGCAGGAGGCTTTGCAGTGTCTTCCTCGGGAGGATGGATTGGGCACAATTGTGAAATTCTGTACGCAAGTTGGGCAACAGATTCGTTCAATTGCGACGTGGAGGTCTCTCGATCCTGCAAGTCATCCCAATCTACGACTCGAATACGAGACACAAGGTTGGTGTCCAGATAATCCCGAAGTTGTTTTCGAATGAAGGGATGAAGCTCCCCGTCGGAATAACCAGCTGATAACTCGTGAATCGGATGGAAGACATCAACAAGCCATTTCATAAACCTAAGTTTGCCGATTTTATCTTCGTGATGGTACGACCGCTCTAACAGCCATTTCAAAACTTGCTCCCCGCATTGAACATCATCTGTGTACCCGACAAAGAACGTTTTCGAGAGATCAAGAAAAGTGTGGTCTTCCGAATCGGATGAAAGAAGATCTGTACAATCCTTCAAAATCCTGCTGCATGGATCTTGGTCATGTGTGAGGGCCGCTACGCATCGAGAAACATCAATTTTTTCCATTTGTCTTATATCAATTTGACTGGTTTTGTTGTAGCCACCAGCCACTGCAAGCATTAAACCACGGGTTGCTGGCACTGTAGGATCGAGGAAAATCTCTGCATTGCTGCCTATACTGACTTCCTCAATCAGGTTCAATGTATTGAGTGCATCCAAGGTATCTGCGTCATCAATTTTGATGCGAATTCGCCCTCTATCCGATTGGATCGAAGCCGAACGAAACAATTCACTCAAATCAATACTCTTGATCTTATTGGACCGGTCGTAAACTCCCTTTTGATGTTCTCTTTTTAAGAGCCAAGCTAAGTGAAGAAGATAATACTCAGCATTTGTTTTCGGCCGGTGGGAGCGGTGCAACAGGAAGTCTGCAGGTCTGGCAAGCAACGGCGAATCATTCTCGGCGAGTGTCCTCAAACGTAGATCATCCTCGTCATCAAACTCTTTTACCATTCGCGCCATGGCGAGTTTTTCCTTACGACTCATTGGTTGGATGTAGGCCGTATTTTTGAGTAATTTTAGGCGATTGCCTTTTTCGTTCATGATTTCTTGGAGTTCCTTTTGTCGGATGACACATTCATCAAAAACGTCTGTTGGTGAATACCTTGAACGACTTGAAAACAGAAACATAGAAGATTTGTTGGCGAGAATGGTCTCCGATATTGATTCCAATCGACGCTCAGACACTTCATCCAATCCATCGATGAGAATCAAACGTCGATATTTGGAGATCTCTAGTCCCTTTTTTTTGGGGAATTCTCGGGCTTGGTAATAGTGAACTTTATCCCCGTATGCATCAAGAAATTCAGAGAGGTTGTCGGAGAAGTTGGGTCGTATTTGCTCGTCGTCATCTTGCGAAGAATTGTTCAAATGAATGAACAAATTTCGAAGAATGGTGGATTTACCTTGACCTGCTCTGCCAGAAAGAAAGAAGATGCGGTCAGTATCATTGAGGCTGTCTGCCCGAAGTATAGGCACGGCAATTGAGGCTTCAAACCACTCCAGAAAGGAGAAAGATTCGGGTTGATTTTGAACATTGACATGCACTTTTCTGTGAAGCGCATGTGCTCCATCAACAGGATAATTTTCAATTTCGCTGTTGGAGAACAACTGACTTGACTCATCAATCAAATTTTTTACATCATCGACCGAAAAACCTGACATAAAATTCCCTCAAAATTTCAATTCAAATCTTTTTGGCGCTTGAGCAACGCCTCCAGGGCCATCACATCGGCATTGTCCACATCGGATGACGACGTAATGTTCTCAAAGAACGATTCAACACTAAAGTTTCCTACGAATGACCTCCTACGCCGAGGTTCTAAGACATCACTGCCCTTTATTTTCTCCAAAACAGCATTGGCGAATTCTTGTTGGGCAAAAGCCTCGAACTCTGGCCTTGCATCCCACTTTCCCTTTCCTTCTGGCTTCGGCGTATCTAAGGCCCAGACCCCAACAAGTGCCCATTTGTGCGGGGCAGGTTTGTATGATTTTGGCATTATCACTGAATTTTTACTGAACAACGATTGGTACCTTGAGATCATTGAAGAATCGGATTTGTTTCCACGTCCAATTCTTTTCGCCATGATATTCTCGAACTCAACGGTTTTGTTAGCAGAATGGTATCCTGGCCAGCCGTAGTAAATTTCAGAATATAAATCGTGAGACGCTTGATCTCGAATGATTGCGTCTTGATTGGCTTCTTTGTATTTTATGAGCAATTGAGGTCCGGGCAATGGGGTGGCAACTCGCCAGAGAAAAAGAATCACTGGAATTATAATTGATGCACACCAACGAAGAACATTCAAAAAAGAAAAACCCCATTTGTATAATCCTCCCAAAGTCCATCCAGTTAAAATCAAGACCAAGAATAGAGTCCAAAAGGGATGATCCCTAGCAATATTCTTAATTTGCAGCAAGTGAGTGGTCCTCCAGATGGCACCAAATCTCGTCATGTGCGTCCCATGTTGATAATAATGTTCGAGCAACTTGATGGCCACCTGATGCTTGAATGACTTATCAAAGTCATCGGTCATGTTCTGTTCAACGAACTTTTCTAAGGTGAACGGACGGAATAAATCGTCTGGCGTGACATCGATGTTATCCATTCCCATACCACTCCCGTTCAATGCGAGTTAGTTCACGCTCACGTTCCACGATCGCCGTCATTACGCTTCCGATGTTGCCTCGTTGACGATAAAGGGCTGTGGCCAATATGCCGATGAGGGCGAGAAGGGCGATAAGGATGCCGACTTTTCCGGCAAAGATGGTTACTTCGGCGATCCATTCCTTTCGCAGCCCCGTCACACCGGTTCCGTCCAAGGGGTCAAACATGAACAGCAGGAACGCATAGATCACGACCGAGAGCGCCTGCGATTGCAAAAACGTCCTGAAGAGAACCTCCGGATCGGTGGTTCCGTCTCGACCGGTGATCACGAAAAAACGATGAAAGACACAACCGAACAGGAACATGCCGCCAAATCCGTAAAACAAGGAACTGAGGCGAACCCTCGGTTCAAGCGCACCGCTCAAGGAGACCACATCGCAGTCCTGGGGGTGGTCAAGACCTGCAACGAATTCATCCAAAGCCGCCGTCGTGTTGCTGGTGATGCCGTCGGGGGCATGGACGTAGACAACATGGTACTTTGCAGAGGCGAAGGTCTCGTTCTCCTTAGTGGAAATAGCCAAGGCAAAACCAACGTCCCTGGAGGACCCCGAAGGGTTGTTGGCGATGACACTGGTGTGGAATTCAAGACCTTTTGTGGCGTAATGGGCTGTTTGATACGGATGATCACGAGACGAGGCGGTCAGGCTGAAAATCGATAAATTCCGGTCGCTAATCAAACGAACATGATACGCTTCATCCACCAGGGGGGGCGCATAATAGTGAAACGCATCAACTTCATCAGCGAGACTGTTGAGGGATAGACATTCAAAGGCCTCGAGGCCGATTGTGGAGTCCAGAAGCCCCGTGCGGCCGAAGTCAAGAGAGATTTCGTCGCCATCGCCAAAACTCTCCCTCCCCTCCGATGACTGGTAGGTGTAGTTTGGCATCCAACCGATCTCAGGATCTTCGTCAATCTCCATCGATTTCTCAGAGGATGACTCGTACCGTTCGACTTCGTATTCGTACGTCCATGCCGCAACCGAAGAAAACGACATCATGAGGATGACGGAGAAGACGGCGAGGAACATCGCGATGGAAAGGGCTGCATACTGCCGGTTGGTGTTGCCCAGTGACCCACGGTTCTCACCGCTAGGGAAAAGATAACCAAAAGCAACCACGGTCAGCATCAGCGTTACCAGGCCGGTGAGGATGGGGTATGCCATTGCAAAGTAAGCGGACCCACTGTAAAACAAAACAGGAATCTCAACGATGTAGTTCAGGTTTTCAATGAGAAGACCTGCATCGTTCTCACCCCATAGAGCAAACGGAAGGAGGTTGAAGAAAAAGACCACAACAACGCTGAAGCTTGCAATTATTAGACCCACGCCCAGACCGAGTACCCCAATCACAAGGGGCGGTGTCAGTAAACAGAGCAGCATAACGCCAACCGGGTTGTCCTCATTGCTGCTCATCAAACCAAGATAGACCTCGTTCTCTGCAACATAGCTCAGAACGAGGTACAGCAGCCCCCATCCGAGGAACAAAACGGCCCCCGCCCCGGCACCGAAGATCAAGTTGAGAACAACACCGTCCCAAAGCCAGTTTCCGAGGTCTCCAAAAAACCCCATCCAATGACCTCCGTTTAGTTCATGTTCCCGCTATCAAGCAGATTGCCAAGAAGCGTTCGGAACAATTGAGCGTCATCTGCTGGTGTCCCTGAAGATACAAACTGGTTTGAGGCATCAAGGGCGGTAAGGTAGACCTCTGAAGTTGATGCAACTTCTGCTCCCTCACTGGGGGAAGCAGGCCGGGCGAAATCCTTCATCCACTTTCGGGTGTTTTCAAGACTCCGGATGCCTGCTGCCAAAGGCTTGATTGAGTTGATGCTTGCCGATAATTGCTCAACACTCAACAATTCATCGTTGTGGAACGATTTACGATTCGCTTCGTTGACCGCCGCCGCCAATTCTGCACCGGTGACGCCAGAGTTCAGTTCGGCCAAAGAGGACAATTCTTTCCACACATTCTCCTCAATCCGTTCTGCTGGAATTTTGTTGAGGTGGATTTCAAGAATCCGCTGGCGTGTTTCATGATCGGGGAGATCAACCCACCAAATGTCGTCCCAGCGACCTTTTCTCAACATTTCGGGCATGGCTTGGGCGATTTCAGAGAGATCATTGGCGGTGGCAATGACATAAACATCAGCTTTTCGATCGTTTAGCCAGGTAAGGAAACTGCCAATGACTCGACGTGTTGTTCCAGAGTCACCTCCCGTCGTTCCAAGTCCGGAAAGGGCCTTGTCAATTTCATCAACCATCAAAACACAAGGCGCCATGGATTCAGCGACGGCGAGCACTTTCTTCATGTTCTGTTCGCTTGAGCCAACATAAGAATCAAGCACGTTGGCCATGTTGAATTCAAGCATTGGCATTTTCCACTCACCAGCGACCGATTGTGCAATGAGGGATTTCCCAGTACCGGGTAGGCCAACCAAAAGGCAACCCTTTGGCGATGTTATCCCAGCATCCCGTGCAGTTTCCTCAAACTCACCGCAACGGAGGATTAAATCCTCAACGAGGTTCGACAGACCGCCTATGTCCGAAAAACTTGTTTCGGGTTCATGGAATTCCATGATTCCGGTTTGTTTGATGATGTTTCTTTTGAGGGCCTGGAGGTAGTGAAGCGAATCCTCGTTCACCTTTTTGTCGTG
>Ga0181568_10003594_pt1 | contig 13943 bp, 9 predicted proteins | sample 101ome_20_FD_133758 | JGI IMG/M metagenome (GOLD analysis project Ga0181568, IMG submission 133758) | Coastal salt marsh microbial communities from the Groves Creek Marsh, Skidaway Island, Georgia - 101404AT metaG (megahit assembly) | ecosystem: Environmental > Aquatic > Marine > Intertidal zone... | reverse complement strand
TACTAGAAAATAATGGCTATGAATTTATAAGTTCAATTGAAGCTGGGATAAAAATTTCAAAAACTATTGAGGTAAAAAAATATCTCGAATTACATAGTCACAAGCAATATCATAATACGAATCTTGAAGAGGGATATTTGAAAATAAAATTAATCGAATGTAATAATGATGACAAAATAATCATTAATGATATTCAGGGATGACTCTCTAAATAATTTTCTAACCAATGAATATTATAGTTGCCAGAAATGATATCTTCATTTTTTAATAAATCTTTGAATAATGGCAATGTAGTGTCAACGCCCTCTATTACAAATTCATCTAATGTTCTATTCAATTTATTAAGACAATCATTTCGATCATCGCCAAAAACAATTAATTTACCGATCATACTATCATAATGTGGGGGGATAGTATAACCGCTGTATGCGCCACTATCAACTCTTACACCAGGTCCACCAGCCGGATGGTATGCTGTAATCTTTCCAGGAGATGGGATAAAAGTTTTTGGATTTTCTGCATTAATTCTGCATTCAATGGCATGTCCTTTTATTATAATATCCGTTTGTTTTTTTGATAGATTATTTCCGGCAGCAATAGCAATTTGTTCTTTGACCAGGTCATAATTAGTAATTATTTCTGTGATTGGGTGTTCAACCTGTAATCGTGTATTCATTTCAATGAAATAAAATTCATTATCTTGGTATAGAAATTCAATTGTTCCTGCGCCGTGATATCCTAATTTTGATATTGCGGAAGATGCAATTTCTCCAATATGTTCTCTTTTCAATCCATCAATTACTGGAGAGGTGGCTTCTTCAAGAACTTTTTGGTTTCTTCTTTGCAAGGAACAATCTCTCTCACCCAGATGCACGGCGTTACCATTTTTATCCCCTAAAATTTGTATTTCAATGTGTCTTGGTGCTTCTAGATATTTTTCAATATAGACGGTGTCATCTCCAAAGGATGCCTTTGCTTCAATTTTTGCCATGTTAAAAGCTTCTTGAAGATCATTTTGAGTCCTGGCTATTTTCATTCCTTTTCCACCCCCTCCGGAAGACGCCTTAATGAGGATAGGATACCCAATATTTTCAGCTATTTTTTTTGCGTGGTCTAGATCTTCAATTTTTCCATTTGATCCTGGGACAATTGGTATTCCTAAATTTGATACGGTTTCTTTTGCAGTGATTTTATCGCCCATGATTTTAATATGTTCTGACGTTGGGCCGATGAATGTTATGTTGTGAGCTTCAAGTATTTCTGCGAATTGAGCATTTTCAGATAAAAAACCATATCCAGGATGAACAGCTTCAGCTCCTGTAACTTCACAAGCTGAGATTATGGCTGGTATGTTTAGATAACTGTTTACTGCTTGGGGTGGTCCAATACAAACACTTTCATCAGCTAATTTTACATGCATTGCATCGCTATCAGCTGTAGAGTGAACGGCAACGGTTTGAATTCCAAGTTCTTTGCACGCTCGCTGAATTCTGACAGCAATTTCCCCACGATTTGCTATAAGTACTTTATTAAAATATTTTTTCATTCAACTTCGATAATATCTTCACCAAATTCAATTGGTTGACCATCATCCACAAGGATATTCTTAACTATCCCAGATTCTGTACTTGGAATCGTATTAAAAGTTTTCATAGCTTCAATTATTATAATAGGATCACCCTTATTAATTTTACTGCCAACTTGAATAAATGGTTTGCTCCCTGGTTCAGGTGACAAATAACAAGTCCCAACCATTGGAGATTTTACAAATTTATTTAAAGATGGTTCTGAATTGTTAATTATTGGAACATTTTCAATATCTTTGTTTGTATGAGGGGTAACAGGTGTGATTGTTGGTTGAGGTTGCGCTTGAGCTATATTATTAGTTTGGCCTGATTGGTTTTGAACCCTGATACGAGTACCCTCTTTTTCAATTTCAATTTCGTGTAGACCTTCTTCGTTAATTATAACGGATAATTCACGAATTATTTCAATTTCATCAAGTGATTTCTTAGCCATTTTTTTTGTTTACCTTCATTAGTTTTGCCATAGCATGAACTGCTAATTCATAACCATGATCTGATAGTCCTATAATAATCCCATTTACAACATTTGATAAATAGGACTTATGGCGAAATTCTTCCCTTTTGTAAATATTTGATAGATGAACTTCTATGGACGGAGATTTGGATGTTTTTAACGCATCATGAATTGCTATGGAAGTATGTGTATAAGCTCCTGCGTTTATGATTATTCCATTTTTTCCTGCAGCTGATTGGATTAAATTAATTATTTCACTTTCGTCATTGGACTGGTAAAAATCTATATCAATTGAATATTCATCAGCGACACTAATACAAGCCAACCTGATATCTTCGAGAGTTTTATTTCCATAATGTTCAGGTTCTCTTGTGCCCAATAGATTTAAATTGGGCCCATTAATTATTACGATTTTGTTATTTTGGGACATTTTGTATTTTTAAACTGAAATTCATTAAATTTAAATTAATAATTTAACTAATTCATTGTTTTTGATATGTCATCAGCCTGAATCCATTCATTGGAATAGATGGTTAGATTGTTTTTTGCTCTCTCTGCAAAGTTAATCGCTCTGTTGGTTTGGTTTGTTATGGCATAATATTTAGCAATGTTCAGATCAGCCATACCAATATTTTCAATTTTGAAATAAGCTTGCGAGAGGTACCAGTAAATTTGTGGATTTCGGTTTGAAACTGATACATGACTATTTAGGATATTTATACTTTCTTCAATATTCTCCATTCCTTCCATTTCTAATAAAATCATTGCCTTTAGAATTGAGAATTGGCTTTCTTTTTCATTCTTGGCTATAGCTTTGTTAATGTATTCTAGTGCTATATTGTACTGTTTTTTTTCAAAATAAATTTGTGCTATTAATTCAGTAAAATATATTGACTCAATGTCATCATTTAGATCATTTAATATTAAAAGTGCATCATCTAGTTTCCCATTTTTATATAATTTAATTGATTTTTGGTATTTAAAATATATTGAGTTAGTGTCAAAAATATTAGGGAAACTCATATAACCTATTATTTTTGCGCGCATAAGATTATGTCTGTTAATAAGATCCTTTGAGTCCCTAACGGAGCTGTTTTTTTGTGAATATACTTTTTCTCTGATAAGGTTAATTCTGTCTACTGGGAACGCGTGTGTCATATCAAGTGGATTTATATCAGTTCTATCAATCTGCATTTGATTATTAATCTTTTCTAAAATTGATATTAAACCAACTGAAGACTGCCCAGCTGAATCCATTAGTTTAATGGCCATCATATCGGCATCATATTCCTGTGTCCTCGAATATTTTAAATAATCTCTTACTGCAATGCCAGACCCACCGAGTGAAATACTAGAGCCCAAATTTGATAAGGTATCTGAATTATTAATCATTCCTGTTATTCCAATTCCTATGCCTAATATTTGAGAAATAGACTGTTTTTTGCTTAGATTATCTAATTCAATGCTTCTTGTAATATGATGGTTATTAATTACATGGCCCATCTCATGTGCAATTATTGAAATAACCTCATTTGGGGTGTCAGCAGAGTAGAGGAGACCTACATTGATATAAATATTTCCATTGGGAACTACAAAGGCATTGATGGATGGATCTGATATGATGTAAATATCAGTAGTTCTATTATTAAATCCTATTTCTATTAGTTTGCGTGTGTAATCATTTAAAAGATTTTCTATTTCAGCATCTTTGATAATAGAGAATGATTTAGAATTTACAGTTGTAAAAATCAAAAGAATAATTGAAATTAGGATGATCTTATTGAATTTTGCTAATAGTTTACTAGTAGCACTATTCATCCCACCATCCTGTTTTAGGATTGTCAATTATTTCTTTTTTGACGTTATCACTCTCTTTGGGTTTATTTTTTTGTTGATTTGATTTTCTTCGGGTTTTTGTTTTTGCTCTTGTGTTAGTATCTTCGGTTTTATCTGAATTGTTAGTTTTACTTTCCACACCCTTCTTATTCACAGGTGTTTTCCTTCTAGTTACCTTAGGTTTTTCTTTCAATTCTTGTTTTGCACCTTCATTCCCACCTTCTGTTGTTGACTTGCTTTTTGACAGGCTTCTTGTTTTGGTATTTTTGCTATTTTGTTGCTTTTTTGTATTTTTTACTTGCTTCCTATTTTTTGAGTCAGTCGTTTCATCATCTTGCGAGTCTTCCTCCGGCTTATTTTCATCATAGACTGAGTCAATGCTTACTGGAGTAGATTGCGTAATAGGAATAGTTTCAATTGGATGGTGATTGATATTATAAATCTTCTCTTCATCTAATTCTTCAGTATCAATAGTGATACTAATGTTGTATTTTTGTTCAATTTCAAAGATATCTTTCCTTTTCTTATTGAGTAGATAGTCTGCGAGTGAGTGGTTGGTTTGAAGAGATATATTGTTTCTTCCATTATCAATAAGATCTTGTTCAATAGCTCTGATGATTTGAACGGACTGTGAACTAACTGAACTTACTCTACCAAGTCCATTACAATAATTACACTTACTCATTGAAGACTCTATGAGTGATGACCTCATTCGTTGCCTCGACATTTCCATTAGCCCAAATTGACTAATATGACCAACTTGGATCCGTGCCCTATCAGCCTTCAATGCTTCTTTCAATTGTCGTTCAACAGATCTGTTGTTTTTTCTTTCTTCCATATCAATGTAATCGATTACTATCAATCCAGCCAAATCTCTAAGCCTCAGCTGTCTTGCGATTTCATCGGATGCTTCAATATTTGTTCTAAGTGCTGTATCTTCTATATTATGTTCTCTAGTTGATCTTCCGGAATTTACATCTATTGCAACAAGAGCCTCTGTTTGGTTTATAACAAGGTAACCACCTGATGGTAAACTGACATTTGCTTGGTACATGTTTTGTAGTTCAGACTCAGCAGAAAAACTTATAAAGAGTGGAGCATCTTCTTTGTATTTTTTTATATATTTTACGTGACTTGGTATAAGCATTTTCATAAAGCTCTTTGCTTCATCGAAAGCATTATCACCTGATACAATTATCTCATCAATTTCTTTATTATACAGATCTCTAATAGATCTTTTCACAAGACTTCCCTCTTCATATATAAGTGCTGGAGCTGAAGAATTAAGTGTTAATTTTCTAATAGTTTGCCAAAGTCTGATAAGATATTCAAAATCCCTTTTAATTTCTGTTTTTGTTCTTTGAGCACCAGCAGTTCTTATTATCACACCCATTCCATCCGGAATTTTAATAGCACTTATCGAGTCTTTAATTTTATTTCTTGTTTTTAAATCTGAAATTTTTCTGGAAATTCCGCCACCCCTTGCTGTATTTGGCATCAGTACGCAGTATCTGCCTGCAAGAGATATATAAGTTGTTAGTGCTGCTCCCTTATTACCACGCTCCTCTTTTGTAACTTGAATTAAAATGATTTGTCTCTTTTTGATAACCTCTTGTATTTTGTATCTTTTTTTGTGTTTACTATATTTCTCTGGTTGTTCGTCATTAATTATTTCTTCATTATCATTCGAGTCAGTGCCATCGCTAGTCTCAAGTGAGTCAGCTTCTTCGACTTCACCATTATTGGTGGCTATTTCAGTTGGTGGTTCAACTTCTTCTTGGATAATCTTTTCTTTTTCTGAGGTAGGGATTTGATAATAATCTGGATGGATTTCATTAAATGCTAGAAATCCATGTCTATTACCCCCATATTCAACAAAAGCTGCCTGCAGTGAAGGTTCAACTCTAGTTACTTTTGCTAGGTATATATTTCCACGAATTTGATGCCTATCTTTGGCTTCAATATCGAACTCTTGTATTTTCCCACTGTTATTGAGAACAATAACTCTAGTTTCCTCATCATGATTTGCATCGATGAGCATTCTATTTGACATTTGTTATTCCTTTTTCTTGAGCAGATCATTTTATGCACATCTTTGCACTTTAGGTAAAAGTCTGCTAATAAATTAACTTTGCTGATAATATTTACTGAATTAATATTTTGAGAATTTCTTTTCATTTTTATTTCAATTCATCTCATTATTAATAAAATCTGTTTTTTGATATTTTTTATATTAAATCCCACATTTATATTGATATAATCTAATTCTTTTAGCAAGTATAAAAATTTTAATTTAAATTAAAAAATAAATATAAAAAAATGATAAAACTAATTTCTAAATTATCATTTCAATGATGGAATTGGAGCTCAGAATTGTTGTTCAGAATTGTATCATCTTTTTTTAGTATTGTGTCACTATCGTTAGTTATTATATTTTTATCTTTTGTAATAATTTACTCATCTATTAACAATGATAAAATTGATCAAAAAGCAGTAATTGACTCAATGTCACCAAGTGCTACTGTTTTTTTTTCTGAAGATGGTAGTATAATTCATTCTGAATATAACCAGCACAGATACTACATAACTTATGATAAAATTCCAGATAATTTGAAGTATGCATTCATCTCTGCCGAAGATAAAAATTTTTATAAACATATTGGAATAGATTTATCAAGTATTACTAGGGCATTTCTTCAGAATATATACAATTATGTATTTTCAAATGACAATAATAGATTGATAGGTGCTTCGACAATAACGCAGCAGTTGGTAAAAAATTTGTTCTTAGATAGCCAAAAGACTTTTACAAGGAAAATAAGAGAAATCATCATTGCGATAAAGTTGGAGAGAGAAATTTCAAAAGAAAAAATACTCGAGATGTATCTTAATGAAATTTATCTCGGTAGGGGGGCGTATGGTATTGTGGCCGCTTCTGAAAAGTATTTTAACAAAAGATTATTAGATTTAACAATTGAAGAATACGCATTTCTTGCAGCATTGCCAAAAGCTCCAAGTAGATATGACCCTGAAAGTAATTATGAATCCATTAAAGAGAGACGAGATTGGGTTCTTGATAGGATGTCATCAAACGGTTATCTAACAGGTGCTGTTACCAATGTGTTAAAGACTTACCCAATTCAATTTGTCCCTGAGAAAGATTATCAAGTTGTAACAAAACTTAATAAAAAAGTACTAGATAAAACTATCAATGAATTATCTAATTTGGATAAAGTTAAGAATATTTTCGATGATGGTTTAGTTGTCCATATGACTATAAATGAAGTGCTTACAAATAAAATTAATGGTCAGATCGAAAAATTAAATACAATAAATTCCAACGGATTAATTAATATTGACCTACAAATCACTGAATTAGTTTCTGGGAGAAAATTAGTTGAATACTCGCAAGGGGAAGATCTTAGAGTCAGCTTTGATAAAAAATCATCAATTATAAAACCACTATATTTTTTAACAGCTCTTGAAAGTGGACTAGAATTAAACGATAAAATACTATCAATACCTAAAGATATAAGTTGGAAAAGGGAGTTGCTAACATTACGAAATTTGTTTGAGGCAGATGAGTATTTAATTCCTGAGAGTCTATCTTCAATAAATAATCCTTTTATTGAAGAGTACCTGGATAAAGTTGGGCTTGAATATATAATTTCTGAAAAATTTGAAAATGAAAAATTTCTTAATCTTGATGAATTAACCTCTTTCTACTATCCAATAATAAATAATGGAATTAATAACCAAATGGGATTAGTTGACTCAATTGATGATAAATTTGGTAAGCAAGTTCATAGTGCCCAAGAAATTAATGATAGAATATTAAATGAAATCCAGTCTATTAAAATGAAAAGCCTACTATGTGGAAAAGATAGTATTAATGTTTTTAAAGACGCTATGTTTAAATTCAATTTATGTACTAATGTGTATGAATTAAACGATAGGCTACTCTTTGTTATTTTCTCCAATGATTATCTGTTAACTGCAGTAACCTCCGAAGAAAGTGATATTGCCTTAGACAATCTCTATATTTTGGATATGCTAACAGAATTGATGGATGAGTTGAGTAATCAAGAATTTCAGTTACGATCTATTCCAAATGGACTTTATTTTTTCCAAGCAAATAGTATAACTGGTAAAAGATTTAATTTAGGTGATTCTCTATATTGGGAAATTAATTAATTATTGAGGTATTGAATGGATGGTGAAGTAAAAAGTATTATGCAAGATATTGATAATAAATTGCAAATGACATGGAGGGGTCTTTGAATTAGATACTGTTACGGATAAAATTAATACATTAGACATACAAATTGAGGGCAAAGATTTTTGGAATGATCAAGACTCTGCAAGGAAAATTATGCAGGAAAGACAAACCCTTGAAAATTCATTAAATGATTACAATGTTCTCAAAATAGAATTCAAAGAAATAGCCGAGTTAATTGAATTAGCCTCGATGGATAATGATGAAAAATTACTGCAAGATTTACATAATGATCTAATTAATTTGCAAAGAAGAGTTAATTCTAAATACCTTGAGACCTTACTCTCTGGGGAGGTTGATATTAATGATACATACTTGGAAATCCATTCTGGTGCTGGTGGAACGGAAAGTCAGGATTGGGCAAGTATGTTGTTGAGAATGTATGTACGTTGGTCTGAAAAAAGAAAATTTAAAGCAGAAATAATTAGTATACATGATGGAGATGAAGCCGGAATAAAAAGTGCAGTAGTTTTGATAACAGGAGCATTTGCATATGGTTGGCTAAAAAAAGAACTTGGAGTTCACAGACTCGTTAGAATTTCTCCTTTCGACTCTAATTCACGGAGACATACGAGTTTTGCATCTGTGGATGTTTACCCAGTAATTGATGATAAGATAGATATTCAAGTGTCTGAGTCAGATGTTAGAATAGATACTTATAGGGCTAGTGGAGCAGGGGGGCAGCACGTAAATACTACTGATAGTGCTGTAAGAATTACTCATATATCCACTGGAATTGTTGTGCAATGCCAAAATGAAAGATCACAACACAGGAATAAGGAAACTGCCTGGAACATGCTAAGAGCAAAATTATATGAGAAAGAGCAAGAAGAACGTGAAAAAGCTGCTAATTTGGCAAACTCAGAAAAAACCGATATCGGATGGGGTCATCAGATTAGATCTTATGTTTTGCATCCTTACAGGCAAGTCAAAGATATAAGGACAAAGTTGGAAAGCACAAACCCTGATGCTGTTCTAGATGGTGAGATAGATCAGTTTCTTGAGTCTGCGCTTTCAAGTGACTTATAGAAAAATATATCTAAAGTTTTTTTACATTTTCAAGAACGTCTTCAACATGTCCTGGAACACTCACTTTATCCCAAATCTTTTGAACTATCCTATCTTTATCAATTAGAAATGTTGCTCTGTTGATACCCATATACTTTTTACCGTACATACTTTTTTCAACCCAGACACCATAATCTTCACAAGTTTTCTTGTCCTCATCAGATGCGAGGATCACATTCAAACCATGCTTTTCTGAAAACTTTTTATGTTGTTTGATAGAGTCTGCAGAAACTCCGATAATTACGGTATCGTTTTTAGTGAATTCTTCCAAGTGTGAAGTGAAATCAATGGCTTCTTTTGTACAACCAGGCGTATCATCTTTAGGATAAAAATAAAGGACAATGTTTTTCCCAGCATATGTCTCCAGTGTTATATTTGATTGTTCGTCAATTGGCATATTAAAGTCAATAGCCTTGTCACCTTCTTTCATCATAAGACCTCCTAATAATTGGTAATAAAGTAAGATTACTTAATATTTAGATATATATAATAATATTATTACTTTATGATGAAATTACAATATTTGGCATTTAAATAATCCTTGAGGGGCAATAAAATATCTCATGAGAATCCTATCCCTTTCGAAATATTTATTATACTCATTATTAATATTATCTTTCCTCATTTTTTTTTCATTGTTCTCTCTGAGATTTTGGCTAAATAACGAATTACTCAGCAAAAATGTCGATATAAGTTTCACAAAGAATTTTATATCTCAGTATATAATAACACCCAATGATAACATCAATTACCAATACGATAAAATTGAACTTAAAAATTCAAATGATCGTGTGTTAATACTTTTATCAGAAGTTAAAATTTCAGATGAAAATAACAAATTGTATTTCTATGCGAATGAAATAGAGATAACAAATTCATGGCTTGACCGGTTATTTGGACCTCTTAAAGAATTTTTTAACATAACTGAATCGGTGAGTAATTATGTTATTTCAAATCCCGAATTCACAATGAAATTAGACAATGATGTACAATCAAACAATGAAATAATTAATAATAACAAAGATGCCAATAATGAAGAAATCTTGCTTGAAGATAGTATTGCATTTCTTGGAGACTTATCACCGGAGTTTCATTTTTACCAACCTACTCTATATAAAGGCAGTAAATTAATTAATGACATTAAAAGTATTTTTGCCGACTCCCCGATTAGTATGGTTTTACTTAGAAATGCGACTTTTAATCTAAATTATTCAAACCAAAATTATAAATTTAACTATCCTCTAGTTGAAATAATAACAAATGAAGAAAAAGTGGAATTGAAAACATCTGTTACCCCATCAAATGGAAGTGATGATCAATTAGAATTGTCTATTTATGCGTCATCATTGATTTCAAGTGATGCTACCGACTTGGACATTACATTTAAAAATATAAATTTAAAAAAAATATCTAAAAATATAAATCTTAAACATGACATTGATTTATATGATGGGGGTTTGTCTGGTCGCTTTAATTTATCATTTAATAAACTTGGAAGAGTTATAAAATCAAATCTAGATTTAAATGTAGGTGAGGGTGTGGTTAATTATAAATTGCCGTATTCAAAATCTCAAATAAACAATTTGAATGATGCATATTTCAGTCTTTCATTCCAGAGTGCAACGGATGAAATCACTATCAATGAAATGAGAGTTTATCATGATGATTTTAAACTTGCAGGAAATGGTAAAGCTATTGTTAAATTTGCTAATAGTGGAAGCATTGATAACTTTGAAATAACTTTAGTAGATTTTATTTTGCAAAAAAGAGATGAAATTATATTAGACAAATCATCCATAAATATGAGTTATGACATAGAGAATGATAATTTTAGTTTTAATGAAATTACGGGACTGCTATCCATTGGGAATTTGAAATTAACTAATGACATAAATAACGACTCTAATGAATATTCATTAGAAATAAGCAATACTGACGCATCTAATCTCAATAAAATATTAAACTTATTTTCTGCAAATAATGCTTCTAAGTGGTTTGCTGAAAATGTTAATGACGCACAAATAATTAAATTAAATGCAACTCGTAAGTCTCAAAAAAATGGTAATTTAAATGATCAGCTTGAAATTGATATTGATTTTTCTCAAGCAGATTTTAGTTACTACAAAAATTATCCGAACATTCAAAATGCAAAAGGCAATCTGATTCTGAATAACAAAGAAATCTCTGTCCAGCTAGATGATGGAAATATATTGCTTGAAAATTCATCAAAAGTTAAAATTCGTAATTCCTTAGGAAAGATCTTCAATGTTGATAATCAATATACAGCTGACTTTGAGATACAGGCAGATTGTAGCATCCAAGATTGTATTGAATACTTTCATGAAATTGGATTAAACGAAAACAGCTTAATTGACTTACAAGAAAGAATATCAGGTAATGCCTCAATAAATGCCTCTGTCTTAATTGATACAAGCCTCGGATTTACACTTGAGTCAATTAAAGAAGCTGATTTAAATGTTGAGAGTTTTTCATTTAGACTTAATGATGAGAGTGTGTTTATGTCTCCCCTTGCAACATTTAATGTTCAGGATAAAAAAATATCATCTTCAGGTGAATTTAATTTTAGTGGAATTCAATCGACGTTTGATATCTTGGCTGACTTTAATCGGTTGGATCCAAAATTAGAGGTTGTTGTTAAAGCTCAGCCTAGTCCAACAGAGTTAAGTATATTGCAGCCCGTTTTGGTAAATTATATTTCTGGGCTAGGTAGAATTCCAACAGAAATTCGAATAAATCTGCCATTAGCAGACATTGGAAGCATTGATCTAAATTCATTTGAAAAAATTACAATGAAAAGTGATTTAACAGATGTAAGTATTAAATATCCTATTTTGGAATCAGGAAAATTAACTAATGAAAGGGCCCAAGCTACACTAACTGTCGATAGACCCACGAACGATGGAGAGGCAAAGTATAAAATTGAATATGATGCCCAAGATTTTGTGTTTGAACTTCTATTAAGAAGAAAATTTAATGAAGTTACAAATGAATGGGATTTTGTAAACTTTGAGGTATTAAATTTGTCATCAAGTGAAATTACAAACGCGCAAATCTTAGGATACATTGAGAATAATGTATTAATTGCAGATGTTATAGCAAAAGAAGCAGAAGTAAGTAATTTTATTAGAAGGAATTTATTTTCAACAGATGGAGACAACCGTAGTAATCTTAAAAATTTACCAGATATGCGGATCTTAGTTCAAAATATCGATAAAGTTTCAGCGAACAATCGTGATATTTCACTTTTATCTGGTGAAATTATTATTCAAAATAAAAAGTTGTATAGGATGCAGATGGATGGTTTCTTCAACGAGGATACGAATAAGAGAATAGAGATTAAATATAATTTAGAAGAAGAAGGCTTACCAGCTGATTTAGGTGTGAACACAAGTGATGCAGGCGCATTTTTAGGGTTCTTGGGTCTATATCAAAATGGCTTTAATGGTAACTTGCAAATAAGGTCTACTGGTCCAAATATTAATAATATGACTGGGGAAATATTTATAGAAGATATTGATATTTATAATGATAAGTATTTAGCACGATTATTTGCACAATCAGGCCCAAGCGATCTGGTGGATATTAATAGAACCCAGCTGGACTCCAGAGCAAGATATAGAATCATAGATGAGAATTTAGTTATTGATAGGGCAGAATTATTTGGTGATAATGTCAAATTTGAGCTAAGTGGACAATTAAATAATGAGACAGGCAGTTTAAAATTACCAGGAACTTATTGCCCAGAGTATGAGTTAAATGCATCATTTGGAACAATACCAATTTTTGGTCCTGTGCTAACAGGTGGTGATGATAATTGTGTGTTTTCATTACCATTCCAGATTGTCAGAGAGTCTAGAGGGGAACCAACCTTGTTAAGGTTAAATACCACAGGCATGTTCGCTCCAGGTATTTTAAGGGATGCATTTGATTATAATTAATTTGATACTTCTATGATTAAGTTTCTTGTTTTACCAAATGCTATCTTGGCGCCTTCAAGATCTTCCCTATTTAATTCTATATTTGGATCACTCACAGACACATCGTTTATCTTAATAGCGCCGTTTGCTATGGCTTTTCGAGCTTCGCTATTTGACTTTGCAAATCCAATAGTAACTAATAAGTTAAGCAGCCCAATACTACTATTGTGGCTCAATGTTATCAGGTGCTTTGGCAGGTTTTGAGATATTATTCTACCTTCAAAAGTTTCTAGCGCTGATTGATAGATCTTTGCAGAAATCTCAGATCCATGTGTCATTCTTGTAATTTCATTAGCAAGAATTTTTTTTGCTTCATTTATATCAGATCCCTCTAGTACGGCCAATTTATCAATTTCACTTATTGGTAATGTTGTGAATAATTTTAGAAACTTGATAACATCTCTATCATCAGTGTTTCTCCAAAATTGCCAAAAATCATAAGGGCTGGTTAATTCTTCATCAAGCCATATGGCACCATCAGCAGTTTTCCCCATTTTTGTTCCAGAAGCTGTTGTTATTAATGGTGTGGTTATTGCATAAGTTTCAGCTCCTGTTACTCTTCTGACTAATTCAATGCCATTAACTATATTGCCCCATTGATCGGATCCTCCGAGTTGAAGTTTGCAATCATGTCTTTTGTATAGTTCAAGAAAATCATATGCTTGAAGAAGCATATAATTAAATTCAAGAAAAGTCAGAGGCTGCTCTCTTTCAAGTCTGATTTT